>Ga0070688_100000033_pt1 | contig 63237 bp, 114 predicted proteins | sample KBSS13HmetaG_FD_64679 | JGI IMG/M metagenome (GOLD analysis project Ga0070688, IMG submission 64679) | Switchgrass rhizosphere microbial communities from Kellogg Biological Station, Michigan, USA - KBS S1-3H metaG | ecosystem: Host-associated > Plants > Roots > Rhizosphere ...
GTCGAGTTCGCGCCTCTCTCCCCTGAGACCCCTACCCCCCTCCTTACGCAACGTCACCAGGTTGGTCTAGGTGCTCGCCCGCTACGCGCCGGTAACTTAGCCAGAGGTGACTCAGAGTGATAACTACTAAGCGTAACCTCCGGGCGGTAACCGACGAGCCGGAACGCGAACGGCCGCCGGATCTCCGCGATGCCGTTGCGGAATCCATTGATGCGATGGAATGGCTGCGGCCGTCGGACTCGGCGCTCATGGCCCTAGCGCATCGTGTTGCGACTGAGATTGAGCAGGCCGTCGAGCGGGCCGCCGAATTCGGGGCGCTCCAGCGCGAGGCTGCAGGCGACGAATCCCTCCACAAGCGCCTGAAGGCGCTCGAAGCCCAATGCGACGCGACGAAGGCTGTCGGCTGGCTGGGGCCTCAGCTGCAGGGGTACCTCCGTGATCTCGGCGGGACGCCCGCCGCTCGGAAGGTATTCGCGCCGGAGGCGCCGGTGGGGAGTCGACTTGCTCAGCTCCGATCCGGCGTCCCCGGCGTCAATCCTCGGTAGCGTCACGCCGCGGCTGTGGACCCCGCCACTCCGCGAGCTCACGCCCGAGACCTCGATCGGCTACCACCAGATCGACTTCGCCCGTGACTGGCTTGGCCGGCCCGCTGACCCCTGGCAAGAGTGGCTGCTGATCCATGCCGGCGAACTGCTGCCCGACGGGCGTCCGCGGTTCCGCATCGTGGTCGTTCTGGTCGCCCGCCAGAACGGCAAGACCGAGCTGCTGGTCATCCTCTCGGCGTACTGGCAGTTCGTGCAGGCGGTGCCACTGATTCTTGGCACCTCGACGAAGCTGGACTACGCCCGGGAGTCGTGGGACAAGGCCGTCAAGCTCGTCGAGGCCGCCCCGGCGCCCGAACTGGCCGAGTTGCGCGGCCAGCGGAAGTGGACGCGTGAGGCCAACGGCGAGCAGGTGTCCTGGACCGTCGAGGGCTCGCGGTACAAGATCGCCGCCTCGAACGAGGAGGGCGGCCGGTCACTGACCGTGCACCGACTCATCCTCGACGAGCTGCGCCAGCACCACACGTACGCGGCGTGGGACGCAGCCGAGCCCGCCACGTCGGCGGTCCCCGACGCGCAGATCTGGGGATTGTCCAACGCCGGTGACGACAAGAGCGTGGTTCTCAATAACCTGCGCGAGTCGGCGCTGAAGTTCATCGCCTGGGTCGCCGAGGTTGGCGCCGAGCGCGTCGGCGAGTTGCTCGCCGCGGCCCCGGGCGACTGGCGCCTCGGACTGTTCGAGTGGTCCGCGCCCGAGCACTCCGACCCGCGTGATCCGGCCGCTCTGGCGATGGCGAACCCGCAGTACGGTCGGCGCAAGGACCCGGAGGCGTTGCTGCTCAACGCCAAGCGAGCCGTAGAGCTGGGTGGCGTCGCTCTGACTGGCTTCAAGACCGAGTCGATGTGCATTCGGGTGCAGAAGCTCTCCGAGTGGGGCATCTTCTCCCAGACCGACTGGGCCATCGCTCAGGACCCCGAGTCCAGCTTCGCCGGTAGGCCGGCGTTCTGCATCGGCGTCTCCCAGGACCTCGCCACGGTCACCGTCACGGCAGCGGGTATCCGCGAGGACGGGAAAGTCCACGCCGAGGTCGTCGCCCGGTTCCCGGCCGACACCGGACGTGTGGTCGGCTGGCTCAAGAAGCGCCGCGAACTGTGGGACCCGACTGAGGTCATCATCGACCCGGCCGGGCCCGCGAACTACCTCATCGCCGAGATCGAGAAGCACTACGGCGAAGTGTCCCAGCCAGCCGCCCGCGACGTCTCCGCCGCCTGCGCCGGGTTCTACGTGAGCATCTCCGGCCCGGACGAGAACGCCCGCAACGTCAAGGTCCGTCCGCATCCGGCGCTCGACGAGGCCGCGCAGGCCGCCGTGTGGCGGCAGCGCGGCGACGCGAAGGTCTTCGACCGGCGCACCGACGACGGCGCCGACGCCGAGCCGCTCGTATGCGCCGCGCTCGTGTGCGCCGCGGCGCAGAACGCGCCTGCCGAGTCCGAGGTGTGGGCGGCGTACCTGTGATCGGAGCGCCATGACGCGACGTGAGGGCCTCGCGGCCCTGCTGCTCATGTTCCTGCTCGTCGCCGCCGGTCTGACCTGGCAGTTCGGCGGCTGGGGCCTCATCGCCGCCGGCCTGGCCGGACTGGCTGTCGTGCTGCTCGCGTTCCAGCGGGTCGAGGAAGCGGGGCCGCGCGGTGGCGAGCATGTTCCAGACACTGTTCAGGAGCTCTTCGCGGCGTACGAACGAGACCTCCCGTAGCGGCTACGACCTCAGCTGGTACATCCAGCAGGTCGTCAACAACCCGCTCGCCTACTACGGTGCCTCGACGACGACCCGGTACGGGAAGCCGGCCGAGGACATCGGTTCGAACTTCGCCGGCTACGTCCAGCAGGGCTATAAGGCCAACGGGCCGATCTTCGCGATCGTCCTGGCCCGGCTGATGCTGTTCACCGAGGCCCGGTTTCAGTACCGCCGGCTCATCAAGGGCCGCCCGGGCGACCTGTTCGGCACCGCCGGACTGTCGCTGCTGGAGCGGCCCTGGCCGAACGGCACCACCGGCGAGCTCCTGGCCCGAATGGAGCAGGACGTCTCCCTCGCGGGGAACTCCTACATCGTCAACGAGGGTGACCGGCTCCGCCGCCTCCGCCCCGACTGGGTTTCGATCATCCTGACCGGCGACCCGTCCGTGGAGTCCGAGGTCGACGTCCTCGGGTACGCGTACGCGCCCGGCGGGAACGGCGACTACCGGGTCTACCTCCCGGACGAGATCTGCCACTGGTCACCGATCCCGGATCCGGAGTCGCAGTACCGCGGCATGTCCTGGGTGTCGCCGGTGATCCGCGAGTTGCAGGCCGACGACGCCGCCACCCGCCACAAGGAAGCCTTCTTCCGTAACGGCGCCAAGCCTGGCATGGTCGTGTCGCTGAAAGACGGCATGAAGCAGGAGCAGTTCGCGCGGCTCCAGGCGGCCATGAACGACTCCCATCAGGGCGCAGACCAGGCGTACAAGACCCTGTTCGTCGCCGGCGGGGCGGACGTCACCGTCGCGGGCGCGAACATGCAGCAGCTGGAGTTCCGCGGGACCCAGGGCGCCGGCGAAACCCGGCTCTGCGCCGCCGGGGGCGTCCCGCCGATCATCGTCGGGCTGTCCGAAGGCCTCGCCTCCGCCACCTACTCCAACTACGCGATGGCCCGCCGGAAGTTCGGTGACCACTGGGCCAGGCCGCAGTGGCGGTCGGCATGCGCGGCGCTGGCGAACATCACCGACGTGCCCGGCGGCGCCGAGCTCTGGTACGACGACAGGGACATCGCGTTCCTGCGCGAGGACCAGAAGGACGCCGCGGAGATCGCCTCCACCCGCGCCAGCACGATCAACGTCTACATCACCGCAGGGTTCACGCCCGAGTCGGCGGTCGCCGCCGTCGTCAACGACGATGAGCGGCTCCTCGTCCACTCCGGCATGGTGTCCGTCCAGCTCCAGCCGCCTGGCGGGGTACCCGAAACCGACCCGGCTATGGCCGGCGAAACCCCGCCCAAGGGTGAGGCCGGCCCGGAAGCGGACGTTCAGGCGCTCGGCGCCGAGCTCGACGAGGTGGCATCGCCAAGCGCGAGCTGACCAAGGGCGGGGGCGACCCGTGACAGCCATCGAGCTGGAGCGCTACGACGAGCACCAGATCCGCGACCACGACGGCCGGCGGGCCGATACCGTCGCCGGCCTGGGCGAAGACGTCTACACCTACGACGACCTCGAGAAAATCTACGGCGACGTGTACGACGAGCAGTCCACGCCCCTCGGGATCACCCCGGTCGTCTTCATGAACGGCGACTTCGGCCTGTTCGAGGAAGTCGACGACGAGCACCGGAAGGTGTTGTTCGACGGCATCGACGCGGACGACGCTCGGAGGCTCGCCGACGATGTCGAATGGGCGGCGACCGCCGACGTTCCTGAAGATGCCACGCCTGACCCGCTGAATGGCTTCGTCGAGTACCGCAAGAGTGCGGCCGGGACGATCGTCGGCATCGACGACGTCGGTGACGTGGCGTTCCTCGTCCCGCAGCACGGCGAGCCGAAGCACCTCGGCGACTACGACCGGTTCGACTCCAGCCCCGAGGACGCCCTGAAGCTTTCAGAGGCACTCAACGACATGGCCGACCGGTATGACGAGGTCCTCGACGATGAGCCGGAGGGGACATCGGTGCGCTCGGCGATCGAGCGGAAGTACAACCCGCTACAGAAGCGCGACGGCGACGGCCAGTGGTCCGACGGAATTCCAGGCCCGATCACGGGCGACGCCCTAAGGCTCGCCGGAAAAATCGACCTCGCCGGCGACGAGAAGCTTGTCAGCTCCGCGAAGATCGACGGCGACGCCGGCGGAATCCGCATGGCGCTGACCGAGCGCGGCGGAAAGCGAATGCTGCGCCTCGGCCTCGGCGGCGAGGACTACGGCAAGCGGAACAGAGAAGAGGGCACTCCGGCATGGGACGGCAGCCCGCCCCGTGAGCCCCTTTCCCTTGAGGACTACGACGCCCTCGGGCACGAATTCGAGCGCCTCGGCGCTGAATACGATGCAGCGTCGCCCGCCCGGCAAGAAGAAATCTCCGCCCGGCAGGAGGATATCCGCGAACAGCTGACCGCGGACGACACAGACTTCAACGGTACGGCCGAACTCGACAACTTCAGCATGCGTCGGCTCGCTGCCCGGATTCGCCCAGCCATCGCCGAGGCTGTCGATGAGGCGATCCGCGAGAACGTCGCACTCGACGAGATCGAGGAACTGGAGGCCAGCGGCAAGCCGGATCCCGAACGGCTGGCCGAACTACGCCGGATCGCCCGGCTCGACGCCACCGACTTCATCGTCTTCGACAAGGGAATCGTCCCTGGCTCGAGATGGGGCGACGTCCACTTCTCTGTCGAGCTCGATGACTCCTCCGGCGGACCCTACGTCCTGTTGGGCGTCATGCCCAAGGACGCCCCGGATGATTGGGGCGACGACCAGGACTGGCAGGGCCGATTCGACAAGGACGAGACCCGCAAGTTCCTGCGGCTGGTCGACAAGATGTCGTCCGACGACGCATCCCGCGCCCACTCCCAGGAGTCTGGTCCGGCATACCAGGCCCCGGCAGGACCCCCGGCCGGCGGTCAGTTTGCGAAGGGTGGCGGCCGGGTCGGGGCAAAGGGCAAGAAGAAGCCCGCACCACGCCGTCCCGCCGCCCACGGCACAGCCAAACCGGCCGCACCGAGCCCGAACCTGTCGTACGACGGGAAGACCGGCACCGGCTACGGTATCAAGGGCGGCGACGCCCGCGTCCGGCAGCTCCAGGCGACCCTGAACCGGCTCGGCCTTGCCGATTCATCCGGCGCCGAACTGGTCCTCGACGGCCGGTACGGCCCGCGGACCACGTCGTCGGTGAAGAAGCTCCAGAAGGCGCTCGGCGTCCCCGCGGACGGCGTCGTCACCCCGGAGCTGCTGAAGCAGGCCACCGCACTCCCGCAGCTGCCGGAGAAGCCCCGGAAGAGGGCAGCACCCCGCAGGGCCAAGCCGCGCCGGAAGGCCCGGCGGAGCCGCATCCTGGCGACCGTCGCCCGGGCGCTCGGCGAGTGCTACCTGGTCGATGGGGTGTGCATCGCCTGCGACCCGATCGACGAGGCCGCCCGGGCGCTCACCGAAGCGCTCGACGAGGTGTGGCGGGCGCGACACGTCAGGACTGCGGCCGGGGCGAAGAAGTATGGCCTGCCGATCGGGTCCGTGATCGGCGGGTCCGACGGCGTCCATACGTCGCATGTGCCGGACGTTCCGAAGGCGGACGCGCCGAAGAAGGCGCCGGCGAAGGCCGCACCGAAGCGGACGTCGGCGAAGGACCGGCTCGTCTCGGCGCTCAACGACCACCTCGACGGCAAGGGCGACGCCGACCCGCTCGCCGGATTCTCCCGGGAGCAGCTGCGGACGGTCGCGAAAGCGCGAGGCATCCACCTTGACCGGGGTGAGCCGCGGGATTCGATCGCCGGGAAGATCATCGACCAGGCCCGCGGTGGTGAAAAGTCCGCCGAGGCGCCGAAGCTGGCCAAGAAGACCGGCGCGGTGTCAACCACCGACCGCAAGGCGCTCGCGGACACCGTCGGGCAGCACGCGGTCTCCTCGGAGGAGCCGCTCGCCGGCGGCGCTGTCGGCGACACACGGCTCCGCGTATACGACGACGGGTCGAAGACCGTGTGGAAGCGCGCCCCGGACTATGCCTCCGCCTCGGGCCAGCACCAGGCCGACGCCGAAGAGCTCTCGTCGCTCGTCGCCCAGTCGCTCGGTCTCCGCGCCCCGGCGGTCGTCCGGGCCGACAACCGCACCGTCCACATGGCGTTCGTCGACGGCGCGAATACCACCGCTGAGCTCGACGGCGACGATGACCTGCCGGACTCCGACGCCGGTCGAATGATGGGCCTCCTCGACCTGCTGATCAGCAACAACGACCGGAACACCGGCAACGTCCTCGTCCCGAACGACGGCGGCAGCATCGTCCCGATCGACCACGGCCTGGCGTTCCGGAACCTCGGCGACCCGTCGAAGCCGGGCCGCTCGCTCGGCTCGCCGTACACGAGGCCGTTCTACGCCGTGTGGAACCAGTCGCTGATCGACAACGACCTCACCCCAGCCGACGTCGCCGAGATCCGCACCCGGCTCACGCGGCAGAAGGCAGAGTTCGACCGCCTCAACCGTACCGACTGGTTCGACCACATGCTGGCGCGGCTCGACGCAATCGAGCCTTACGCCAAGGGAACGACATCCAGGCTCCCGGCGGAGGTCCAATGACACGGCTGCCGATCATGTCCGAGGCGGTCGGCAAGCAGGTGTCGTGGATCGGCATCCAGGACGGTACGGCCACATTCGCCGATGCGCTCGCCGAGAAGCTCTTCAGCACCTACCGCGACCTGCTCGCGGTAGGTGATCAGGAGACGTTCGACAAACTCGCGACCGGCTGGTCCAACGGCTACCTGACGATCCCCGCCCAGTAACGACCCAGTTCCGCGCACACCTTGAGAGGAGGTGCGCGGAACGATGCTGCGCCACGCAGATCCCGGCTGGCTTCCGGACGGCCGCGCCCGATACCCGATCGACACACCCGAACACGCCGCCGCCTCACTCGCCGCCCTGGCCCGGGCCGAACACCGCTACCCGCCGCGCCGCCTGCAGCTGATCCGCGCCCGCATCGCCCGCGCGGCCGCCCGCTTCAACCTCCCCGAGGAGGTCGCGGTGCGCAGCTCCATCACGCCCTGGGACCGGTCGTTCGCCCTGGACGACATCCAGATTCTGCGCTCCGGCGACGGGCGCACGGTCGAGGCGTACGCGGCGATGTTCGACCAGCCGTACGAGGTCCGGGACCAGCACGGCCACTACATGGAGGTCATCGACCGGGCCGCGTTCAACCGGACCCTGACCAACGGGGCCGGCAAGCAGGCGATGTGCCTCTACAACCACGGCATGTCCGTCGTCGACGGCCGGCCGGACCCGATGGCGCAGATCCCGATCGGCACCCCGCTGGAGATCAAGGCGGACGGCCGCGGGCTGCTCACGGTGACCCGCTACAACAAGTCGACGTACGCCGACGAGATTCTCGAGGCCATCCGCAACGGCGCCATCCGAGCCCAGTCCTTCCGCGGCCGGATCGTCCGCTCGAGCCCCGACCGCGTGCCAGCCGTCCGCCGCGGCGGCACCCTCCCGACGATCACCCGCCACGAGCTCGGCCTCACCGACTACGGCCCGACCCCGATCCCGGTCAACGCAGGAGCGGAGATCATGGCCGTCCGGTCCCGGCAGGAGCTCATCCAAGACTTCGCAGCGCTCGACGATGACGATCGCCTCGAGCTGCTGCGCGCCCTCGGCCTCGACGTCCCGCCCGACGGGGATGACGACGACGAGCACGAGGACGACGAAGCGTCCGACGACGACCTCGACGAGGACGACCTCGACGAGGGCGACGCGGATGACGACACCCCCACCTCCGGCGATCCGGAGCTCGGGGCCGAGGACCCGCCATCCAAGGCACTCCGGTCGGCGCTCGACATCAGCCGGCGCATCCGCGCCGAGATGATTCGGAGAGGGATCGCATGAAGCGACTCACCGAGCTCGACGCCGAGCTCGGCATCATCAAGGCGAAGCTCGACGAGCTCGCCGCCGCACCCGAGGTTGAGGGCGACGAGGTGACCCGCTCCAAGGTCCTCGCCGACCGCGAGCAGGAAACCGACGACCTCCTGACCCGCTGGGACGAGCTCACCGAGGAGCGCAAGCCGCTCCTGGCCCGCGCCCAGCGGCTCGCCGACGTGGCCGCGGCCGCGAAGGACCTGGCCCGCGTCGAGTCCGGCGACGGCGCCGCCCGCTACCTCGGCGGCACCGGCCCGGCGTTCAACAAGAAGGTCGACGTCTTCGAGGGCGACCTGCTTCGCATGCCGAAGGACGAGGTGGTGTCCCGCGCCCGGCGGCTCATCGAGACCGAGAAGCGGGTCCACGTCTCCGACGCGTCCCGCGAGCGCCTCGACGAGTGGGTGCAGCGATCGCCCGACCCGAACGACCCGTTCGACGAGGCCGACCCGGACGCCGGGTTCGACGGCGGCTACATCGCCCGCCGGATGCTCCTCACCGAGCAGCCCGTCTACCGCTCGGCGTTCCGCAAGTACGTTGCCGGCCGGGACAGCCTCGGCATGTCCGCCGACGAGCAGCGGGCGATCGCCGAGTTCCAGCGCTTCGAGCACTTCGAGGCGCGACGCGCGCTGTCGGAGAACACCACCACCGCCGGCGGGTTCGGCATTCCGGTCACGATGGCCGCCTAACCCAGTAATGGGCTAGTGAAAATCCCGAGAATTGCTGGGACATCCCGTTAGACGTCCGCACCACAGCGTGAGGCGAAAGCCTGAGCGCGACGGTTCGAGAAGCGGCCGGTAGGGACAATCAGCAGCCGAGCTCGCCTGGGCGAATGCCCGACGAGAAGGTTCAACGACCAGGTACGGGATGCCTCACTGAGGCAAAGGTATGGTCTGAGCTGCGCGGAGACGTGCAGAGGCCGGCAGAAATGATCGGCCCCCTCGGCATCGCCGGGGAGTAACAACACTGCCTCATCGACCCGTCGATCATCATCACCTCCGGCGCCGCGGACGTCCCGCTCCTGCGGGTCTGCCGCATCGAGAACGTCACGAACAACCTGTGGCAGGGCGTCAGCTCTGCTGGCATGACGTGGTCGTACACCACGGAAGGCACCGAGTCGAGCGACAACTCGCCGACCCTGGCGCAGCCGTCGGTGCGCGTGCACATGCCGAAGGGCTTCCTGCCGTACTCGATCGAGGTGTCGCAGGACTACCCGGGCTTCGCCTCGGAGTTCGGCCGGCTCATCGACTCCGGATACAACGACCTACTCGCCACGAAGACCATGACCGGCTCCGGCACCAACGAGCCGTTCGGGGCGTTCGTCGCCCTGTCGAACGCCACCTCGGTCGTCACCCCGACGACCGATGGCAGCTTCGGCGGCATCGACGTCTTCAAGGTCTGGAACGCGCTCCCCGAGCGGTTCCGGACCAACGCGACGTGGGTCATGTCCGTCAACGTCCAGTCCGCGATCCGGCAGTTCGCCGCATCGCAGTCCGCGACGTCGGCGTACTTCACGATCGACCTGACCGGCGGCCAGTTCCGGATCAACGACCGCCCGGTGATCATCACCGACTACGCCCCGACGGGCGTCGGCGGCTCCGTGCCCGGCACCACCGGCCTGCAGAACATCCTCGCGGTCGCCGACTGGCAGCAGTGCTACCTGTGGGTCAACCGCGCCGGCATGTCCGTCGAGCAGATCCCCATGCTCTTCGGCGGCAGCAACCGGTACCCGACCGGTCAGCGCGGGCTGTTCGCGTGGGCCCGCAACGGCGGCAACGTCGTCGCATCGCGGGCTGGCGTGCTCCTGCAGAACCAGTAAGTCCCTTCTACTCCCCGCGCCCGCTGGACGGGCGGGCGCGGGGCCCCGTCCACGCACCCGTCCGGAGGACTCGATGGAATTCGTATTCACCACCGCCGAGGCGGGGTCTGTCGCCTGGGGCGACGGAGGGATCTGGGTCAGCAAGGGTGAGGCCTGGTTCGCCGACGACCCGTTCGTCCGCGACCACCCCGAGTTGTTCAGCCCGATCCCGCCGAACGCCCGTTCGACGCAGGGCCGCACCGCCGAGCAGACGCCGCTCCAGCCGGCCCGCCAGAGCCGGGGGCGCCGGGATGGCTGACACCATCGTCAAGCTCGTCGAGGCCGGCTTCACGCCAGAGTCCGCCGCCGCGGCGGTCGCCGCGAGCGACCTGTCCGTGCTGGAGCACTCCGGCGCGGTCCGGGTGCAGCTCAAGCCTCCGGCCGCGGCCAGTGCGGAGCAGCCTCCGAAGCCGAAGGTGGCGCTGGCCTACGTCCACGCCGACGCCGGCCGGATCACCGCCTTCGAGGACTCCCTGGCCGCGATGCGGGACTGGGACTCCGCCCACGGCGGCTACCTGCAGAAGCGGCTCGCGATGCGGTTCGGCACCGACGGCCTCGTCGCCGCCCGGAACCAGGTCGCTGCCCAGCTCATCCAGTCCGACTGCGACTGGCTCCTCTGGGTCGACACGGACATGGGTTTCGCCGCGGACTCCCTCGACAAACTGCTGATGGTCGCCGACCCGGTCGAGCGGCCGATCGTCGGCGGGCTGTGCTTCGCCGCCCGGCAGTACGCCCACGACGGCATGAACGGCTTCTGGACCAGGCCGCAGCCGACGATCTATACGTGGCTCGACAACCCCGACGGCGGTTCCGGCTTCAAGATCGTGCCGCTGTACCCGGTCAATGCCATCATGCAGGTCGCCGCCACCGGATCGGCGTTCATCCTCATCCACCGCAGCGTGTTCGAGCGCATCGCCGAGGCGGTCGTCGAGGAGACCGGCAACCGGATCGGCGAGCACTGGTACGACCGGATGCCCGCCCCGAACGGCGAGCTGCTCGGCGAGGACATCTCGTTCTGCGTCCGGGCGAACTACGCCGGCATCCCCGTCCACGTCCACACCGGCGTGCGGACGTCGCACTACAAGGGCCAGTGGGTGCAGGAGAAAGACCACTGGCGCGCCTACAATCCGCCACCGGCGAACGAGCGCGTCGCGGTAGTCGTGCCCGTGCTCGGCCGGCCGCAGCACGCCGAACCGTTCATGCGGAGCCTGCGCGCCTCGACCGGCCTCGCCACCTGCTACGCGGTCGTCGACGAGGACTGCGCGGACGGTGATGCGATCGAAGCGTGGCGCGCGGCGGGCGCCGTGCTCGTTCCGAGCGAGCGCGGCGGGTGGGAAGAGTTCGGCCAGAAGCACGGCACGTTCGCGCAGAAGGTGAACACCGCCTACCGGCAGACGACCGAGCCGTGGCTGCTCCTCGTCGGGTCCGACGTGACGTTCCACCCGGGCTGGCTCGACCACGCCCTCCACGTCGCCGACGTCCTGCAGGGCTCCGTCATCGGCACCAACGACCTCGCGAACGCCCGCGTCATGGCCGGCGAGCACGCCGTGCACATGCTGATCCGCCGTTCCTACATCGACGAGGTCGGCGCCTCGTGGGACGGGCCGAAGGTCGTCGCCCACGAGGGCTACAGGCACAACTTCGTCGACGACGAGATCGTCACCGCGGCCCGGCAGCGCGGCGTGTGGCAGCCCGCCCTCGGCGCCGTCGTCGAGCACCACCACCCGGTCTTCGGGAAGGCCCCGGACGACGAGGTGTACCAGCTCGGGCAGTCCCACTGGGAGACCGACTGGGAGTTGCACAAGCAGCGGCTGAAGGCCAACTCGTGACCGCGGCCTGGACGATCTACGGGCGGGCCGCGATCGACGGTCGCGGCCCGGTGGGTTGCGTGCTGACGATCAGAACCGACGGCGTCTGGTCGGCCGAGGTATCGACGTTCACGCTCGCCGACACCGTCGACCTGCTCTTCGCCTCGGACTCCGGCGGCCGCTTCTGCGGACCGGCGTTCGTGGCCCGCTCCAGGGTCGACTCCGACCCGCTCCGAGCGGTTACGGAGCTGACCTGCACCGGGCCGCTGCTGGTCATCGCGCCCGGTATGGATCAGGACGACCGGGAGATCGACACCCAGCACGCCTCCGCCTTGGAGGCATCGTGAAGGTCTGGGACGTCTTCCCGTACTGGCGGGAGCAGTGGGCACTCGACGCCCGCCGCCGGCTGTGGGCGACGCTCGCACCGGAAGCCGACTACGTGCCGGTCGCGCTCGTCGGTGACCGGACGTTCCGCGGCGACCCGCTCCCCGTGCCGGCCGAGCTGGGCATCGAGACCGTGCCGGTGGTGCTGGACGCCCCCGACACCTGGGCCCGCGAGAAGCAGCAGCGCGACGCTGTCTGGCTCCTGCGCGAGCGGATGGCCGACGGCGACCTCGTGCTCATCGTGGACGCCGACGAGCTCGTCGACCCGCGGAGCCTGGCCGCGATCGCGTCGGCGACCGAGGCGGGCCCGGTGAAGCTGCGGCTGGCGATGTACTGCTGCGGGCTCCGCTGGCGGCACCACACGCCGTGGCGGCACGCGACCGCCTGCCGCGCCCGGGACCTCGTCGAGCACCCGTCCGACCGGCTGCGGTCGAACCTGAGCTTCCCGAAGGTCGACGACGCCGGCTGGCACCTCACCTACTACGGCACCGACGTCGACGTCGACGCGAAGCTGTCGGCGTTCTCCCACGCTGAGGTCGACACACCGGAGATGCGCCGCTCCCTCGCCGAGCTCCGCGATACCGGCAGCCAGGGATTCGTCGACGACCCGCTCACCGGGCCACTCGCCGACATCCTCACGGGGGTGACCGCATGACCCGCATCGACGAGCAGCTCGACGCCCCCGGCGACGCCGAACGGACCGCCGGCGTGCTCGGCATCATCGCCGCCCGCCGGCCGGAAGAACAGCTGCGCGTGCTGGACCTAGCGTGCCGCACCGGCGCGTTCACCTGGGCTGCGGCCGAGGCTGGGCACGCCGCGTACGGCCTCGAAGGGCGGGCCGAGAACCTCGCGCTCGCCGCGGAGCGACCGGAGAACGGCGCCCAGTACATGCTCGGCGACGTCCGCAGCCTCTCCCCGGAGCAGCATGGGACGTTCGACGTTACGCTCTGCCTCGGCATCCTGTACCACCTCGATGCCGCTGACGCGGTTGGCCTGCTCCGGGCGATCCGCGCCGCCACCACTGGGTTCGCGATCATCGACACCCACATCGGCGCCCCGGTCGACACGACCGACGTCGACGGATGCGAGTTCCACGGCCAGTGGTACGGCGAGCCGCCTGGCTGGTGGTCGTCGATCGGCAACCAGCGCTCGTGGTGGTTCACGCCCGAATCCCTCGACGACGCCGTCCGGCTCGCCGGCTGGACGGAGATCGAACACCACCCGGGCATCCGCTGGACCGGCGAGCCCGCCGGCCGGCACTGGCTGGTGATCTCCTGATGGCGACAGTCCTGACGATGGGCACCTTCGACCTGCCACACCCCGGGCACATCGCGCTCTTCCGGGAGTGCCGGAAGCTGTCGGGCCCGGACGGCAAGGTCGTCGTGGCGGTCAACCGCGACGGGTTCGTCGCGAAGTTCAAGCACAAGACGCCGGTCATGACCTGCGCCGAGCGGATGGAGGTCATCCGCTCCATCCGGTACGTCGACGAGGTCGTCGACAACACCGGCACCGACCAGCCGTATCTGATCGAGTCGCACAAGCCCGACTGGATCGCGATCGGCGTCGACTGGGCCGGCCGGGACTACTACGGGCAGCTCGGGATCAGCCCCGAGTGGCTGCGCGAACGCGGCATCTCCCTCGCCTACCTCGCCCATGAGGCGACGGCGATGGTGTCCACGACGCAGCTGCGGGTCAGGCTCGAGGAGGGGCGTTGAACGAGCTGATCGTCGTCGCCTGCCACGGCCGGACCTGGATCCAGCAGTGCAACGAGTCCCTCGCCGCACACACGGCCACCGACGTCGTATTCATCGACACCGGACGGAGCCTCGCCCACGGCGCCGACGTGGCCATCGACGGCGGCTACTCGACCGGCGCCTACCTGTGGGCCTACGAGCAGTACGCCGCCTACGACCGATTCCTGTTCCTCCAGGACTCCATGACGTGCCTCACCGATCCGATGCCGTGGTTCCGGGACCTGTGGCAGGGCTCCGGAGCGTCGTGCTGGGGTCTGTTCCCGATGCAGTGGGACAGCCACGAGCAGGCCGTCGAGGTCGGCGCCCGGTACCCGGATGCTGCACCGCGGCACGGGATCTTCGGGCCGATCTTCTACACCGACCGCCCGTCGCTCGACCTGCTCGCCAAGAACGGCCTGTTCCCGAAACGCCCGGAGAGCCGGCTCGACGCGCAGACCGCCGAGCGGTCCTGGGCGTACGCCTACGCCACGCTCGGCATGCCCGTCACGGGCCCCGAGTGGAACCCGGCCGCGATGCAGGCCGGGTTCGGGCCGTTCCGCAAAACGTGGGCCGCACGGCCGTGATCTCGTGGATCGTCGCCACCCACAACCCGGCGGTCCTCGACGCGAACCTCCTCGCCACCCTCGACCTGCCAACCGAGGATGAGCTGGTCGTCGTCGAGGACGCGCCGTCGATCGCCGTCGCCTACAACCGCGGCCGCGCCCGGGCGACCCGGCCGGTCCGCTGCTATGTGCATCACGACGTCCAGGTCCTCGACCCGGCCCGGCTCCGCGCCGGGCTGCTCGAGCACTGCCCGGCCGCGGGGATCGTCGGGGTCATCGGCTCCCGCAATCCGGTCGTGCCGTGGTGGGACGGGCAGAAGCTCGGCTCCGTCGTCGACGCCCGGCTCGGCCGGCTCGACTTCGGGCCCGGCGGTCCGTGCGCGTTCCTCGACGGGCTGCTGCTTGCCACGAGCCTCGACCTCGAGTGGGACGAGACCTACCCGGGCTGGCACCTGTACGACCACGACATCTGCCGCCAGGCCCTCGACGCCGGCCGCACCAACTGGTGCCTCGACGACGGCGCCGGACTCGTCCGGCACAACACGGCCGGGTCCACGAACGTCCACCAGCTCATGGGCTGGGCCGAGGGCGTCAGCCGATACGCGGAGAAGTACTCGCAGGGGCGGTGAACGTGGTCCCGCTCCTCAGGCCCGAGCACCGCTGGGAATGCCCGTCCTGCGACCTGACCGACATCACCCACGAGGCGCAGCCGCACACCCGGATGCACGCCTGCCGCGGCCTGAAAGGCCTCACCGCACCGATGGTCCCGGCCGGCACCCGCGCCGAGCACCGGACGGTCGAGCGCGAGGACTACATCAACGGCGACCTCGTCCAACTCGACGGCGACGGACGGCCGGTCATGTCCGTGATCACGATCCGCGATGACGGACAGGACTGCACCGTCTACGCACCCACCGCGACGGCAGGAAGGTAACCCCCGATGACCACAGGCGTCGCGATCGGTCCGGCGATGACGCCGGACGAGGAGCGAGTCCACCAGCAGCGCCTCCGGGAGCTGTACGCCGACGAGGCCGAACGGGCCGTCGAGACCATCGAACGGAAGCTGGCCGGCATGGAAGCCGCCCTCAAAACCGCCCGCGCCGACGCGAAGCGTCTCCGCGCCGAGGCCGAGGAAGGGGCGAGCGGGTAATGGCCTGGACCAACAGCAAGATCTTCCAGGAGTTCGTCGCCGGGCCGATGTTCCAGTCGTCGGGCACCTCGTTCACCGGCCTCGACTCCGACACCGTCAAGGCGGCGCTGTTCAACAACAGCGTCACCCCCGACCGGAACGCGGCTGTCGCGTCGACCGGGTTCAACACCGGCACCTGGGTCACCGCAAACGAGGTCACCGACGTGACCAACTGGGTGTCCGGCGGCCGGGCGCTCGCCTCGAAAACGTTCGCCGCCTCGTCCGGGACGATCACCTTCGACGCAGCCGATTTGGCCGGCGGCGGCACCGTGACGATCTCCGGGGCCTTCGGCGCGTTCGTCTACGACGACACGATCAGCGGCGGCACCGTCGCTGATCAGGGCGTCTGTTTCAACTACTTCGGCGGCACCCAGTCCGTGACCGCCGGGACTTTCACGATCGTCTGGAACGCCAGCGGCCTCGCCGCCTTCACGGTCTGAGGAGCGAACATGACCGCTGGATATGGCCTCACCCGGGCCGACCTTGACGTGCGCATGGGCACCGTCGTGGTGAATGTGCGCGATTCCCTGCGGCAGGCAGTGCTCATGGACGCGCTGCTCAACAACACCAACATCATCGCCAACGACGCGTTCCTCACAGCCAGCCCGTTCTCGTATCTGCAGGCCGAGGTCACGTCGTTCCGTGCCGCATTCGCGTCACTGAAGAAGCTCAGCGACATCGCCAACAACACGGCCACGCAGAGCACGACGAACAACTTCTTCTTCGACGCACAGAAGCTCACCGGTCTCGTCCTGTAGGTAGCCGCGGGGAGGGTGGCCCGTGGCCGCAACCGTGGCCTCGGCCACCTTCTATCAGGAGGACGCCGCCTCGCCGATGACGGCGACCAAGCCGGCGTCCACAGCGTCCGGCGACCTGCTCGTCTTCATCATCGCCCAGGGCGACTCGACGATCGCGGATCTCACTGCCCCAGCCGGCTGGACCGCGACCAGCTCCGCGAATGGCGGCAGCTGCACCGGCAAGGCCTTCACGAAGGTCGCGGGCGGGTCCGAACCGTCCACCTACGACTTCCCGTACAACTCAGGCGCGGACGCGGCCGGCGTGATGGTCCGGGTCACCGGCGCCGACACCACGCCGACCATCGTGCAGGCCGTGGGTACGGCCGGGCCGAACGGCGGCGCCTGCGACAGCCCCACCGTCACTCCGACCGGCGCCGACGACCTGCTCATCGTCGCCATGTCCGCATCATGTGGCGGCACGACGCTCGTCGAGACCGACCCGTCCGGCACCACTGACCTTGGTCAGGGCCAGGTCACGGGTGGGTTCCAGGCCGTCGCAGCCGCCTACCAGCAGCTGGCGTCAGGATCGGCGACCGGCGCGAAGACGTGGTCGTCGATCACTCCGGCAACGAAGCCCGGCGTCACCTTCTCCCTGGCCATCAAGTCGGCGGTCGGCGGCGGAGGCAGCACCAGCGCCAACGCCGAAGCCACCACCAGCACGGGCACGGCCAGCAACGCCACCGCCTCCGTCGCCGTGAGCGCCGAGGTCACGTCCGCTACGGGCGTCGCGCAGAACGCTCAGGCGTCCGCCGGGGTGAACGCCGAAGCGACCACCGCTACCGGCACCGCATCGAACGCCACCGCAGACGTTCAGGCTGCAGCCCAGGCCATTACGGCGACGGGTACCGCGTTCGACGCGACCGTCGCCGTCACGACGAACGCCGAGGCTACGACCGCGACCGGCACGGCGTTTGATGCCACGGTCTCCACGGCATCGCAGACCAGCGCGAACGCCGAAGCAACCTGGGCCATCGGCACCGCCGGCGACGCCACCGTCTCCATCGCCTCGAGCGCCGAAGCGGCCAGCGGCACGGGCAGCGCATTCGACGCCACGGTCAGCGTCGGCGCGCTCGCCGGAGCCGCATCAGGCACGGGCGCCTCGGCGGACGCTGCCGGATCGGTGGCTGCGACCGCCGAGGCCGCAGCAGCAACCGGCACCGCATTCCTCGCCTCGCTGGCCATCGCCGCCACGGCGGAGGCCGCCTCCGCGCTCGGTGTGGCACTCGCCGCGACCATCGGCGGCGCCACCGTCAAAGCGACCTCCGTCAGCACCGTCACCGCGGGCCGGACATCAACCGACGCGGTGACCGCCCGTCGCACCTCCACCGGCGCCGTCACGGCCCGAGCAACCTCGAGCGGGGGTGTCACCTGATGAGCGCCACTGTCTTCTTCGACTCGACGTCCGAACTTGCCACGCTGACGAACATCTTCGAGGTCTCCGGCACGCCGACGGACCCGAGCACCGTCACGCTCACCGTCACCGACCCCGACGGCAACGTCACCACGCCGACACCGACGCACGCCGGTGTCGGCACGTACACGGCCGACATCACCTGCAGCACCGACGGCGAGTGGCAGTGCCTGTGGGAGTCCACCGGCACCGCCACCGACGCCGAGCCCGGCACGTGGACGGTCCTCGAGACGGCGCTGGGGCGGCTGTACTGCCCGATCCGGGCGATCAAGTCGCGCCTGAACATCACCCACGACAACAGCGACTACGAGCTGCACTCCGCGTGTTTCGCCGTGTCCCGGTGGATCGAGCAGCACTGCGAACGGGCCTTCTACCGCACCTTGGCCCAGGCGCGGACGTTCGTCCCGGACGACTGCTACACACTGCGGCTGCCAGAGTTCTGCGACCTCGTCACCGCCACGACGATCAAGACGGACACCGCGGGCGACGGGTCGTACGCGACCACACTCTCCGCGGCGGACTACGAGCTGCTGCCCCGCAACCCGTTGGCCGCGCCTGAGCAGCTGCCGTACACGGAGATCCACCGGCTCGGCGGGACGTGGCCCGAGACCTGGACCTCAGGAAGCCGGCGCGCCACGATCCAGGTCACCGGCGTGTGGGGCTGGCCGAAGGTCCCGCACGCCGTCCGCCAGGCCGCCGCGATCATCGTCGCCGACACCTACAAGCTCAAAGACGCGCCGTTCGGCATCGAGGGCTCCGGCGAGTTCACCATCCAGGTCGGCGAGAACGCCCGCGCGCTGAAGTTCCTCGCCCCGTACCGCCGAAACCCGGTCCTCATCGGATGACGGCCACCATCCAGGCGGTCAAAGTCGCCGCCGCCGCCGTCATCAGCACCATCACCAGCGCGTCGGGCCGGCAGGTCACCGGCTACGCCTACCCGCCCGGCACCGCCGAGGCCCCCGCGGCGATCGTGACGATGGGCGAAGGCGAGTTCCTCACCTACCGCTCCTCGCAGAACTCCCGCGACCTCACGCTCGTCATCGGCGTCCTCATCCAAGCCGGCGACCGAGAGTCCGCGTTCGAGGAGCTCGACGCGTTCCTCGACGACGCCGGCCCGCAATCGATCTACGCCGCGTTCGCCGCCGACCCGACGATGAACGGCCTCATCGACGACATCTCGGTCGTCTCGGCCAGCAACTACGGCGAGATCACCTACAACGGCGCCGACTACTACGGCTTCGAGCTCGGTGTCGAGGTGCTGCTATGAGAATCGTCGTCGCCCAGCCCGGACCCGATTGGTCCGTCCAGGACGTGTACGCCGGCTGGGTCGAAGCCCTCCGCGGGCTCGGCCACCAGGTCCACGAGTTCAACCTCAACGACCGGCTCGTCTTCTACGACCGGGCGTTCATGCAGGTCTCCGACACCGAGTACCGCAAGGCCGTCACCGACGGCGACCAGGTCGCCGAGCTCGCCGTCAACGGCCTCGCCGCGATGCTGTGGAAACTCCGCCCCGAACTGCTGCTGGTCGTGTCCGGGTTCTTCATCCCCGGCGAGCTCCTCGACCACGCCCGCCGGTACGGCACCAAGGTTGCCATCCTGCACACCGAAAGCCCCTACGAGGACGAGCGCCAGCTGGAGCTCGCCGGGCATGCGGACCTGAACCTCCTCAACGACCCGACGAACATGGCCGTGTTCAACCTGCGCGGCCCGACGGTCTACATGCCGCACGCCTACCGGCCGAGCGTTCACAAGCCCGGCCCGCGCCGACCGGACCTCGCGTCCGAGTTCGTCCTCGTCGGCACCGGCTTCCCGTCCCGGGTGCGTTTCCTCGAGGCGATGGACCTCGACGGGATCGACGTCGCCCTGGCCGGGCAGTGGCAGGCCCTCGCCGACGACTCTCCGCTGCGGAAGTACCTCGCCCACGACGTCAGCGAATGCCTCGACAACACCGACGCCATCGGCCTGTACCAGTCGGGCACGGTCGGGATCAACCTGTACCGGCGCGACGCCGCGGACTCGCCCGAGCACGTCGAGGGCTGGTCCATGGGCCCGCGCGAAGTCGAGCTCGCCGCGACGGGCCTGTTTTTCCTCCGCGACCACCGGCCCGAGGGTGACGCACTCCTGCCGATGCTGCCGACCTTCACCACGCCGGCCGAGGCGAGTGACCTCCTGCGCTGGTGGCTCGCCCACGACGACTCGCGCGCCGAGGCCGCCCGTCTCGCCCGTAAGGCGATCGCCGACCGGACCTTCGAACACCACGCAGCCCGCATGTTGCGGCTCATCGAGAACTAGGGAGTCACCGTGGCAAGAATCGCGGGCCGCAACGGGCGCATCTACATCGCGCTCGCCTCCGGCGGCACGGCCGAACCGCTCAACTTCATGGCATCGTGGTCGATCAACTTCGCCACGGACAAGTTCGAGGTCACGGCCATGGGCGACACCGGGAAGGTGTACGTAGCCGGCCTCCCGGACGCCTCCGGCGACTTTTCGGGCTTCTACGACGACGCGACGGTCCAGACCTACACCGCCGCCACGGACGGAATCGCCCGCAAGCTCTACATCTACCCGAGCCTGCTGACGGCCGGTCAGTACTGGTACGGCACCTGCTTCCCCGACTTCAACCTGTCCGGCTCCGTCGGCGGCGCCGTCGAGGTCACCGCGAGTTGGAACGCCGCCACCGCCTTCACGAAGATCGGCTGATCCGGTGCTGAGCCTGACCATCAAGGGTGAGGCTCAGCTCCGCGACCTCGCCCGCGACCTCCGCCGCGGCAAGGGCACACTGCGGTCCGAACTGACCAAGGCGTTCAAGACGGCCGGCGCGCAGACCCTCAAGCAGGTCAAGTCCAACATGACCTCGATGCAGATCAAGGGCTACAAGACAGGCCGGAATCCGGCCTTCACCGCCAAGCGCCCGGGCGCCGGCATTCGCGCCCGGATCGCCGCCGTCACCGAGTACGAGGTCCGGACCGGATCGGTCGGGCCCGTCGTCCGGTTCGTCGTGCAGTCCGCCCGGCTCGGCAACGCGCAGAGCCTGCCGTGGCACCTCGACACGGGCAAGAAGTTCCGGCACCCGATCATGGGCAACCGCTCGTCGTGGGCGGCGAACTCCGGCACGCCCTGGTTCTACGACGAGATCAAGAAGGACCGGGACACGTTCCTGACCGACGAGTGCGACAAGGCCATCGCTCGAACCGTCCAGAACATCGAGAAAGGCTGACCTTGGGATACATCAAGCTCAACCCGAAGGACCGGGAGAAGTTCGGCGGCCCCGAGGAGATTCCGTTCGACCTCAACGCCATCGGCATCCGGCAGCGGGCAGCGCTCGAGCGGGAGACGAAGAAGTCCTACCGCTGGTTCATGGCCCAGCTCGGCGGCGTTCCCGCGCTCGACGAGGACGGCAATCCGATCCCGGTGCCGGTCATCGACCCCGAGACCGGCGAACAGAAGATCGAGAACGGGGAGCCGGTCTTCACGCCGCGGTTGAAGCAGGACGGCGACGCCCTGGCGATGCTCGTCTGGCTGGCCCTGTGGGGCGCCGGGATCAGAGTGCCGTGGGCGACCTTCGACATCCTCGAGGCCGGCCTGGAGATCCGCGGCGAAGACGAGGATGCCGAGGCGGGAAAAGCCGAGGCGGCGACGGATTCGGAGAGTACGACGAGCGACCCGAGCTGAGCGACCGCACCTACCAGCTGCTGTTCCTGCGGTACTTCCCCGGCCTCCGGCCCGGCGACTTCGAGGGCCCGAACGGGTTCCCGGTCGACTGGTGGGACATCGGGAAGTCGCTGATCGACATGTGGATGAAGCGCGGCCAGTGATCGGCGGGTGAACCGTGGCCCGGGATCTCCGGCTCAACATCCAGGGCGACTCCTCCTCCGCGGACAAGGCGTTCGCCTCGGCGACCGCAGCCCTGGAGAAGACCAGCAGGGAACTGAAGACCGCCGAGGCGCGCACCGACGCCCTCGCGGTCAAAGCCCGGAAGCTCGCCGAGGCTGAAGAGCGCGCCGCGGACAAGGCCCGCGACCTGGCCGCGAAGACCGCGGCCCTGCGCAAGGAGATCGAGGAGACCGGCGACGAGACCGGTCAGCTCGGTAAGAAACTCGAGCGGCTCGCCCGGGACACCAAGACCGCCGCACTCGCCACCGACGACTACCGGCGGTCCGCGGACCGTGCCGCCGAGAACGCCCGCGAACAGGCCCGCGCCTACGACAAGGTCGCCGACAACGCCCGCGAGGCAGCCCGCGCGGTTGCGGTGCTCGGCGCGGTCAGCGGCCTGTCCCCGAACGGCAAGAGCGGGGGCGGGGGCAAGGGCGGGGGAATCTTCGGGGCGCTCAACGAGTTCTCCGCCGGATTCCTCAAGGGCGGCTTCGGCGGGGCCACGTCGGCGCTCGAGGGCACCCTCGGCACGCCCGTCGTCGGCCCGGCGCTCCTTGCCGGCGGCGCGGCCGCTGCGGTCCCTGCAGCTTCGTTCATCGGCGGCGCCGCCGGCGGTGGGGTGCTCGCCGGTCTCGGCGCGGCCGGGGCCGGACTCGGCCTGGCCGGCGCCTGGATGGGCGACCCTGACCGGTTCGACGCGATGTGGTCGAAGTCGATCGACAACGTCCGGAAACGGTGGCACGACAGCTCGGCCGCGTTCGGCAACGAGCTCGAGGCCGGACTCAAGGTCGCCGACACCACGCTACGGAACCTGCCCATCGAGAAGGTCCTGGCCCTCTCGCAATCGTTCGTCGCCCCGCTCGCTGCCGGCGCCGGGCAGGGCCTTACCGGCTTCGCCAACGGCTTCGCGGACGCCCTTGAGCACGTCCAGCCCGTCATCGACAAGCTCGGCCCGGCCCTGGCCAACCTGGGCGACGATCTCGGCGACACCCTGCGGATCATCTCCGAGGGGAGCGAGGGCGGCGCCGACGCGCTCTCCGACCTGGTCAGCGTCATCGGCTACACCGCGAAGGCCACTGGCGTCCTGATCCTCGGTTTCGAGAAGTCGTACGAGAGCATCCGGAACTTCGCGGTCGAGGCCAACACGGCGGCAACGACGCTGCCAGGTGTGGGCATCGGCATCCTCGCCCTCGAATCGAAGATCTTCCACATCGGCAGCACCAGCATCGTTACCGCCCGCCAGCTCGGTACGGCCGGCGACGCCGCGCATGACACTGCCTTCGACTGGGGCGAGATGGGCGCGGCCGCGGCGAAGGCCGCTGTCGACGCGATCGGCCTCAACGACGCGTTGACCGACCTGCGGAACACGCAACTCGCCTCGGCAAATGTGAATCTGGCCGTCGCGCAAGGTTGGCTCGACCTCAGCGAGAACCTGAAGGAAGGCGCGAAGAGCCTCGACACCAACACCCAGGCGGGCATCGACAACGTCCGCGGGATTCAGGATCAGATCGGCCTTCTGGAGCAGCAGCGCGAGCAGGCCATCAAGACCGGAGGCGGCACGGAGACGGCGATCGCCGCGGCCAACGCTGCCTATGACGCGCAGATCGCGAAGCTGAGGGCGGCTGCGGTCGCTGCCGGCTTCGACAAGGACAAGGTCGACGCGCTCATCGCCTCTCTCGGCGCCGTCCCGGCCAACACCACAGCGAACGTTCAGGTGTCTGGGCTGGAGAAGGCGGTCGGCCAGGGCATCAGTCTCGGCAACGCCCTGAACAACATCGACGGGTTCACCGCGCACGCCGCCGTGTCGTTCAGCGCCATCAACACCTGGGTTTTGGACGCGGCACGCAACGCCGGCGCTCACGCGCGCGGCGGCACGTTCCCGACATCCGGCCCGAAGAAGGTCGGCGAGCACGGCACCGAGCTCATCTGGGGCAGCCGCGGCCAGTACGTGTCCACGGCCGAGGAGACGAGGAAACTCGCCTCTATGGCCGGCAGTGCATCATCCGGCGGCGGGTCGTCCGCGGTCGGGCTGCGGGTGATGCCGGGCTCCGATCCGCTCGTCGGGCAGCTCGTCCAGCACCTGATCGACCGCGGCTACGTCCAGGCCTTCGCCGGCGGCCAGCCGGTGACCGCCCGGCGGAGTTGATCCTCAGTCCGCCGAGGGCAGCGCTCGCGGGATGTAGACCGTCGGCGGGCGTTGGGCCCAAGCGATGATCCCGCCGAGCTGCTGATATTCCTGCGGGCTGCGGCTGTAGACGGTGGTCGCGTAGGTGGTCCGTCCATCGGTGACGCGCAGGTCGGATGCCCAGCTGGTCGGCTCTTTGATCATCAAAAACAGCAGCGACAAGAACCCTGTACACGGGATCAGGACCACGGCGAACGTGATCGCCCAGCCGGGGCAGGTGTACGACATCGGGTTGGCGCCGCCCAATGACCAGTGGGCGCGGCCGCGTTCGAGCGTGCCGAGTGGCGTGTAGATCGTCGTCTCGTCGACACGGATGTCGGCGATCTGGATCACCGACCGGGGTGAGGTTGGCATCACGCCCCGCAGTGTGACGCAGCCATGCCAACATCACATCGGGTGAAGGGGTGAGTCACTCCGTGCCTCGCTTCACGCCGATCGTCGAGATCGCCCCCGGCGCCACCGTCACAGGCAGCCCCAACCGCTATTCGTGGACCGACCTCACCGCGCTGCGGTACGTCCACGAGCCAGCCGGGGTCAGCATCCGCCGCGGCCGGCAGGATCGGTTCTCCGAGGCGTCCGCGGACAGCTGCAGCCTGACCCTCCTCAACAACGGTGGCAGGTTTGTCCCCCGCAACCCGCTCGGGCCCTGGTACGGATCGCTCAAGCGCGGCACGCCACTGCGGGTCCTGATGCAGCCGAACACCAATTCCGCGTCCGACGCGTTCGGCCGGACGGCGTCCTCCTCGTGGGGCTCCGCCGACACCGGCGGGGCGTGGACGAACAGCGGCACCGCGAGCGACTACAGCGTGGCCTCGGCCAGCGGCGGTAGGCACACCAACACCGCGGCCACCAGCTCGCACTTCAGCACGCTCGCGGTCTCGCTGATCCGGGTTGATGTCAAGGTCCGGATCCGGGTCAACGCCCTGTCGACCGGCGGCGGCCAGCAGGCCGGCGTGACGGTCCGGCACGTCGACGCCAACAACCAGCGCCGAGCCGAGCTGCTCTTCGCGGTCGGCGGCGCCATCACGGCCCGGCTCGTCTCCAGGTCTGCGGGCACCGACTCGACGCTCGCCTCGGCGACGCTGTCGTTCACCCACTCCACCTCGGCGTGGTACTGGATCCGGTTCCAGACCGGCTACACCAGCTCCCGGGTGAAGGCGTGGCAGGACGGCACGACCGAGCCTGCTACCTGGAACATCGACGGCATCGGCGGGGCGCTCCTCAACCCCGTCGCCGGTGCGGCCGGCTGCTTCTCCCGCCGCGACACCGGCAACACCAACAGCAACGCCACGACCGACTTCGACGACTTCAGCCTGCTCGACGGGCCCCGGATCCAGTTCACGGGGTTCGTTGCCGAGTGGCCGGTCCGCTGGAACGACGCAGGCATGGCGCAGGCGTTCGCGCCGATCACCGCATTCGGCCAGCTGCGGCGGCTCGACCGGGCGAAAGCCCTACGGTCTGCGATCTACACCGCGACTACCGCCTCGACGGCGCTGGTCGCGTACTGGCCGATGGAGGACGGCTCCGGCGCCACCGAGTTCGCGTCCGGCATCGGCGGGCGCCCCGCCGCATTCGGTGACGTGCAGCTTGCCGGTGACTCTGGCGTCGCGGGCAGCGACCCGCTCCCGACCCTGGGTACGTCCGGCCGGGTCGCGTTCCAGATCCCCTCGTACACCTCGGCCGGCGTGTGGGCGGTCGCCTGGGTGATGCGGATCCCCGCGGCATCACTATCCGGTGCGGCGCAGGCCATGTCGTGGGTGACCCCGGCCGGGTCGATCGCCCGCTGGCAGGTCCGGATCAACCCCGGGACGCCGGACACCGCGCAGGTCGACGGGTTCGCCGCCGGCGGCGGGGTCGTGTCGAGCAGCACCGTGGCCCTCACCGACGCCGGCTCGGGCGCCGAACTCACCGACGGCCGGCAGTTGTATTTCCAGGTCAACGGCGACGCCAACGGCAGCAATATCGACGTCAACCTCACCGTCCAGTACGTCCCCGACGACGGCTCGGCGGTCACGGCGAGGAGCGTCACGTGGTCGACCGCGGCCACGTTCGGCGCGGTCAGCCTCATCTACCACGACGCGGTGACGGGTTTCGCGAACGGCGGTCACACGATCGGCCACGTCGCGCTCGGCGACGGCGATGTGGCGTTCGGGGCTGGCGCGACCGGTTCGAGCGGCGGGGCGGGTGACACCACCGCCGAGCGGTTCGACGCGCTGCTCGCCACCCAGGGCATCACACCGCTCGTCGGGGACCTGGTCCACACGAGCATCAGCCCGACACAGCAGATGGGCCCGCAGCGCTCCGGTGATGTCCTCACGCAGCTCCGGGAGGTCGAGGCAACCGAGTCCGGGGTCATGCACGACTCGAAGCAGGGCTTTTTGGAGCTGCTGCCGCGCGACATGCGCTACAACCGGACCGTCGACCTGACCCTCGACATCAGCTCCGGCCAGGTCGGGTGGCCGTTCGAACCGACGGACGACGACTACCAGCTCCGCAACGACATCACCGTGACGAACGTCGGCGGGTCGACCGCGTACGCGAAAGACCAGACTTCGATCGACCTGGAGGGTGTCAGCCCGGAGTCGGCGCAGGTCAGCATCTACCAGGGCGTCGACCTCCAGCAGCACGCCAATTGGCGCCTCAACCTCGGTACCACCGGCAGCGGGTTGCGGTATCCGTCGATCGTTCTCGACCTGACCCGGAACGCCACGGCGCTGCAGAACGCCTGGTTCGACACGGACATCGGCTCCCGGATCCAGGTCACGAACGTCCCTGACGACGACATGCCGCCCGAGGATCTGGAGCTGCTCCTCGACGGCTACGTCGAGACGATCACGGCCTCCACCTGGACCGCGACACTCAACTGCTCGCCGGGATCGCAGTACCTGACCGCGGTCCTGGACTCATCGACACCCCGGCTGGACTGCGGCGCGTCAACCCTGGCCGAGGCGCTCGACACCACTGAGACCGGTGTCGACGTGGCGTGGACTGACGCGTGCAACTGGACCCACAGCCGAGGCGACTTCCCGATCATCGTCGGCGGCGAGCGGATGACCGTCACCGCGGTGGCCAACAAGGTCACCGACGCGTTCGGCCGTACCGCGAGCAGCGGCTGGGGGACCGAGCCGACCACCGGGGTCGCGTACAGCGTCTCCGGCACCGCGAGCGACTACGCGGTCGCGGCAGGGGTCGGAACGCAGTCGAACGGCACTGTCGGCACGGCACGGTCGAGTGTCCTCGACATTGGCTCGTCCACTGTGGACCTGACGGTCGACGTGTCGGTCCCGGTTACTTCGGCTCTGACCCAGCCGATCACGCAGTGGATCTGCGGGAGATACGCCGACAGCAGCAACTACTACATCGCCAGGCTCGACCTCACCGTCGGGGTGACGTCGCTCGGCCTGTGGAAACGCGTCGGCGGGTCGCTCACCAACCTCGTCTCCCAGGCGACGGTCGGGACCGGCCACGTGTCCGGCGAGGTCTGGCGCGTCCGGCTGCAGATCATCGGGTCGGCGATCCAAGCCAAGGCCTGGCTGGCCGCCGGGACCGAGCAGCTCGCCTTCCAGGCGTCCACGACGGACACCGACATCACGACCGGCACGTCGATCGCGTTCATGAGCCGCCTCGAAACCGGCAACACCAACGTCACGCCGGTGGTCGTGGCCTGGGACAACGTCTCCGTCACCAACCCGCAGACGCTGACGGTCACCCGCTCCATCAACGGCATCGTCAAGACCCACGCCATCGGCGAGCCGGTCCACGTCGCCAACCCCGTCATCCTGGCGCTCTGAGGAGGCTCCGTGGCAGCCTTCAGTGCTGGCCAGACCCTGACCGCGGCGGACCTCAATGCGGTCATGCCCGTCTGGTGGATCAAATCCGCAGACCAGAACGTCAACAACTCCACGACCTTGACGCCCGACACCGAGCTGAACCTGCCCGTCACGGCGAACACCACATACAAGGTCGACGCGCACATCCTGGCCGCCGAGGCGGTCGGCACCGCGATGGACCTGAAGATCGCCTGGTCGATGCCGGCGAGCTGCATCCTCGACCTTGCGGTCGTCGGCCCGCACACCGCCTGGAACGCCTCCGCGGCGAACCTCGAGGTCGAGTGGTCCGCCTGGCAGGCCGAGACCGGCACGACCACCGCGACCCGATCCTTCGGCAGTACGGTCAGCGCCGTCTTTTCGTACCACTTCAGGGGCGTGCTGCGTGTCGGTGCGTCCGCCGGCTTCTTCCGGCTGCAGTGGGCGCAGAACACAGCGACCGTCGGCAACCTGGCCGTCAAGGCCGGCAGTTCGCTCTTCCTAACTCCCGCTCCCGCTTAGGAGGATGCATGCGCGTCTCCGGCGTGCAGTACGTGCAGGGCCGCAACTCCTACTCGGACGCGGACGGCACGAAGTACGGCATCGCGATCCACAACACCAGCAACACCGCCTCGGCCGACGCCGAGGCGTCCTACGCCACCCGCCGCACCGACGGCGTGTCGTCGCACTTCTACGTCGACGCCACGAAGGTCATCCAGTCCCTGGACACCTCGGCCCGGGCCGGGCACGCCGGTTCGAGCCAGGGTAACCAGAACGCGGTCGCGGTCGAGATCCGCGGCGTCAACGAGTGGTCGCGGCAGACGTGGCTCGACTCCGTCTGCTGGGGCCAACTCGGCCGCGTCCTCGCCGAGGTCTGCCGCGCATACGGCATCCAGGTCCGTCGGGCCACGGTCAGCGAGATGCGCAACAACCCGAAAGTCCGCGCGTTCTACAGCCACGACGACATGCGTCAGGCGTGGGGCGGCACCGACCACACCGACCCGGGCCCCGGCTTCCCGTGGGACCGGCTCTTCAGCGCGGTCAACGCCGCGCTCACCGGAGGAGATGACGACATGGCCAGCGCAGCCGAGATCAACGCATCCCGCAACAGCTTCGCCATCACCCAGTTGCAGGACTCGTACAAGGTGATCGCGGGGGACGTGGACGGCGGCAAGGAGGTGCCGGTGAGCAGCGCCCTCGCGGCCGCCATCAAGCGCATCGACGCCGGCGTGGCCGCGCTCGCCGCCCGGCCGGCAGTCGAGCTGACCGCCGAGCAGACCGCAGCGCTCGGCGACCGGATCGCCGCCGCGGTGGTCGCACACCCGGACAACCCGCTCACCGCCGCCGACCAGCCGGTCATCGTGGAGGCCGTGAAGACGGCCCTGCGTGAGGGCCTCGGGGCGGCGTAGGTCGTGATCGGGCGGGGCGTGCCGCTGCGGAAGTACCTCGAGGCGCTGCTCGCGGAGAAGGACAAGCGGGATCAGCAGCGCTTCGCAGCGCAGGGCGAGGCGCTCGCCGCGGCGCTCCTCGCGCAGGAGAAGGCTGTCGCCACCGCGATGACCGCCGCTGAGAAGGCGGTCACGAAGGCGGAAACGGCCAACGAAAAGCGCTTCGAGAGCGTCAACGAGTTCCGGCAGACCCTCTCCGATCAGACGGCGTCGTTCCCGTCCCGGGTCGAGCTCCAGGCGCTGGCGCAGCGCGTCACCGACCTGGCCACCCGGATGGACAAGACCGAGGGACGCTCGACCGGGCTGAGCGACGGCTCGAAGCTGCTGCTGCAGGTCGTGGCGGTCCTTATCGCGGCAGTGGGCCTGTACCTGGCCTTGAAGTAGGCACGACCCGTCAGCCCCAGACCCCGGCTGCCGGGACACGTCCCTCCGGGGACCCGAACCCAACAGATGGGCGCGGTTGTGCGTGAAAATCACGGTTCCCCTGCTCCGCGACCTGGCGATGCTCGGGCTCGGGTCGGCTGGGATGACTCACGAGCTGTTCTTCATCGCCACGCCGGACATGGTCCGAATCTGGGTGTGTATCGGTCTGCTCCTCGGTCCGGCGGCCCTCAACTCGGTGTGGCGTATGCGAAACCCGCTGCCCGAGCAGCCCACCTCTACCGCCGTGTCGCCGTCGCCGTCTCGGTCGCCCTCGCAGCCGCCTGGGTCGTGATCTGGATCCTGCGGTGAACGCCCTCGCGAAGGTCGTCACACCGACCGGGGCGATGCGGGCCTGGGCGACGCTCCTCGCCGTCATCGTCGGGTTCGGCCTGGCGCTGGGCCTGACGATCGGCTACGTCAAGAAGGTCGACGCCGACGCCGAGCACCGGAACCTTGAGCGGTCCCGGGAGATCTGCGGCCTGATCCTCGTCCTCGACGAGGCATACCAGGCGACACCGCCGACGACCCCGCTGGGCCGCAACGTCGCCGCCGAGATCCACGCATACCGCACACGACTGGGGTGCTGACATGCCCGATCTGGAGCTGCTCGACCTCGCTGGGAAGCGCATCGCCGACCTGGAGGCCGAGGCCGAAGAGCCGACCCTCGACGCGGTCCTGCGCCGGCTGTTCGACCCGGCCGAGCGTGACCTGGTGACCGTGTCCGCGTTCGGGTCGTCGCTCTAGTCCCAGCGGACCGGGAACGCCCCGACCTTGCCCTCGTGGCGCCGGTCGGGCCCATCCGCCTCGTCGTGCCCGGCCTTCTTCGTGCAGCGGACCTCGACCTCGCCCGCCGCGGTGGGGCTCTGGTGGGTTGCTGCGCACGTCTGTTCGTTCATGCGTTCGAACGGTACACCTGGCCTGCGGTGATGCGGGCCGCCTTCCTGTTTCCCGACCTCGAATGAGGAGCAAGCCCGTGGTCACTGCCAAGATCGTCTGTAACTCGATGCTCATCACCGGCGCGGGCGATCACCGCCAGGCGGTCGTGAAGTTCAGCGCCAACGTCACGCCGGAGAACGCCGAGTGGGCGAAGTACACGCCGCACCTGCAGCTGGACATGACGCTCAACGGCACCGTCGCCGACCGGTTCGAGCCGGGCCAGGCGTACACGCTGACGTTCGAGCCGTCGGAGTAAGCTGATCCCGCGGTGCGCGCTGAGGCCAACTTAGGCCGCGCACTCGGGACACCACGTACGGCCAACGCGCGCCGCCCACGAGTTACCAGAGGGGCCTCGCCCTGTATTCCAATACAGGGTCAGGGTGTGCGCCACCGGCCGCCGCAAGGCGCGAGCGCTGGTAAGCGGGCCCCGCCCACATGAAGCACCAGCGAACGCCCGGCTCCGGTGGCCGGGCGTTTTCGCGTCCCGTCGTTCCCCGAGGAGGGGTTATGTCCGACTTCCTCAAGTCCGCGCTCCGCGAGCTGGCCCAGAAGGGCGTCGGCATCGTCGCCGTCTGGCTCGCCGCCCACGGCCTGCCCGTGCCCGACGCCGTGTCGAGCTGGGTCGTCCTGGCACTCGTCGGCGGCGGCGTCGCCCTGTGGACGATCGTCGTGCGCTTCCTGGAGACCCGCGACTCCGGCCTCGCCCGCGGCCTCGCCCGGCTGCTGATGCTCGGCATCGCGGCCAAGCCGACGTACACCGAGCCCGCCGCCCCGCGCCTCGCCGCGGCCGCGCCCTACCGCCCCCTGTAGAATCGCCCCACCGACCAAGTAGAGCCCCGGCCTCGGATGAGGCCAGCAACAGCACAGCGCCCCTCGGCCTCTTCGGAGGTCGGGGGGCGCTTCTGTGCGTTCAGGCGGAGACGAGCGTCTGCTGCAGCCCCTCGACGGCGTCCTGCCACGTGTTCATCTCGGCGATCTGCCGGTCGTGCATGTCGACGACCCGCCACGCCACCGTGACCACGCCAGCCGGGCCAGTGAACACCGGCTCCAGATATAGCCGACGCCGGAGTCGTGTGGGCCGCAGGCGATGAACCTGCGCTGCTCGTGGTCGACGGTGAGCAGGCTCCGGCCGTCCTCCATGAACCCGATGCCGCTGACGAGCGCGTTGCGCAGCTGCGGGTAGCGCATCATGTCCGAGTAGGGGCAGACGATCCACGCCTCGGCCATGAGCTTGGCCCAGCCGACCTTCCGGCCGAGCCCTGGGCCCCAGCCGTTCCAGCGTCGCCGGGCCGGGTCTTGCTCGAAGTCGCAGATCGACCAGCCGGGCGCCATGCCGCCGCCCTGCGCGTCGGCGGTCTGCCGGGACACCTTGGCGATCCAGTGCATGCGGCCGTTGTGCCAGGCGCCGTGCATCTCCTGCTCGGGGTCCCACCGCCAGTCGAGCAGGTTGCCGAACCATCGGTTCTCGGTCCTCATGCGATCCATCCTCCTTCGGGCGTCGAGTCTGCGGGGGGCAGCCGCGCCCCGCCTGGCCGAAGCCGCTTCTGTGTGTTCAGGCGGTCTGCCCGGCGAAGACCCGGTACCGGGCGCCGAGGTCGGCGTAAAGATCGCCGGTGCGGCTGGCGGCGAGCCGCGACCATTCGGGCACGTCTCCGCCGCAATGGTTGCCGAGCTCCCGCCACAGGTCCCGCTGCCGCTCGGCCCGGCCCGCGGCCGCGCTCCAGTAGGCGGCCGAGTCCGGCTCGGCGTCCGCGGCGTGGTCAGCCTCGCGGAGGGCCTGGATCTCGGTCCAGATGGTGTCGATGGTGCGGGTCATGGCGCTCACTGGTCCTCCTGGATGCCGAGGTCTTCGGGGTAGTAGACGGCCAACCGGGGGTTGATCCATCCGGCGGGTTCCGTCTTGGCGCGCATGAGGCGGGTCTGGACGGTCTTGGTCTTCTCGCCGCGGAGGGTGGCCGCCTCGTCCGCGGTGTAGACGCGGCGGCCGTCCTCGGTGAAGTGCTGGATCATTAGTGGCAGAGCCCGCGGCGCAGGTTGCCGCGGCAGTTGAGGGTGTGCCCGGACTGGTAGGCGGCGCGGTGGTCGCGGATGCTCTCGGCGACCTCAATCAGGTGGCCGGAGCCGTCTTCGTTGATGACTACGGCGAGCACTCGCGAGTCGGCCTCCGTGTAGGGGAAGACCTGCGGGTCGCCGGTGCGGGGGTTGATCTCGGCGAGGATGGGGCGCCCCTCGTGGTTCCGGATCGTCTTGGTCTCGGTGCTCATCAGAGGCTCCTCGGGTCGCCGTCTCGCTGACCCATTCAGTATGTAGCAACGTTGCTACAAGCGCCATCACCCGAACGGACGACGTCGTATTCAGCCCCGAGGCCAGGCCACCGGACCGGTCAGCGGCCCGTGCTGGTGCCCGATCGACCGCAGCTTGATCTCCGACTCATGGGCCAGAATCCGCCAGGCAAAAGCGCTGGCGAGGTGCCACGCCTCGACGGTCCGCGGCAACGTGAGCACCACCTCGACACCCCCGTCGGACAGGACGAGCCCGAAGTCGTCGATGCTGTCCATGAGGCGCACCTCGGCCCGGGGGTCGAGGTCGATGACCTCGGTGGGCTCCATCTCGGCGGTGCCGATGATCGGCTGGGTGGACACGAGCAGGCCTCCGCGGGGTGGATGCGGGTGCGGCCACTACGACAAGCGTTTCGTGACCGCACCCACGATCTGGGGTGCCGGCGCGGGCGGGTGAGGCCAGGCGGGCCGGTCGGGGCCCTGCCCTCCTGCTTCCCGCTCGCGCCGGGCGGGGTGCCACCGGGGCGCGGGCCGTGATGGCCGCGGCCGCCCCGGTGACGGGGAACCAGGGGGCCAGCACCGCCAAGCGCCGGTTCGGGTTCCATGGCTCAACATAGACGGCTAAGCTGTCTAAGACAACCAGGTGTTGAGAGAAAGGCACTCCCCGTGATCGAATTGGCGCGCCGCCAAGCACCGGGAGTTGCCATGCCCGCTGAGTACCAGCGCGTCTACGACGGGGTTGTCCAGCAGATCGCTGACGGGGCCGACGGGTACCGTCCGGGCGACCGGCTGCCCACAATCGCCGAGCTCGCCGACGAGTACGGCGTCAGCCAGACGACGACCAAGACCGCGCTGACCCTCCTCGGCCGGGACGGCTGGACGCGCGGGGTGCAGGGCAAGGGCACGTTCGTGGCCGACCGGCCACCGCGTGTGTCAACGGACTGACCGTGTGAGGGTCACCCGAACGATGGATTGATCAGATTGTGAACGTACGGTTACGGTCTGATCTTCGGCCGGGCACACCCCAGACCTTGGTGTAAGCCCCCCACCCGGCCCTCCCGGTAAGCGGCGGGCCCCTCTCAGGGCCCTTCCCGGCCGTCGCCTGCCTCCGCACCCCAGGAGGAAGGAACCAACCATCATGTCGATTCGCGTGCTCATCTACGCCTGTGGAACGCCAGCCGAGATCCTCGAACAGCAGGACCGGTGCTCGCGGTACATCACCGGCCTCGGCGGCCGAGAGATCGTCTCGGCCGCCACGGACGAGCCGGGTCAGGTCGTCGGCTGGACCAGCGCCTGCGCCATGGTCTGCAGCGGCGACGTCGACTGCATCGTCGTCGCCTCCCGTTCGCTCGTGCCCGGACTCGACCCCATCGATTCCATCACCCGCGAGATCCAGCGCCTGCCGATCGACCCGCAGCGGCTCCCGTCACCACGGCATCGGCGCGCCCAGCCGCTGCGCCGCTGGGCCGGGGGAGCATAGCCCGCGCCTCGCGCAGCTCGTCGAGGCTCGCGTCGGTGTACCGCTGGGTGCTCGTCAGCGACTTGTGTCCGAGCGCCTTCTGCGTCACCCGGATGTTGCGGTACAGCCGCTGCATCTGCACGCCGAGGCGGTGCCGCCACATGTGCAGCGTCACGCCCTCGATCCCGAGCACCTCCCGCAGGTGATAGTTCGCCCGCTTCGACACCTCCCCGGCCGTGGCGCGCCCGCCGCCCGGCTTGCGCGCCAGCGGCCCGGGGGGCAGCGGCTGCACGAGGGACCACACGAGCGGGTCGGTGTCATGTGACCGCGGGGAGCCGCCCTTCCCGCGGACCACGATCAGCGTCTCCGCCGTGACGTGCTCGCGGTCGAGCCCGGCGATCTCGCAGGCGCGGAGCCCCTCGTAGGCCGCGAGGACGATCCACAGCCGGTACGGGTCCTCACCGCGCTCAAGGATGGTCCTCAGGTGCTCCTCGCTGGCCGGTCGGGGCTCGCCGGGCAGGAAGGTCCGGCGGGCCATCGCGTCGGCGGGGTTGCTGGCGAGCCACGGGTCGCTGGGCCTGCACCAGAAGGCGTAGCCCCGGACGAGCGCGACGTAGTACGTGGCGCGGGTGTTGGGGTTCCGCTGGCGCTCCACCCACGCGTCGAGTTCGGCGCCGTTGGCGTAGGCGAGGCCGTGGGGCAGTTCGCGGTTGGCCTTCGTGAGGATCTTCCGCCGGAGTTTGATGGTGTCGGGTGACGCCGGCTTGGTGTGGCCGGGCTCTTCCGGGTCGGCGAGGTCGTTCAGGTACGCCTGGATCATGTCCATGTCGTCATCGTGTGACGACTGCGCGTGACCGCCCATCGGCTGCTAGGGCCGTCTCGGGCCGGCGGAGCGCGGGAGTCGAGCCGTTCGGACTAACCCTGCCGTCACGCCGCTCTCGGGATGTCCACTCGGCCGATTGTCGATCGGGCGGCGACCCTTCGGCCTGGCCGAAGCGCTGACCTGCGGGTACAACGCGGTAACCTCCTCGACAGCATAGGGCTGATCAGGCATTAGATCCCGGACCGACACGTCGAGACCGCGCGCAATCAGCGCCAGGTCGTTGAGGTCGATGGGCTGCCTGCCCTTCAGGCGCACGCTCAGCCACTGATCATTCCTACCGATCCGGCGTGCCAGTGCTGACTGCCTCACGTCCTGGCGAGCCATTGCGACCCGGATCTCAGTTGCTACGAGCTGCGTGAGGGTCTTCGCGGGAGCCTCAGGCGTCGTTGTCATGACGTTAATTCTGATTCCCCCACAGCATAGTGTCAAGCCTCATCGATACCTCTCGGCATAGCTTGACATTTTCAGGCTATGCGTGAAAACTTCAGGGCATGACGGTACCACTCCCCCGGATCGTAGGATCCGAGGTCAGAGCTGAACTTGCCCGCCAGGGCATGACGCAGCGCCAGCTCGCAGAGAAGCTCGGCCTGCCGCAGCCGTCGGTGTCGAAGCGGCTCAGCGGTCTGATCGCCTTCGACGTGGCCGAGCTCGAACGTGTCGCCGAGGTTCTCGGTGTGCCAGTCGCCCAGTTCATGAGCACGCCGGGGCGGGCGGCATGACCGACTTCATCGACGCTCGCGGCGATGGCCACGAGGTCCTCTGCGCGGTCCACCCTGACCACGGCCGGGTCATCTACATCGACGACGACGCCTACACCGTCGAGCAGGCCCGCGAGATCGGCCACGAACTCATCAAGGCGGCGGACTACATGTCGCAGCCCATGCTGAAGCTCCCGGGCGGTGCGGCGTGAAGACGACCCAGTACGTCCGGCAGCTCTCGCACATCGAGGCCGCCGACTCGAACCTCATCCGCGAGTGGTGGATGTTCGGCCTGCGTCTGCTGCGCGACCCCGAGGTCATGTCGCCGTCCGGCGCCTCGCTGAAGCACGGCGCCGCCGAGCGCCTCGTCGCCGCCGCAGGGCTGGACGCGAAGGGCCGTCCGCGGCTCTCCGCCCAGAAGATCCAGCGGGCGATCCAGTGCGCCCGGACCTACGCGACGGAGACCCAAATCCGTCACGCCGTGACGGATTTCGAGTCCTGGCGGGACCTCGTCGCGGAGGGCTTCCCGCCCTACGAGCCGGACGAGGGCGAGGCGCCCGCAGACCACCGGACCGAGGCCGAGCGGAAGCGGGACCGCGCCCGGGCGCTCGCCGACGTCCTCGGCGAGCAGGGGTCGCTGTTCCCGCTCGACGACTTCGAGCCGACCACGACGACGCTGAAGGTGCTCGCGGAGTACACGGCGGAGATGGCCGAGTTGACCGCCCGGTTCGCGCGCCGCGACGAGCAGCGCCGGGACTACCTCACGCAGCTCATCGAGGCGGCGGGCGGGGACCTGTCGGCCACGTGGCAGGGCGCGCACGAACGCGCGTTCGGCGAGCCCATGGACGGTGCAGCGTGACCGCCGTGGCCCGGCTGGACAAGGCCGGAGCGAACCGCCGCGCCCAGCGCGTCCGCGACGGCGTGAACGCGGTCAACGATCTGATCGGGACCATCGTCGAGATCGAGGAGCGGCAGGACTGGCTGATCCTCGGCTACAAGGGCTGGGGAGACTACTTCGAGGCCGAGTTCGGCCCGAACCAGCTCCGACTGTCGCCGGAGCAGCGCGGCGTCATCGTGGCCGTTCTCGCGGCGTCGGGCATGTCGAGGCGAAAGATCGCCAGGTGGCTTGGCGTCGATGAAAAGACTCTCCGCAATGACGCCAAGGGTGCGGAAAAGTCCGCACTCCCGGCCGCGGATTCCCAGGTCAAGACCAATGGCCCCTCCGACTCCCCAACGACGGCTGCCGCGGCTTCTCCCACGGCAGATGGCGGCACGACCTTGACTGAGCCGCCAGCGGCGGGCCCCGGAGCTTCAACCGCAGGCGAAGCAGATCGGCCGGGACCCGCCGTAACCCCCACAGACATCACCGAGGACGACGTCCGACCCGCATCGGGTGTCGTCCTGCCGCCGGCCTCGGAACCAGGGGTGGACGAGGCCGGGCGGCCGGCCGAACCGGAGGAGCCCCCCGCGTTCTCCGGCGAGGCCGACCCGGTGCAGGACGGGCCAGGGGTGCCCCGTCCTGCACCGGACCCCAGCGATCCCGCAGCGCTCCTCGACTGGTTCGCCGAGCAGTGGGAGCAGGTCGACGCCGACGTGTCCGGGCCGCTCCTCACCGACGAGGACGTGATCCTCCTCGAGGACAGCCTCAACCGGATCGTCTTCACCTTCGAGTTGCTCATCAAGTGGCGCGACCGCGCCCAGCCGTAGAGCCCCGGACCGGCCTGGCGGCATTTGGGGCGCCGCCAGTCCGGTCCGGACTTCCCCCAGACATGGGACAACTCCCCGCCTAACAGCCTCGACAGCACGGCGGGGAGCCGACGAAAGGAAGCGTCCCAGATGGACCACGACACGAGCAAGAGCAGCATCGAGAAGCGGGAGCGCCCGGACTACAACGGGGCCGTCACCGCCCTCACCGCCACGGAGTGGGCCGACCTGGCCCGGCGCAGGACGATGCCCGCGTGCCGTCTGATCTGGACGGTCCGGCCCGGCTACGAGCACCGCTCCGAGTTGCTCAGTAGGACCGAGGCGCTGCGCCAGTTCGACGGGATCGCCGTCATCCGGGCCGCGTGCCACCCGTTCGGCGGCCGCCGGATCCGGGTCGTCGCCGAGGCCGAGCGCCTCGACGCCATCCGCCGGCTCGCCGAGGCCGCGCTGGTGACGTGGTGAACACCTACGTCCTCACCTCCGCATACAAGCGCGCTGCAACCGCGCACCGGGAGCGTCACCCCGACATCCCGGCCTGCGCCGCGTACATCACCGGCCGGTGGGAGCGGGTCGAGATGCGGCACGCCCGGCTCCTCAACCTCAACCCCTGCCACGACAAGCGGTGCTTCCCGAACGGCTGGGACGCCACGGAGGGAACCCGATGACCACCCCGAAGCCCGAGATCAGCCGCAAACAGGCATGGTGCAAGCTCGCCGTGCTCATCGCCGAAGGGCTGCCCGCCCCGATGTCCATCCGGTTCAGTGCGGGCGACGGCTCGTCGATCACGATCGACCTCGACGGCCGCGAGGCGTTCGACGCCTGGGTCACGGGCTTGGCGCTCGGCATCGTCCACCCGGCGACCCTGGCCACCGGCGAGACCGAGTGGATCCACGGCGCCTGGGACTACTGGTACGGCTTCCACACGCACATCAGCTGCTGCACACCCGCCCACACCGGCTCCGTCGTCACCGAGGACATGAACGCCGTGCGCGTCGCCGCCGAGGTGGCCTGACCATGCGCCGCTTCCTCAACCGCATCTTCGGGCGCCGCACCACGGCGGCGCCCGCCGAGCCGAACCCCTACGCACCGGTGTGGACGACCGGGGCCCTCCCCGAGGTCGAGCCGCTCCTCAAGAGGGGTGTCCGGTGAGCGACGACGTTGAGCGCTGCGGCAAAGGCCACCCACGCGACGAATCAAACCTGATCATTACGGCGAACGGCTGGCGCGACTGCAGGGCCTGCAACCGCGAGAGGTCCTTGCGGTACAAGGAAAGGCGCCGGCAGGCGGGCAATCCCGTCCGCGAGCAGCGGGTGGGTCGCCGCCTGCCGAACCCGCAGCCGCCGTATGCCGCCGATGTGGCCGAGCGGTTCTGGTCCAAGGTCCAGAAAGGCGCCGACAGCGACTGCTGGGAATGGGTCGGCGGCCTGCGCCAGGGCTATGGGTTCTTCGCTATCGATCGGTGGGTCAAGGCTGCCCACCGCGTCGCCTACGAGCTGCTTGTCGGGCCTATCGCCGAGGGCATGACGGTCGACCACCGGTGCCTCTTTCCCGCGTGCGTGAATCCGTCGCACTTCGAGATCGTCTCGCTCGGCGAGAACGGCCGACGCGGCTGCCTTGAAGCTCGCGTCTACGAGCAGAAGACACACTGCAAACGCGGGCACGAGCTGGTCGGGGACAACGTACGAACCGACAAACGTGGCCAGCGCTCGTGCCGTGCGTGCCACCTTCTCCGCGGTCGCGCCAGGTATTCGGCCGAGGCCGCCCGACGGCTTGAAGAACTGGCGGTGTCTGTCGATGCCTGAGATCAATGGCCTCTTTCCGACCCCGCACCGGCGCGCGTTCCTCCGTGCCGTCGCCTCCAGCCGATCCCGGATCGTCCGCTACCACTCCACCGGCGAGGCCTACGACCAGCAGGAAAACGTCCGGGTCACGTCCCGGCTCCAGGAAGCGTTCTCCGCCGGCTGGGTCGAGCCCGTTCCCGACGAAGACCTGTGGCCCGGCGCCGAACCGCGCACCCGGGTCACCTACTTCAGGCTCACCGAGTTCGGTCGGGCTGCTCTGAACGGAGAGGCGTGATGACCGAGCCGGAGCGCACCACACCCACGATCGAGCAGCGGGTCGCTGCCGGAGCCGAGTGGCTGGACGCCCGGATGCCGGGCTGGGTCGACAAGGTGAGCCTCGATCGGCTCCGCCTGCTCAGTCCGTGCGACTGCATCCTGGGCCAGGCCTTCGGCGACTTCTACACGGCCCCGCTGCCCTGCGAGTTCGAGGCACGCGATGAGGTCGCCGCCAACCTCGGGTTCATGTCCAGCGTGGAGATCAATGACGAACTCCTCGGCTCGGCGGCTTTCGACGCCTACGACTCCGCCGAACAGCAGGAGTACCGCGAACTGCACACCGAGTGGACCCGGCTGATCCTCGCCAGACGGGCGGCGAGCCATGACTGACCTCCCCACCTACCCGCTGACCGTCGACGGCATCACCGCAGTCGTCCGGACCCTCGACCACGAGTCCTGGGAGCTGGCCGAGCGGCTGTCGTCCGCCGGGGTGAAGGGCATCCCCGGCAACGAGTGCGCATGCCCCATCGCCCGGCACCTCCAGCTGCTCCTGCCGCCCGGCGCCGAGGTCTTCGTCGAAGCCGAGATCGTCCGGGTCAACGGCACCGAGCGGGACTCGTCCGGCTGCGACCTGCCCGTCACCGTCTCGGTCTCGCTCCCCGATGGCGCGCAGGACCTGGTGCAGGAGTTCGACCGGGGCGAATGGCCAGAACTCATCGAGAAGACGGAAGAGGTGAGCACAGATGTGGGCTGACTTCCTCATCGCGCTCGGCGCCGCCATCCTGCTCGGCGTCGCGTCCGTGATCGCCTTCGACGCGTTCCGGCGCCCGGGCGACCAGCGCGACCCCGAACAGCCGACCAACGTGGAGAAGCTCCGCCCGCAGTCCGAGGCAGCGGCCGCCGGCGCCCGGCACGACACGCTTTCCGAGAAGGACGCCGCGGCCGCCGAGGAGTTGTCCGCGTGGCACGCCGAGATCTCCAGCGAGCAGCCCGTCGTCCACCCGCCCGTCCGCCGGCGCCGCGTCGACAGGCCCCCATCGCCGAGGCAGCTCGCCGCGATCCGCGCCCGGGCCCTCGCACCGGTGCGGGCGTTCGCCGCCGACCCGCTCGCCGCACCCATCCCGGGCCAGCACCGGGCAGAGGAGCCCCGGCTGTTCGAGGCCGAGGCGGAGCGCTGGTTCGCGCCCGCGCTGGCCGAGTCACCACGGGTGTTCCCGGATCTGCCGGCCGAGCCGCCGGCGTTCGAGCTCGAAGGCCCGACCGGGGTGTTTCCCAAGGACTGGATCGCCCGGGTCATGGCGGACGCCGAGGCCGAGGCAGGTGCCCGATGAGCGGCCTCCGCGACCCGCACGTCATCACCTTGAAGAACCCGTGGGCGCACCTCATCGCCCACGGCGGCAAGGACATCGAGAACCGCAAGTGGATGCCGTCCGACCCGGTCGACCAGCTGCTCATCCACGCCGGGAAGGGCTGGGACTCGACCGCCGATCGCCCGCGCGACGGTGTGGTGACCTCCGCGATTGTCGCGGTCGCTGACCTGATGCACGCCTGCCGGGCCTCCCGGTTCACCGATCAGCTCGTCTGCCGGTGCGGCGCCTGGGCGGTGCCGGGCCAGTGTCACTGGCGGCTCATGAACGTCGTCGCGCTGCCCGAGCCGGTGCCTGCCCGGGGCCGGCAGGGGCTGTGGCGGCCGGACGCGTGGACGTTCCACGCCGTGGAGCGGCAGCTTGAGGCGGTGCGCAATGTCGGCTGACCTGCTGCGCCGAGCCGCAGCCAAGCTCCGCGAGCACGCCGAAGCGGCCACGCCCGGCCCGTGGCGTGTCGAGTCGGCCGAGAACTGGGACAACACCATCACCTACAGCGTCCTTGGCGTCACGGACGACCACGGCGTCACGCCGGTGCCGTTCCGGACCACCACCGAAGACGCGGGCTACCACTCGCAGGCCGAGGCCGACGTCGACTTCGCCACCCTGATGCACCCTCCGATGGCGCTCGCCCTCGCCGAGCTGCTCGACCTTGAGGTGAAGCACTGGGACGCGTGCCGCCTTGGCGAGATGACCGCAGGTGCCGAGCCCGGCATTCTCACCGGAGCCCGCGAGGACGCAGTGCACGCGCTGGCCCGGGCCATCCTCCGTGAGGAGGAGTCGTGACGGACATCGTCAAGCACTACCTCGCCGAGATGATCGACTCGATTCACAAGGTCGAGCGCTCCGAGCAGCTCTACCGGGACACGGTCCAGCGGCACCGGGACGAGCTGCCGGTCTCCGAGATCATCGCCGAGCAGCGGGCCGCGTCACACCCGCTCGTCCAGCAGGCCATCGGAGACGGGGCCTTCTACCGCAGCCGGGCCACGATGTACGCCTGCGCGGCCACCGCAGTGATGCTCGACGAGCAGCGGCAGGTGAAGCCGTGACCGGCATCCTGCTCACCTGCCTGCTCCTGATCCTCGCCATCGGCGCGCTCATCGCGCTGATCGCCTACGAGCACCCCATCTGCTGGTGGCTGTACAAGCGTCTCGGTCCGCGCTGGTGGCTCCGCGTCATCGGCGAACCGTGCGCCCAAGCACTCGCCGCGGCCCTCGATCCCGTCGATGAGCACTTCATGACCGCTGGCGGCGTGTCGGTAGTCCGGTCGAACCATCCGGCGGGCTGCGCCAAGGTCTGCTGCTGGGAGACCCGGCTCACCGAGATGCACGACGCCTTCGACTGGAACGCCTACGAGGACGAGATGAGGAAGACGAAGTGAGCACCGAGGACAACGCGCACCAGGCGTCCGACGCCGTCCTGCGCGAACTGGAGGGCCGCAAGGGCTTCGACTGGTGGTGGGACGACCTGGACGGCGACATTCAGGCCGAGATCCGTGACGAGGTCGCCGAGCGCATCCGGGAGGTGTACCGGTGACCCGCGACGAGCTGATCGCGCTGCTCCAGCAGCGCCGGGAGAACGACGTCCGCGTGTACGTCCCCATCGAGGACGGCGGGGCGTACGTCCTGCAGATCGAGGGCGTGCAGTACGCCAGCGGCGACTACGAGTGCGGCGACTTCATCGCGATCGACACGGAGATCCTCCGCGAGGAGAAGCCATGACCGCCTGGAACGTCCGCCGCACCTGGTGGGAGCTGACGAAGCTCGTGCTCGCCGGGCGCGGCGGCTGGGAGATGAACGGCGTCTTCCACCTCGTCGCCGAGGACACCGCCGACACGCTCCAGGCCCGCAACTGGAGGCCGTACCACATCGACTGGATCGGCGGCGACGACCGCTACGCCACCCTCTGCTTCGACGCCCCGGAGGAGAACTGACCATGGGCAAGAACGACAACAAGGGCCCGTCCCGCCCGTACCGAGGCGGGCACTCCGGCAAAGGCGGCAGCCATGAGAAGGGCGGATGCCTCGCGGCCGTCGCCGTGGCCGCGCTGACCGGCCTCGGCGCGCTGTACGGCGCCGCCGAAGCCGTGAGGGCCGCGCTGTGATGAAGGCCTTCCTCGCCGCCTTCGTGGCCGCAGCCACCCTCGCCGCTGGCATGCTGACGCCCACCACCGCGGTGCCGCGCCCGGCCGCCGCCGCCGCAACGACCACGCCGCTCCCGTCGCGGACGCCGCCGCGCCACATCCCACCGGCCAACTGGACCGTCCTGCCACTCGGCGACAGCATCACTCTCGGCGTGGCGAGCACGGACGGCACCGGCTACCGGGGCCCGCTGCACGCCCTGCTGCCGACGCTGACGTTCGTCGGGTCGCAGGGTGCGGCGCCGCTGCTGCACGAGGGCCACTCCGGCTGGCGCATCGACCAGCTCCTGGCGATCGCCCCGGGCATCCTGACGACGTTCCGCCCGGCCTTCGTCCTGCTGCACGCCGGGACGAACGACACGGTGCAGGGGTTTCCGGCCAGCACGATGCTCACCAACATGGCCGCCCTCCTCGACGCCATCCACACGGCCTCGCCGGGCACGGTCACGTACGTGGCCCTGATCTCGATCACCCCGTACGCCGGCGCCGCGCAGCAGGGCCAGGAAGCGGCATTCAACGCTGGGATCCCCGCGCTGGCTGCGGCCCGCCAGCCGTGGGTGACGGTCGTCGACGTGCGGCTTCAAGCATCGGACCTCAAAGACGGCGTGCACCCGAACGACACCGGCTACGCCAAGATGGCCCAGCTGTGGGCCGCCGCACTCCCCGAAGTGAGGGCATCATGACCGCAGTCGACGACGTCATCCCGGCCGGGGAGCCCATCCCCGACGACGTGACCGCGGTGGACGACCGCATGGGCGACGACTGGTATCTGACCGACGCCAGCCACTGGCACTGCGGTGAACTGGGCGTCCGGCGCTGCGCCGAGATCAAGGACTGTGACCTCGGCGTCGGCAGCCCGCTTTCATTCGCCCCGCTCACGGTGACTGCCGTGCGCGAGCAGCCCGCCGAGCCCGAGCGGCACCGATACCAGCTCGGTCCCAACATGCGCTGCGGGACATGCGGCAGGACGGTGCAGGACGACATCCACCTGAGCATCCACGAGGACCCGCCCGGCGCCCGGGACGCGGACGGCTTCCTCCGGCTGAAGGGCACGGCGACCGGCGACAACCAGCTGGACCCCGAGCCCGTCGGACGCACCGACCCGGACGCGCCGGTGCTGGTCTTTCGCTCCACGTCGGGCCGGACCGAGGTCGCACGGCGTGCTGAGGGCTTCAGCGTGCACGTCCTGCACGGCTCCGACCGCCTGACCTCGGACGAGGCGCTGCGTCTCGGGGCGAAGCTGGCGCCCGCTCGGCCCGAGCCGCAGCAGGCCGACGCGCCGCTGCTCGGCCTCGTCCAGCAGCTTTCGATTGAGCGCTACTCGATGGGCTACAACGTCGGTCAAGGCGACATGGCGGCGGCCACGCGGGATGAAGCCAAGGCGGCAGGCCTGTTCGCCCGCGTCTCTGCCCTCGCCCCACGGCTGCCCGTACAGGCGGTCAACGAGGTTGGAGACCCGCTCTGGATCTTCGGCTGTGGCTACGTCGAGGCGTCGATCGGAGAGCCGACGTTCGACCACTGCGCCCGGGACAACGCGGGCCCGTGGCGCCCGCTGCTCGTCGGCGGTAACCCCGCACCGGACGGCGACCGCGCGCCGGAGGGCTGGGTCACGCGGGACAACATCCAGTACCCCGTTGCCGAGATCCTGCTCGACATGCAGCAGCGCGAGGCGCAGGTCATGAAGGCGCTGGGCGTGGCCCGGCCCGAAGACGTGCTCAACTCGCTGGAGACGCTCAAGCGGGCAGCGAGCGGCTCGATCAAAAGTCTGAACACTGAGCGCGACGAGGCCCGCGCCGAGGTCGAGCGCCTCAAGGACGAGCGCGACAAGGCCCTGGGCTGGCGTGACCAGATGCAGGAGAACAGCGAGGCGTGGCGGCGGGAAGCCGAACGGCTCAGGGCCGACGTGAAGGTGTTCACCGACGTGTTCGGCGCCAAGCCCGACCCTCTGGTCCTCCGGCTGCCGGAGGTGCCCGAGGGCACGGTAGCGCTCGTCACCGAGGACGGGGACCGCTTCGCCGCGCACGGGCACCAGGGCGGTCACTCGTGGTGGCACAGCAGTCGAAGCGGAACCATGTCGCTTGCCCGGCTCCTCTCCGAGGTGGGGCCCATGCGGGTCGAGTTGGCCCCGCCGCGCGAGCCCCGCACCGCAGCCGAGGTCTGGGCCGCGATGAGCGCTGACACGCGAATGGACCTGCCGATCCCCTACGACCTCGCCAAGGCGCTGGACCGGGAGGCCGGGCTGTGAAGTACCGCGTCGGCAACCACAACCGCGTCCTGGTCTACGCCGAGCCGGAGGACGCCAAGCACTACACGCCGCCGCCGCGCGGCGAGCTGGTCGCCGTGTTCGTCAGCCGCCCCGAAGGCGCGGCCGAGCATGACGCCCTGCGTTACGTCCGAGCCATGAACGCCACCATGCCGGGCTGCACGTGCCGGGTCATCTGCTGGTGCGGCGAGCTGGTCGGCACTACGAACGGCTGCGAGACCTGCGAGGAGCACAGCGTCGAGTGCGCGCGCGAGGTGACCGAGTGAGCCCGCCGTGATCCTCTCCTACTTCCGTCGGCCCCGGCACGCCGCAGTCCACGCCGAGGCGCAGCTCGACCTCCGCGACGGACTCCTCGAAGCCCGAGCCGACCGCATCGCAGAGCTTGAACGGCTGCTGGCCCGGGAGCGCACCGAGAAGGCGCAGCTCCTGGCCGAACTGGCGACGTACAAGACGGCCGACTTCATGCGTCAGGCGTTACGCCTCCGCCGCCGCCTCGCGGTGGCAGCAACTGCTCCCCTTCCCGTCGGCCGGCATCAGACCGATGCGACCGAAGTCCATCCGAGGAGGCCACGGTGAAGCTGCGCGTCATCGCTGTGACGTTCGAGCAGGCATGCGCGTTCGTCGCCGCGCACCATCGCCACCATCAGCCGCCGGTAGGGCACAAGTTCAGCCTCGGCGCCATGTGCGGAGACCGGCGGGTTGGCGTGGCCATCGTCGGCCGGCCGGTGGCGCGTTCGCTCGACGACGGCCGCACGCTCGAAGTGACTCGCGTCGCGACCGACGGCACGCCATCGGCTGGCTCGTTCCTGTACGCCGCTGCACGACAGGCCACCTACGCGCTCGGCTACGACCGCCTGCTGACCTACACGCAGGCGACGGAGAGCGGAGCCAGTCTCCGCGGGGCCGGCTGGCGCTGGATCGCCAACCGGCCGGCGCGTCCGGGCTGGGACTGTCCGACTCGGCCTCGCGACCTTCTCGGTACCGAGCACGTGGAGCGCACCTTGTGGGAGGCGTCGTGACCCGTATCCGCCCTACCGCCTCGGCCCTCGAGGCCGTCCAGGAGCGCGATCAGGGCCGGTGTGCGTCGTGCGGCCTGAACATCGTCGGCGAGCGCAGCCGGGACTGGTCGTTGCATCACCGCCGAGCTGCCGGCATGGGCGGGAACCGGAGCCCGATCTCGCACGGCCCGGCGAACCTGGTGCTGCTGCACGGCTCTGGCGTGACGCTCTGCCACGGGCACGTCGAGTCGCACCGTTCCGAGTCCCTGGAGCTCGGGCTGCTCGTCCGCCAGGCCGACGACCCGCGCGAGGTGCCAATCGAGCACGCCGTCCACGGCCTCGTCCTGCTCACCGAGGAAGGCGGGTACACCGAATGCGCGTGATTGTGACCGGCAGCAGATCTTGGGACGACGCCAAGACGATCCGGCTCGCGCTTGAAGCCGTCGCCGACGCGGCGATCGCGGCCGCCGTGCCGATGGTCACGATCGTTCACGGTGCGTGCCCGAACGGGGCCGACGAGCTCGCCGATCAGTGGGTTCGCTGGTATCGGGGCGGGACCCTGGTGCTCGCCGAGCGGCACCCGGCGCTGTGGCGGAAGTTCGGGAAGCGGGCCGGGATGGTCCGCAACGAGCAGATGGTCGCCCGAGGAGCCGACCTGGTGCTCGCCTTCATCCGCGACGACTCCCCGGGCGCCACGCACTGCGCCGAGCTCGCCTCTGACGCCGGTATCCCGCTGCGGGTGTTCCGGTACGGGGAGCCCGGGGTGACGTCGATGGACAGCCAGCACCTCGCGGATGAGGACGTCCTGTGACGGCCGAAGTCACCGACCAGGGCGAGCGCCGGCGCCGCGACATCCTGCTGTTCATCGCCGAGTTCTGGGCGGCCAACGGATACGCGCCGACGGTCCGCGAGGTCGCCAGCGGCACTGGGCTGCGGACTCCGTCGGCTGCCTATTACCACCTGGTGCTCCTGGAGCAGGCCGGTCACCTGCAGTGGAAGACGGCGATCGCCCGGTCTCTGCGGGTGGTGCCACCGTGCTGATGCGCATCGTCTGGCCCGTCACCGAACCAGCCGGACCCCTCGACCTCATCGCCCTGGGTGGCGAGGACTTCCAGGACGTCGTTCACCGGCTCGGGTTCCTTTTGGCCGGCGGAGCACGGGAGTGGGAGGTCGTACCCGGCTCCCGCTTCCTGGGTCACCCGGACTTCGGGATCGTCGCCATCCACACGTCGGTGCTGACCTGTGTCGTGCCGGTCGTTGAGGCGTACCGGGAGGCGGCATGACGAGAAACAGCCGGCTCGAGGACGGCCTCGCCGTGCTCCGCCTCGCAGCCCGCGGCATGTCCAACCCCGAGATCGGGGCGGCGCTGTACATCACCGCCGAGACGGTGAAAGGCCGCCTGCACCGGCTCTACACGATCCTCGGGGCCGTGAATCTCGCCCACGCCGTCGTGATCGCCGGAGTGGAGCGGCTGCTGTCGCCGGAGGATCTCCGCGCGGCCGTCGCGACACGTCGACCGGGCTGGAGCGAGGACGGCATTACGCAGCGACGACAGCAGAAGGAGGCGTAGGTGGAGCTATGTCCAAAGTGGAACCGTTGTCACACAAGGATTCCGCGTGTCGCCTCAAACGTGCGTTCGAGCGCATGGGACAATAAAAACGGCCGAGAGCAAGCGCTTGCGACGCTGTCTCCCGGCCTGACCGAACTCCTTCGTAGAAAGGGGTTGGGCTGTGTCGCATCCTAAGCGACTTCGCTCCACCTGTGCAGTCCCGTATGCGCTCCGTCACCCGGTGGTGACGTCGTGAGCGCGGCACCCAAGGGCTTCGGCTCTGTCATCGCCCAGATGCCGTTCCTGCGCACCGACGACCAGGACACCAACCTGAGCCGGGCCGTGCAGCTCATCGGCTACATCGGCGTCGCCCGGGAAGCCGCCCGCCGCTACCGGTTCGCCGTCCTGACGTACGACGACCTGTCCGAGCAGCTCAAGACGCTGTTCGGCTACTCCCGTGCGGCAACGTGGAACGGGTACGTCCCGCCCCGGCTCGACGACCAGAGCACCTACAACAGCTCCCCGTACCGCGCCGCCCTCATCGAGATCGTCACCGAGGCGCTGAAGCGGTCGGACAGCCACGAGCCGTACGACGACGACTGGCTCGCGCCGGTACCCGAGTCGCGGATCAGGGCTCCATGGAAAGACAACCGGCCCGCCTTCGTGGTCGACGCCGACCGCTCGGCGGCCATTCTCGGCGAGGGTGCCCGTGGCTCGGATTAGAACCATCAAGCCGGAGTTCTTCACGTCGCTGACCGTCGCCTCGCTGACGGTCGAGGCGCGGCTGACGTTCATCGGTCTCTGGACCCACGCCGACGACGAGGGCCGGCTGATCGCTGACGCCCGGCTCATCAAGGCTGCGGTCTGGCCGCTCGACGACCGCAGCGCCGCCGACATCGAAATCGACCTCAAGGCACTCACTGAGGCCTCACTGATGACTCACTACGAGGTCGACGGACGCCGTTACTACGCCGTCCGCGGATGGGATGAGCACCAGCGGATCAACCGGCCGACGAAGAGCCGTTTCCCGGCCCCCGAGGACGGTGTCGAAGTGGGTCTGAGCAGCGACGATGCCCTCTTCCCGCCGTCCTCACTGAGCACTCACGCACACCTCAGTGAGCCCTCACCACCGGAAAGGAAAGGAACAGGGAACAGGGAACAGGGAAAGGAACAGGGAAAGGAACAGGGAACGCGCAAGCGCTCGGCGTCTGATGACGATCCCTCCTTCGCTGAGTTCTGGTCCGCCTACCCGCGCAAGACCGACAAGGGCCACGCCCGGGCGGCGTGGACGAAGGCGATGCGCACCGTCGACTCGCAGACCGTCGTGGCCGCCGCCGCGGCGTTCGCCGACTTCTGCGTCCGCGACGGCACCCAGCCGAACTACATCCCGCACCCGGCCACCTGGCTCAACGGCGAGCGATGGTCCGACGAACGCATCCCGGCCAGGGCGTCACCCACCGGTCACCAGACGTTCCGCAACCCGACCGACCCCCACGCCGCGTATGCCTCCGGAGGACTGTGATGGAAACGCTTGACCTCGACGAGCTCCGCAAGACCGCCTACGAGCCGTGCTTCCACCAGATCCCCGGCGAGCAAGTCACCATGGCCACCTGCTCCTCGTGCGCCGCCGAGGCGAAGGGTGCCGGCGGCGACCTGCACACCGCGTGGCGCCGGGCCCGGATCACCGCCCAGCTCGACGCGCACTTCCCGCCGCGGTACGCCGACGCCGAACCCACCGAGGCCGAGGTCGGCAGCTGGGTCGACGCGTACGTCACCGACCCCGCCGCCGCCGAGTCGCTGCTGCTCGTCGGGGCGACCGGCGCCGGGAAGACCTACCAGGCGTTCGGGGCGCTCCGGGCCGCCGTGACCCTGCGGCCCTCGACATGGCAGGCAACGACGTTCGCGGATTTCACCGCCTCGATGCGGCCCTCGGCGAAGGACCCCGAGGGCTCCCTGAAGGCACTCCGCGGCGCCGACCTGCTGCTCCTCGACGACCTTGGCGCCGCCAAGCACACCGAGTGGGTCGAGGAGATCACCTACCGGCTCATCAACGCCCGCTACGAGGCCATGAAGCCCTCGATCTTCACCACCAACGTGCCGTTGCCCGACCTGCGCGCCGCGGTCGGCGACCGGATCGCCTCCCGCCTCGTCGAGACCACCACCATCGTCCCGATGCTCGGCGACGACCGGCGCCGGCGGAACGTGGCCAAGAACGTCGTTGCGGCGGTGTCCGGTGAGTAAGCGCAAGCCTCAGGGCAAGGTCGAGCGCCTTCCCGTCGACTACGAGGAGCCCCGCCAGCACCAGATGTCCCCGACCTCGAAGCTCGGCGCCGACCTCGGTCCGCTTCTGCACACCGCACCGGAGACCAAGTTCGACGCGGTCCGGGCCGTGACACGGGACCACCGCCGCACGCCGGAGACCCCGGAGACGATCGCCAAGGCCCGCGTCGTGCTGGACGCGCTCGGGCTGCTCGGTGCACGAGGGGAGGCGTCGTGAGCTACTACGAAGACGACCAGATCACGCTGCACCACGGCGACTCCCTCGAGGTACTCCGCACGCTGCCGGACGAGTCGGTCAACTGTGTGGTGACCAGCCCGCCGTACTACGGGCTGCGGGACTACGGGGTGCCAGGCCAGTACGGCGCCGAGGAGACGCCGCAGGCCTATGTAGATACCTTGCGGGTGCTCTTCGCCGAGGCCTCGCGCGTACTGGCCGATGACGGAACCTTGTGGCTCAACCTCGGCGACAGCTACTCCGGCAAGGCGAACGGCGGCCCGTCGTTCGATCGCCACCGTGGCCACAGTCACCGTTCGGGGGTTGTGGCCAAGCAGCGCAACACGACGGCGCACGCCCCGTACAAGAGCCTTCTGATGATCCCGGAACGCGTCGCCTTCGCGCTCGTCGAGGATGGCTGGCGGCTGCGGAACCGGGTCGTGTGGCACAAACCGAATGCGATGCCGGAGAGCGTTACTGACCGCCTCGCTAACCGTCATGAGGCGCTCTTCTTCTTCTCGAAGAGCGAGAAGTATTGGTTCGACCTCGACGCCCTCCGTGAGCCACACACCATGGAACAGTTACGGCGTACGGCGACTCACGCCTACGATCCGCCGAGCGATCAGCCGGCGCATCGAGGCCTACACCGCGTCCGGGACGGGCTCCTCGCCGATGGGCATCCTGCCGGCCGCAACCCCGGTGATGTCTGGACGGTCCCAACCATCCCGTTCGCCGCAGCGCACTTTGCAACGATGCCGCCCGTATTGGCGGAGCGGTGCGTTCGCGCCGGCGCGCGTCCGGGCGGCGTGGTGCTCGACCCGTTCAGCGGCTCCGGCACGACCGGCATGGTCGCGCTCCGAACCGGCCGCCGCTACGTCGGCATCGACCTGTCCAAGGACTACCTCGACCTGTCGCTGAAGACCCGGCTGGCCCAGTCGGCGCTCATCGAGGACGAGTGCGAGGGGGCAGCGTGAGCGACGACATCCTGTCCCGGATCGACGAGGCCATGGCCCGCAACGAAGAGCGGTTCCATCCGTTCGGCCCGACCCCGCTCATGAGCAGCACCGAGCAGGTGGCCGACATGCGCGAGGCCCTGGCGGACCTCGACGAGTGGCTCGGCCACACCCAGGGCGGAAGCTTCCGGTGCCGGGGCTGCCGTCTCTGGATCGTCCAGGACGTCAAACTCTGCGGACCCTGCTCCGTCCTGCCCTCATGCCTTGCTGAGCGCTCAGCGGCCGAATGGGGCGGCACAGTGGTGTGTTTCCGCCCGTCCGGGCATGACGGGCAGCACGAGACGGTGACGGGGCGGTGCTGGATGGACCCGCCGAGCCCGGTCGAACCGCTTCGCCCAGCCACTTGGTCGGAGTTCGCCGCGACGATCAGCTACAACGACGGGCCGCGCCGGTGACCGCGCCGCTGACCCCGCTGGACCTCACCGATCCGCGTGTCCGTGACATGGCCGCCCGGAACCATGTGCCGCGCGAGATGTGGTCGATGGCTGGGCAGCTGATCTCGCTCTCCTGCGACACGTGCGGCCACCAATGGCCGTGCGGGACGAGGCAGGCGCTGGACGAGCGCGTGAGGCAGGCGACGAAGCCGTGACCACGCGAGCGAAGCGAGGCCCACATGACTGATCTTCAAGCCGCTCTCCGATCCCGCCGTACAGCACCAGGAAGGAAGAACGTGACCGACGAGCCCGCACGTTGCCCCGCGACCTACCCGCGCAGCGCCAGCACGCTGCCGAACACCCGGATCGTGCACTGCCACCTCGAATCCGGGCACCCGGGCGAGCACGAGGAGGAGGGCACCGAGGTGACGTGGCTCCCCGACGACCACGAGCGCGCCCGCGAGCAGGCCCTGGCCGACCCGGAGGTCCGGGAGGCGTACATCAAGGCCCGGGTCGACGCCGCCTACGAGCGTGGCCTCGCCGAGGGCCACCGCCAGGACGTGGAGTTCGTCTCCAGCCTCCTCGGTCACAGCCTGGTGCTCGACCGGGACAGCGACGTCGACGCTGCCGGCATGCTCTCTGCCGCGATCGTCACCGCACGGGAGCAGGGCCGCCGCCAGGCCACCGAGGACTTCTGGCGCGAGTGGGCGATCGAGCTGCGCTACGACATCGCGCCGTACGCCAGCGAGGCCGAGGCGCGGGCAGCCCGCGATGCCGCCGACCTGCCGCACCGTCCGATCGTCTCCCGCCTCGTCGGTCCCTGGGAGCCCGAAGGACAGCCCGAGGCCGCGCACAACCCCCGGCCGTTCTGCACCTGCGCCCGCGTCGACATGGCGGGAGCTCCCGGCACCATCGACGGCGCGCACCACTACGTACCCGGCCGGGTCGACCCTCGGTGCCCGTTCCACGGCGAGCCCGCGTCCGGTGGTGTGGTCGAGCCGCAACGCCTCCGCCCGCACCGGCCCGGCGACATCGAGGTGGCCGAGACCCGATCGGCGGGTTGGGGCTTCCGCTGCCACCGCTGCGACATCACCAGCGTCAACCTCGACGAGCACGGCGCCCGGCAGCGGGCGACCGACCACCTGCATCTTGAGGCCCCAGAGCTGCTGGCTCGCGGTGTGGTCGAGCCGAGCCCACCGGCAGCCGAGGAGGCCACACCCGACTGCGGGCTGCCGCCGAAGTCGCCCGCCGACGTGGCGGCCAGGGTCCGAGCGGCGTACGGCATGCCCGCCGAGGACGCCCGCCCGATCGTCGGCATCAAGGTCATCGGCAACCGGCCGCGCATGACCGACGGCTGCGGCCCGGAGCACACCTACCGGGGCAGCTGCGAGTACGCCAACTGGACCGAGGAGGCCGACCGTGGCTGAGCTTCGCCGCTACTGCCTGTGCGGCAGCTCCATGAAGGGCAGCGCCTCGTCCGGCCTGGCCGCCGTCCTCATCACTGAGTTTGATCGGATGCACGCCGGTGCTGGGCATGGTCCGGCCACGCCGGGGCAGGCATCTCGCGCCCGTGCCAGGGTCGACATCCTGACGATCGAGGAAGTGCCCGGCGAGGAGCCCGCACCCAAGCCCCGCCGCCAGCACGACCCCGGTGCCCTCATGGAGGCGAAGTGAACCACCACACCACCGTGCGCCGCATCGCGCCCGGCATCACTGAGGTTGCCCGCCCGCTGCGTGGTGCTGGCTGGACGCGGTGGAAGGCCGAGCGCACCTGCCGCAAGACCACGGGCCACTGCTGGCACCCCGAGGGCATGATCGACTGGTGGTGCTGCATGTGCTCGGCCGAGACCGACGGCATGCCCACGCAGCGCTGCGTGCACTGCACCTCCGAAACGCAGCCTGCGCAGGAGTGCCAGGGCGCCGACTTCTCGAAGCTGCTCCAGCACCTCGGCGAGAACCTTGAGGAGCACGTCCGGCGCGACGGCATGAGCCCAGTGCGCGCCGCGATCTTCCTGTCCCGTGGCGGTCACGCACCCGGCGAGCACTGCCCGTCGGCGGGCCCTGCCGAGCCCGCGCATGCCTCCTACTGCTCGTGGCTGCTCGGCGAGGACTGCGACTGTGGCGCCGAGCAGGGCGAGGGAGACGACCGTGACTGACCACATGCTCGACACCGACGAGATCGAGGAACAGCTGCGAGGGCGCCTCGACGACGTAAGCTTCCTGCTCGACGAGCGGGACGTCCCGCACGAGACCTACCTGAACAGCGACGGCGACGACGGCTGGCACGCCCTCATCACTGCCGGCCATGCGGTCCACGGATCGCCACTGCGGGAGTACACGATCACGTACGTCAGCAGGGATGGAGCCTGGCTGTGGCAGTCAACCGACGCGGACGGCGAAGAGGCCGGTCCGCACGTGCTGGCTGCACTCGATGACGACGCCAGTCCGGTCGAGATTGCGGAGCATCTGACGCAAAACGTCGGGGGCGGTCATGACTGATTTCGCTCCGTCCGATATGGCGCAGCTGCCGCAGTTCTTCCTTGAGCTGCTGGTCCCGGCGGTGCACCTGGATCTCAAGGAGGTTTCCGGCTTCACCGCCGAGCAGTTGCGGCGTGAGGCCGAAAATGCCGGCGAGATGGTCGCCACGGCCGGGGACGTGCTGCTGTTCGGCTATCCGAAGAAGGTCACCAAGAAGGCTCGCGAGGATTTCATGGTGGCCTGGAAGGCGATGGTCCGGGGTTTGGCGATCGGCGCACTCACGCCGGGCGGGGTGCAGATGTTCGGCATCCACTGGATCGTCGAGCGCCGCGACGGGGTGGCGCCGTGATGTACAGCGACGAGCCACTCCGGTTCGGGTACAACCTCGGCGATCTAGCAGCAGCCACCACCGCAGCCCTGCAGCGCTGCGGGCCGATGGGATCCGGCTACGCCGAACGGTACGAGGTGGCGTGGCCAGGGGTCGTGGAGCTCCTGTACGCGGCGGACACTGCCCCGACGTTCTGGGAGCTGGCGTTCGCCGGCCAGGACGCCGTCCGCGCCTGGCTGCAACAGGAGGCCCACGCCCACGGTGTCGGCCCGCGCCGCGGTCGTGACTACAACCCGGACATGCCACGCGCTGCCGCGTACTGGCTCGACGTGCACACGGTCCCGTCCCCGGAAAACTCGGTCGTCGAGCGACTTGCCCTCGCCCAGTCGCTCGCCGCCCTGGGTCCGGACGAGCGTGCGGCGCTCCTCGCGACCGCCGCACACGGGTCAGGTCGATCCGCCGCCGCTGCGCTCGGAGTCGCCCCGCGCACCTTCAACACGCTGGTGACCCGCGCTCGGCGTCAGATCGAAGCGAGTTGGCTGGCAGGTGAGACGCCAGTCAGGCGCGCCGTCCGACCCCGCCGGGCAGACGTCGACCTGCGGCCGTGCGGGACAGCCTCGGCATACATCCGACACCGCCGCCGCGGCGAGAGTCAGGACGAGGAATGCATCAGAGCGTGGAACCAGTACAAGCGGCGCGATCCCGCCGCCGAGCAGCCCGAGGGGAGCGACCAGTGAGGCCCGGCCGCGGTGGCCTGATCGGTGCCGGATGGGAAGTTCTCCAGGTCACCTACGCCAACGGTGACGTGGAGCGGTTCCCCGAGGCGGCGGAAGCCCAGCTGGCGGACCGAAACTCGCAGACCCTCGCCATCCGCGACGGCAACTACGAACGCGCCGTCATCGCCACGCTGGCGCTGGTCAACGTCCGCAAATGGGAGTGGGTTCCGGCCGAGGGGAGCGACCGGTGACCACTTTTCTGGGCTGCCCGTGGTGTCACCTCCGCGTCCAGGGCTGCCGCTGTGCCACAGCATGTGGGGAGCCGCACTGTGATGCCGCAACCGTGTCCCGGCCGCCCACGACCCGACCAAGGAGCACCCGGTGAGTGATCTGCACGAACGGCTACTGGCCGAATTGGCGGGCTTCGACGTCAGCGACCCGCCCGACCGCGCCCTCCGTGCCGTGGTCGAGCGGCACAAGCCCCGTCCATGCACCTGGCAGGGCTGTACCTCACCCACCACCCACCGGGTCTGTGAAGCATGCGGAGGGGCGAACACCTACCCGTGCACCGATATCGAGAACATCGCCAGAGAGTTGGGGGTAGGCGGGTGAACGCGCTGCACGAGCGGCTGCTGACCGCGATCGACGAGATCACCGATGGCGCCGAGTGGGGAGACGCGTGCGGCCCCCTCGCCGTCGCCCTCTGTGCTGTCGTCGAGCTGCACGCACCGTTCGTCCACCCGTACCACCCCGAGATGGCGCCCTACACGTGCAGCCACTGCGACATGAACGAGGGCTGGCCCTGCTCGACCATCCAGGCCATCGCCGAGGCGCTGGGCATCCACAACCTCGACAGGAGATCCGAGTGAGCGCCTACACCGAAGCCGACGTCCAGCTCGTCGCCCAGGCCCTCGACGCCGAGGTCTGGACCAGCGACCTTGCCGCCGCCCGCGCGGTCCTGGCTGCTCTTGCTGATGCTGGTCGGCTCACACCAGACGGTGCCGACCTCCCGATTTACGTCATCGACGACGGCGTGTCCTGCAATGACAACGACTGCCCGTGCGACGCGGGTTACGTCCTGCCCATCTCCAGACGGACTACTGCACGCGAGGTGGCCTCGTCCGCCGCACGGCACCACACGCACTTCCAGCACCGGGTTGCAGCGGACGGCACACCATGAGCGCTACGGCCGCCAGCCCTTCGGCATGTGCCTGGCGGCGTAGGCGAGCAGCACCCGAACGACTTCGGACCGGTTCGGGCGGCCCTGCTCGTCGTACAGTTCTTCTGCTGCTGCCCGCTGGTCGAGGTGCTCGATGGCTGCCGGGAGCATGCGGACGGCTACGAGCTGCCTCCGGGGCCCGGTGCGCGGCATCAGTGCTGGCCGGCGTTCGGGGCGGCCTTCGTCACCGCGACGGCCTCGTCGATGACCGCCTTGACCAGGTTGCGCTCCTCGCGCTCGACGAGCCGGTTCCACCGCTGCCGGGACAGCTCCCGGGTCTGTTCGATCTGCTGCTCCGTCATCTTCCTCATGTGTATAACACTACGCCGTTCGGAGTTGTAGTGTCAAACACTAAAACCGCTCTAGATCAATGGTCCGAACTGTGCCGGGGCACACCATGAGCGCCTTCGACTGGCTGCACCTCGTCTTCCTGCTGCAGGTTGCCCGGGTTCGCCGTCGGGTTCATCGTGGCGCGCGACGTCTACCGCAGGAGGCGGCCATGACCCTTGTTGATCTCGCCGCACACCGAGAGGACACCTGAGATGCAGGTTTATGTGGTCATCGCCGACGACCGGCACGCCGATCCGGAGCCGGAGGTGTTCACCGACCCGGGGAAGGCGATCGCGTACGCCCGGGAGCAGGCGGTCGAGCGTGCGCATGAGCACGACACGATCGACGACTCGGACACTCCCGACGGCTGGCTGTACCACGCGGTGTATTGCGTGGAGGGCGACAGCGTGTGGGTGGTCGAGAAGGAGCTGAACGGGAGCGCTCCCAATGTGGCGGTCCGCCGCCCGGGCCGATCTTGAACCGAGAGGACACCTGAGATGGGCATCAGAAGCTCGTTCGTGCCGAAGGCTTGGAGTGCAGAGATGGATGACCCTCGCTCGGGCAGTGTCCGTATCAACGACGGACCGTGGCTGCCCTGCCGCTTCACCTTGAACGGCGTCGAGCGTTACGTCGACTGGACCCTCGACGCCGAGGGCGACGTCATGCCTGGCCCCGTCAAGGTGGAGGTCGCCATCTGCGAGGGCGTCTCGGTCTTCGGTGACGCGTTCGTCGGCAACACCTACCTGTCGTCGTACGGCTCGTCGTTCTCGGTTGTCGGCAACGGCTCGCTGCGAGGTACTCGATGACCGGCCCCGCCGCGTTCCGGTTCGAGTACGTCTGTGAGGCGATCGCTCCGGACGGCTCCCGCACCCGGATCGGCTCGTTCTCGATCCCCTCGGCGTGCCTGACCTGCGGCCGCTCGCCGGTGCTCGTCGACTCGTCCGGCAACGCCGAAGTGGACGGCGGGACGATGCTGGCGACGGTGAACAACCAGACGGGCATGCTCTGCCGGGTGTGCGTCGCTCGGGAGCGGGCCCGATGACCGACGACCAGGCCACCGGCAGTTGCGTGACGTGTCACCGCCGCGATCCGCGCGAGGGATGGGTCTGCGGCCCCTGCCGTTCCCGTATGCGCTCCTGGCTCTACGAGATCCCAGACCTCTACACCCAACTCCTCGATGAGCCTTTGGCCCCGTCCGGCTCACCGGGCAAGGGCGGACCCGTCTCGGGGTCCCGTGAGCGCCCGATCCCGATCCGGGTGGACCTGTTCGACCTGACCCACCCGGGCGCCGGCGAAGCGCTGTACGGCGCAGACCAGGTCGGCCACGTCCCGGTGTGGATGACGTTGCAGACGTGGGCGGCGGATTGGATGCAGGTCCTCGACCGTGGCGAGACCGGCCCCGAGTGGTGGGTTGGCGGCTTCTGCTCATGGATGCGGGTGCGTGTCGACGACGTCTGCGACATCCACCCGGCTGTCGACGAGGCGTGGCGGGAGATCCGGGCGCTCCACGGGGCGATGAGCGCCCAGCTCGGGCTGTTCGAGAAGCCGGACTACCGGTACGGGGTGCCGTGCCGGCAGTGCAATGCGCTCGCCCTGGTCAGGCATGACGGCTCAGACTTCATCGAGTGTGGGGACTGCCCGGCCGTGCTGACGCCCGAGGAGTACGACAGGTGGGTCCAGGCCGTGGCTGCGGCTGTGAAGAAGATGGAGAAGGCGGCATGAGGAACCCTGGCCCGATGACGGTGGGCGCCTACCACGGCACCGTCTGGATCAACGAACGCGTCAGCCTGCCCGCCACGCTCCGCATCGAGCAGGAGCGCATCGACGTCTCCACTGCGGGCCCGAAGGCCGACCGCGCCTGGTCGGCGGTCGACGCCGCTGGCCACTTCCACGCCATGTCCGGCAAAGACTTCCCGACCCTCGCCACCGAGTCGGTGCACAAGGCGTGCGACGGCTCGTGCGGCGGGATCTGCCGCGGCGAGGGATACGACACCGTCCGCTATCGCTGCAGGCTCTGCGCCGAGGAGGTCAAGCCCGGCATGATCCCCGGCCCGCACTTCGACTGGATGCCGGGCATGCAGTCGTGGGAGGTGCAGGCCGAGGGCCGCGCCACCGAGGCGGCGTCCGCCCTCGACGACGTGTCGGTCCGCTTCGAGGCCGAGACACCCCGCCGGGCGACATTCTTCGGCATCGCCCACCCGTACAACCACGAGGTCAGAGGCGGAATGGACGGCATGTTCATGTCGGTGAGGCTCGTCGGCGTGGGCCAACTCGGCGAGCGCCCGGCGCGGGCCGAGGTGAAGGCGACATGACCGACGAGACCGGCATGATCCTGATGCCCCGAGGCAACGTCCAGGACATGTTCGACATCGTCGTGGGCTCGCTCGACTTCGGCTCGGGCTTCCTCGACCAGGAGCAGATCGAGATGCTCCGCTCGGTGGCCGAGCAGCTGGGCGTGAACCCGATGGTGGCCACGCCGTACGAGCACGCGAAGTCGTACCCGCACCGCTTCGAGCCGTACAGCATCTGGGCGACCGCCAACCCGCTGGTGTGCCGGTTCTGCTCGTCCGACTCGAAGGCGGCTTGGCACATGGACGCGATCCGATGACCTTCCTTCCGAGCGTGCTCGTCGTGGACGTGGACGGCACCGTCGCCGACATGGGCAAGGGCCAGCCTGGCAGGCGCTCGCCGTTCGACTGGGACCGTGTCGGCGAGGACACACCGATCCAGCCGGTGATCGACCTCGTGGCTGCTCTTCGGGGCTCCGTCGATGACGTGATCTGGATGTCGGGCCGCGACCGGTCGTGCCGTACGGCCACCCGCGAGTGGCTGGCCCAGCACGCCGGCTTCATCCGCCAGGTCGATCTTCTCTACATGCGCCCCGAGGGTGACAACCGGTCGGACGACGTGGTGAAGAAGGAGCTGTACGAGCAGCACATCGCCGACCGGTTCACAGTCCGCTGGGTGATCGACGACCGGAACAAGGTCGTCGCAATGTGGCGGTCGCTCGGCTTGACGGTGCTGCAGGTGGCTGATGGCGACTTCTGACGACTCACTCCGCGCAGCCATGGACCGCATCTACGCCGAGGTGCTGCAGACCAGCGACGTGCCATCGCACCTCGGCGAGGCGTTCGGCGGCGCACCGGACCCGCCGCGCATCACCGTCCACCACATGTCCGGCTACGTCCCGGCCTCCCTGGAGCTGCTCGTCGACACGGGTGCCATCACCGAGGACGAGGCACGTGCGCGCGGCTGGACCCCACCACCTCGACCGTCACGCCGTGACCGTCTCCGCTGGCGCTGGCAGGCATGGCGTGAACGCATCGGACGGAAGCTCGGCGGCTGGATTGCCGGCGTAGATCTCTCGGAAAGGGATGAGGACTGGTGAGCGCTGCGAGGCCCCGCCGCTTCTATCCGTCGTGGCACACGGCCGCCAAGGCCGCTCGTGTGTACGCCAGCGGGTTGGGCTGGAAATACCGTGTCTCCCGGGTCCGTGACGGTGCGTACCGGGTGGTGAGGACAGACCGCCGTGTCGACTGGGGTCCGGACTGGGCGAAGCCGCTCGGCGCGGTCCGCGTGACGATCAACATCGGAGGTGCTCGTGACTGACATTGTGGAGTTCATCAAGGCCCGGCTGGACGGGGACGAGCGCATCGCGCTCATGGCGACGCCTGCGCCCTGGACTGATCGCTCCCCGGGGAACGTGTTTATCGAGCAGGCGGCGGGCGAGAATGCGCACCTCATCGCCCAGTTTCCGACCTGCGAGGAGCACGCGGACAACCGTGAATGGGATGCTCGACACGTCGCCCACCACGACCCTGCCCGTGTCCTGCGCGAGGTGGAGGCTCACCGCCGCTTGCTGGCCGAGGTCGCGTCCTGGCGCCATCTGAACGTCGACGACTCCGGCATCCACTCATGCGCGACCATCGTGTACGCCGAGGAGTTGCGTGGGTCATGTGACTGTGGCCTCGAGGCGCGCCGTGCGGCGATTCTGCATCCGCTCGCTCTGCCGTTCGCCGACCACCCGGATTACCAGGAGGCTTGGCGGCCGTGAGCGCCCAGGGCATCTACGTGCGGCGCTGGCACCCATGGGACGGCGTGACGCGCGAGCCGATCACGTCCGAGCGGTGCTGGAAGTGCGACCGGCCCAAGCCCGACCTTGCCCATGCCGTCATGGAGTACGTCGCCGCGGTCCTCGCGGCCGAGTTGGAGCGCCGTGTCGTGGCCGCGGTGGAGGCGCACATCGCCGAGCACGGGTGCGCCGACCTGCCGTGGTTCGCCGCTGGCGCCTGCGGCGAGGCGTACGAGATCATCGCGCTCCTGCCGGACGCCATGCTGCCGGTGGCGATCGGGTGAAGACCGGCGGCTGGAACTCACCCTGGGTGACACTCGAGCCGAAGCCGCTGAAGGTCACCAACCACTACGACTTCTGGGGCTCCCTGCCGACCGAGCTGTCACCGCGGTGCATGTACTGGCTCCGGCAGATCGACCGCGGCTGGCGCCCGAACCGCTACGTCCGCCGCATGGGCTACGACGAGTCCGCCGAGTGGTACGGCGTCTACATCGCCGAGTACAACCATCTGATCGTCCCGCGCCTCGCCGGCGCATGGGCCAGCCGTTCCCCGTTCCCAAACCCGTCGCCCTGAAACCCGGGTCTCGCTTGCAGAACCGATGATCGCCCGTTTAACCTAGGGGCACATTCACGCTGCCCGCAGAGCGCCGAGTCCTTATGGACCGGCGCTCTTCGCTGCATCCCGGAGGTGGACGTGAACCGGGACCGTCTGGTCACCGCCTCCGAGATCGCCTCCCTGCTCCCCGTCTCGGTGCAGCTCGTCAGCATGTGGAAACGCGACGGCAAGCTGACCCCGGCCGGCAGACGCGGCCGCTGGCCGGTGTACCGGTACGGCGACGTCTCCGACCTCGAACGGGACATGGCAGTCGCCGCCGCTGCAGCGAACAACCACCGCGCTCGGCGCCCCGTCGCCGCGTGACCAACCTGAGGAGATCCGTCATGGCCGACAGTCGCCCCGCCAAGCGGGCCCGGCCGACCCCGGAACCCGAAACCCCGCCGCTCGACCTCGACGCCCTGCGCGCCGAGCGCGACCGGGTCGCCGCCAACGGCGACGAGGTCCGCGCCCTCGAGCTCGACCAGCAGATCCGCGCAGCCGAGGCGGACCTGTAGCTTGGCGAAGCCTCCGCCGACGAAGCCGCCCGCCACGCGACCGCCGACGAAGGCCGTACCGCCGCGGGTCAAGCCGTCCAACCCGTACACCCAGCCGAGGAACCCGAAGCACCAGTGAGGTGGTCCGTGGATCTCCGCTTGTACCTGCGCCAGTCCACGAGCGTTCTCCCGCTGGGCCCCGGATGGTGGCTCCGCGACGTGCTCACCGGCCTGCGCTGGTGGTGGCGCGGCCGCAGGAGCTGACCGATGCTCACCATCGTCATGGGTGCCCCATGCTCCGGCAAGTCCACCTACGTCCGCGAGCACGCGGCGCCCGGTGATCTGATCATCGACTTCGACGTCCTCGCCCAGGCGCTCGGCTCACCGGACCCGCACGACCACCCGCACCACATCCGCATGGTCACCATCGACATGCGCCGTACCGCGATCGCCTCAGCGCTCCAGCAGCACGCCCGCGGCCACACCGCGTGGATCGTCGACATCAACCCAGGCGAACGGATGGCCGCATACCAGCGCGCCGGCGCCCAGTTCGTGACGATGCAGGCCTCGAGGGCCGAGCTGCACCAGCGCGCTGACGCCGAACGCCCGGCCCGCTGGCACCAGCTCATCGACGAGCACCTCGTCAAAGCTTCCACTCCCTCGAGGCGACCACGCGACCGAGGCGGTTCGAGAGCGTGGTGACCGCATGGCCGACCGTGGACACCAGGGCAAGCAGTACCAGTTGTGCCGGGCGTACGTCCTCGAGCACTACGACACCTGCTGCAGGTGTGGCCTGCCCGTCGACAAGCTGCTCTCTGGCCGTCATCGGTTCGGGCCCTCGCTCGACCTGGCATTGCCGTGGTCGCGAGGCGGGACGATGACGATCGAGAACAGCCGGCTGTCCCACATGCGGTGTAACGCTGGGTATAGGGACGGCAGGAAGCTCCGCGTGATGGTCACTCCACGTGCCCGTTACTCCCCGAGCAGGGCCTGGTAGGTAGGTCACCCAGGGTGACATGTCGCCTGAGCTGCTCACCCTCACCCACTGTGTGCGTCGCGTGCTGCTCGATCGTGACAGATCGATGGCAACGCATAACCGCAGGTCAGGGGTAGGGGGGTGGAGAGCCATCGTGAGCCCGGAAGGCCGCGAC
>Ga0070688_100000038_pt1 | contig 60923 bp, 52 predicted proteins | sample KBSS13HmetaG_FD_64679 | JGI IMG/M metagenome (GOLD analysis project Ga0070688, IMG submission 64679) | Switchgrass rhizosphere microbial communities from Kellogg Biological Station, Michigan, USA - KBS S1-3H metaG | ecosystem: Host-associated > Plants > Roots > Rhizosphere ...
GGTGGAAGCGATCGCGCGCCTGAAAGACGGCGCGACGCCGGCGCAGGGAGCGGCGCAGTTGAACACGATCCGGGCGCGGGTCGCGCAGGAGCTGAAGCTTCCCGACACGCAACACCAGCGAGTCACCGCGACACCGCTGGCGGCATCGACGATCGCCTCCGAGGGCCGGCAGAACGTGCGCCGGACCTCGTGGGTGCTCATGGGCGTTGCAGGCCTCGTATTGCTGATCGCCTGCGCGGTCGTCTCGGGGCTCCTGATCGTGCGCGCCGAGCAGCGCCATCGCGAGATGGCCGTCCGGTTCGCGATCGGTGCCACCCGCGGCGGGGTGTTGCGGCAGCTGCTGACCGAGAGCCTGCTCCTCTCCGTCTCGGGGGCCGTGCTCGGGGTGCTGCTTGCGGTCTGGGGCGCGGACGTCTTCCGCGTGGTCTCCACCGGCGCGTTCTCGCTGCCGGTGAAAGCGGCCTCGCCCGTGCTGGCGTCGCGTGTGCTGTGGATCACCGCGCTCCTCGCTCTCGCCTCGACCGTGCTGTTCGGGTGGTTGCCGGCACGGGCGGCGTCCAGGACGAGCCTGATGGGCGCGATCAAGGGCGAGGGCGGGCTGCGTCACGGCCGCTCGCAGGGGTTCGCCCTGCGCGAGGTGTTCGTGGTCCTCCAGGTCGCGCTCTCCGCGTTGCTGCTCGTCGGCGCCGGTCTCCTGCTGCGCACATTGGGGAAAGCCTCACAGGTGGATCTCGGGTTCGAGACCCGGAACGCGCTCGTGATCTCGCTGGACGTATCGAAGAGTGGGTACACCCCCGAGCGCGGGCATCAATTCTATGACGAGTTGCTCGCGAGGGTGCGTGAGCTCCCGGGGGTCACGAGCGCCGCGATCGCGCGGCACGTTCCGCTCAGCGACCCGGGGATGGTCACGTCCGTGGAGCTGACCAACTTCACCCCGCCGGATGGCCAGGAGCCCGACGTCGCCTTCACGTCCGTGACGCCGGAGTACTTCAAGACACTCGGCATGCGCCTGGTGCGCGGCCGCGACTTCGGCCCCGAGGACGGCCTCGGACGACAGGCGGTGATCGTGAACCAGGCGTTCGTCGATCGCTTCTGGCGCGGCCTCGACCCCCTGGCACAGCGCGTGAAGAACTTCGGTGACCACGGCTCCGAGGTCGTCGGCGTCGTCGCCAACGCGAAGCTCGTCAGCGTCCGCGACGAAGGCGTACCGATGCTCTACGTACCGTTCAACGCGTTCTACACCCCCAACACGAACCTCGTGCTGCGGACCCGCGCAGATGCCGGCGCCGTGCTCGCCGCGGCCCGGTCCATCGTCCGGCGCCTGGACCGCAACGTGCCCGTCTATCGTGCTCGATCGTTGGCGGAGCAGGTCGCGGTCTCGCTCGGGCAGGAGCGCACCATCGCCGGTCTGCTCACGGCGTTCGCGGCCCTCGCGCTGGTGCTGGCCGCCGTGGGGCTCTACGGCGTGATCTCCCATATGACCCAGATCCGCGCGCACGAGTTCGGCGTGCGCCTCACCCTCGGTGCGCTTCCTGCCGACGTGCTGCGGCTGGTGGTGGGGCAGGGCGCGCGTCTGGCGCTCGTGGGGATGGCGCTCGGACTGGCGGCCGCCGCGATGGCCAGCCGCGTGCTCTCGACGCTGCTCTACGGCGTCAGCCCCACCGACGCGCTGACGTTCGCCTGCATCGGAGGCGTATTATTGCTCGTGGCCGTGGCGGCGAGCGCGATCCCAGCGCTGCGCGCGTCGCTCGTGAACCCGGTGAAGACGTTGCGCTACGAGTGAGCCGCGGCCCGCGCGCCACAGGATTGAAAGAGGAGAAGACCATGAACGTCCCCCATCGCTCACGGATGCCCGCCCGGCTGGCGCGGCACGCGCCGATCGTCCTCGCCCTGTTGTTCGCGGGTGCGGCCCACGCCGAGACGAGATCTCCGGCCTCTGCGTCGTCCTTCCTCCATGCCTGCTCCGGCGAGCTCAAGAACACCTCGGTTTCGATCACCGACGACGACGGGCGCCAGAGGTGGACGATCAAGCTCGAAGGCACGCGCTGCCGGATCGACTTCCGCATGGAAGGCAAGGCGACATTCAACGACGACTTCACCGATCTCGTGAGCCTTCCGCCGGGCGGATCGTTCCGGCTCGACGTCACCGACGACGGCGAGCGGCGCCAGCTCTACATCACGCCCGGGGTGAATGGCCTCGAGCGGAGCTGGAAGGTGAACGGGCGCGAGCAGCCCTACGACGCCGCGGCCCGCGCGTGGCTCGGTGAGTTCCTGATCGAGATGGACCGCAGGACTGCCATAGCCGTGGACCAGCGGCTGCCGATCCTGCTCAGGAAAGGTGGCGTCTCGGGCGTGCTCGCCGAGACCGCGCAGATGCCGAGCGACTACGCGAGGAACGTCTACTACACGAAACTGGCGGCCGCGACGCACCTGGCGAGCGCCGACGTGGTGCGTGTGCTCGACCAGGCCTCATCGCTGGGGACTTCGGACTACTACGACGCCGAGCTGCTCAAGGGGCTCGGCCTGCGCGCCCGAGACGACGCCCAGGTTCGAGCCGCCATGGTCCGGATGATCCAGTCGATGTCGTCCGACTACTACCAGGCGGAATCGGTGAAGCAGGCCCTCGGAACCGGACCGATGGATGCACGCGAGGTGGACTTCCTGATCGACGTCATCCAGAAGATGGAATCCGACTACTACAAGACCGAGGTGCTGAAGCAGATCCCGGACAAGATCGACGCTTCGCAGCGAAAGAGGCTCGCCGCGGTCGCGCGCGACATCAAGGAGGATTCGTACGCGTGCGAGTTCGTGAAGGCTCTGGCGGCGAGCAGCGATCGCGGTGAGGTGCGCACGCTCATCGATGCCGCGGCGACGATCGACAGCGAGTACTACCTCTCGGAGTCGGTCAACGCGATCCTCGCCAACTCCTCGCTGACGGATGCGGACCTGCTTGCGATCGTGAAGACCGTGGCGCCGACCAAGTCCGACTACTACCGGGCCGAGATGCTTCGTCACGTTCTCGCGCATCGCGCCGTGACGGAACCGGTGCGTCGGGCGGCGCTCGACGCGACGGGTGGGATGTCGAGCTACTACCGGGAGGAGGTCGAGAAGGCGTCGGGGGGGAGGTAGGTTTGAGCCCGTCCTTGCATGAACCGCCCAAGTTCGTGTAAACACACGGCCTAGCGCGGCAGGTCCGCTTCGCTACAATCCAGCGGAACTGCGCCCGGTCGCGCCGGGTATCAGGTGACTCTCTTGGGGGGCTAATGCTCCATCGCAAACGAGGCTCTACCACCCCGTCGCAGGCCGTCCGCTTCCATCTCTTCCTTGCTTCGTGGCTCACGGTCGCGGGTGGGCTGTTTGCGCCGGCCCGTGCGTCCACGACCAATGACCTCCTCGCGCAGAACACCCAGCCGGCTCGTGACTCCGTCGGGGCCGCTCCGGTCCAGAGGTACACGCCCGCAACCTCGGCACTGGCCGCAAAGCCCAAGGCCAACAGCATCCATCTGTCCGGGGGACTCTTCGCACCGATCGAGACCAATGCCCCGAGCCCGATGGTCGGATTGCGCCTCGGCAGGCGGTTGGGCGCACACCTCCAAGGGGGGCTCCTGGTCGACTGGGTGCTCGAACGGAAGAACGTGGAGCAGCCGATCAACACGCTTCCGGGTCTGCAGCCCCATCTGATCCTCGCCCGTGCCAGCGGATCCCTGGTGCCGGTGATGGCGTTCTTCGAGGTCAGCCTCACCGAGAAGCGCTTCCTGGTGCCGTACGGCGGTATCGCTGCCGGCTATGAGTGGCTATCCCTCAAGGCCGATGATTTCGTGACCGGCGAATCGGCCTCGGCGACCTACGCGAACTACGCATGGCAGGGCTGGGGCGGGATGGGCATCCGACTGGACCAGGGCCTTCGCGTCGATTTCGAGCTCAGCTACAACGGCGGATCGCTCGAGCGCGATGCACCCAATTCCAACGGGCTGCGTGAGGCGGTCCGCGTGAATGGTGTGGGAGCCAGGGTGGGCTTGGACATCCGTTACTAGAGATGCTGCGTCAGGGCGGAGCCATGAGCCCACGCTTCGCAGCACGACGCATCGTGCCGCTGCTCGCGTCGTGCTTGTCCTTCGCCGCGCCTGCGTTCGCGGCCCCCGCGCCAGCGCTCGGGCCCAACGTCTGGTCGATGCAGCTGGATGGCGGACTCTACGCGCCGATCCAGGGCAGCGGCGCGAGCCCCACGGCCGGAGTGCGCTATTGCAAACACTTCAGCCCGCACCTGCAGGGCGGCATGTTCTCGGCGTGGTCGTTCAAGCGCGCCAAGCTGGAGGCGCCCACCGGTGGCCAGGGCAGCGACTCACAAGTCGAGCTCGCGCGGGTCGACGCGAACCTGGTGCCGCTGATGGGATTCCTGCAGGTGGACCTCACCGACAGGTTCCTCGTGCCTTTCTTCGGCTTCGGCGTGGGCTACGAGTGGCTGATGCTTCATTCGTTCGACCATCGCACCGGAGCGCAAGAAAAATCCCGCTATGCCAATCTCGCGTGGCAGACCTTTGCCGGTGTCGGCCTGCAGCTCACCACCATCTGGCGCGTGAACAGCGAACTCTATTACAACGGGGGTTCGCTGGAACGAGAGGTGCGCCTGCCTGACGGGACCGTGCAGCGTGAGGCGGTCGACGTGAATGGCGTCGGACTCCGCGTGGGCCTGGACATGAAGTTCGATTGAGCGGCATGAGCCACCGTCGCTGAAGCCCTGAGGTGCCCGTGACGAAGCCCATGGATGAGCGCAGTCGCAGCACCCGCAAGCGCGCCACCGGTGTCACCGCCGAGGAGATGGGGGCGCGCCAGCGCGAGATCTCGGTCTCCGAGTTCTTCACCAAGAACCGGCACCTGCTGGGCTTCGACAGCCCGCGCAAGGCGCTCTTGACCTGCGTCAAGGAGGCGGTGGACAACGCGCTCGACGCGTGCGAGGAAGCCGGGATCCTCCCCGACGTCGAGGTGAAGCTCGAGATCGTCGCGGAGAACGGGGCGGCACCGCCGGCGAGCCAGGCGTCGCGCTTCCGGATCACCGTCACCGACAACGGCCCGGGCATCGTGCGCCAGCAGATCCCGCGCGTGTTCGCGAAGCTGCTCTACGGCTCCAAGTTCCATCGCCTGCGTCAGAGCCGCGGCCAACAGGGCATCGGGATCTCGGCGGCCGGCATGTATGGCCAGCTCACGACCGGCAAGCCGGTGCAGATCATCTCGCGCACGAGCGCGAGGACCGACGCCCACTATTTCGAAGTCCAGATCGACACCAAGAAGAACGAGCCCCTGGTCCACGAGAGCAAGAAGATCAAGTGGGACCGGCCGCGCGGCACCCAGGTCACGCTCGAGGTGGAGGGCAAGTACCAGAAGGGCCGCACCTCGGTGGACGAGTACCTGGACGAGATCGCGATCGCGAACCCACACGTGTCGCTCACGTATCACACCGTCGAGGGCGAGACCCGCGGGTTCCAGCGCACGGTCGAAGCCCTGCCCGAATCGCCGCGCGAGATCAAGCCCCATCCCTACGGCATCGAGCTCGGCATGCTCCTGAAGATGCTGCACGACACCGGCAGCCATTCGCTCGCCGGCTTCCTCGCCGCCGATTTCAGCCGCGTCTCGCCCGCGCTCGCGAAGCAGATCTGCAAGGGCGCCGGCGTTCCCGCGAGCTCGAGACCCCGCGACGTCACCGGCCAGGCGGCAGAGGCCGTGTACAAGACGCTCCAGGCCACCCGGATCATGGCGCCGCCCACGAACTGCCTGTCGCCGATCGGCGAGAAGGCCATCCTCTCGGGCCTCTATCACCAGATCAAGGGCGAGTTCTACACCGCCGTGAGCCGCCCGCCCGCGGTCTATCGCGGCAATCCGTTCGTGATCGAGGCGGGGCTCGCGTTCGGCAACCGGCCGGTCGAGAGCGAGCGGCCCGAGGCGAAGTCCCGGGCGAAGGCGAAGGAGGAAGCGCAGCCGCTCGCCGAGGGCGAGGGCGAGGAGGGCGAGGCCGAGCTGGCCCGCGTGATCCGCTACGCGAACCGCGTGCCGCTCCTCTACCAACAGTCGGCGTGCGTGACCTACAAGGCGGCGCTCGACACCAAGTGGAAGAACTATGGCGTCGGCCAGTCGCGCGGCGCGCTGCCGCAGGGCCCGATGGCGATCTTCGTGCACATGGCTTCGGTGTGGGTGCCGTTCACGAGCGAGTCCAAGGAGGCGATCGCCGACTACGACGAGATCCGCAAGGAGATCACGCTCGCGCTGCGGGAGTGCGGCCGCAGGCTCGGCGTGTTCCTGAGGCGTCGCGGGCGGGCGCAGAGCGAGTTCCGGCGGCGCAACATCTTCGAGCTCTATATCGAGGAGGTCGCGGAGGCCTGCAAGCGCCTGAAGGGCGGCAAGCTCGCGGCGGAGAAGCTCAAGGAGCAGCTGCAGAAGATCGCGACCGCGCGCACCGGCGGCACCAAGACCGACGAGCTGCTGGGCAAGACCGGCGGCGGCCCCGAGGGCCTGCCCGACTCGATCATCGTCACCGCGGGGGGGATCGAGGGCGACGTCGATGCAGTCGGGGAGGTGGCAGCGCCGGCCGCGGAGCCCAGCAAGGCTCCCAAGAAGAATCCCAAGACGGCTCCCAAGCCCGCACGCAAGCCCCGCGCGCCGCGCGCGAAGAAGCCGGCCGCACGGAAGACCTGAGGATCCCATGGCGAGAGCGAAGGCAGCGAGCAAGACGGCCGGCGGCGCCGCGACGAGCACCGACCCGCCGCGCCGGGCGAAGAAGCGGAAGGCCGCGAGCGGCGTCGAGACCAAGCTCGTGGGCATGGCCGACGTGGTCATCGCGGCGGCCCAGCGTGCGAAGGACCCTGCGTTCGCGATCCCGATCCGGGCGCTCTCGAACGTGTCGTTCAACGCGCGCAAAGGCATGATCGAGATGGGCAGGAAGAAGCAGGAGCGCACGTTCTTCAACGTCGGCATGGCCAAGAAGTTCATGCAGACCATGCTGGTCGCCGATGCGCTCGCCGAGCTGCAGCGCGCCGACCTCACCACCTCGCTGCGCGAGATCTACTACCGCGCGAAGCACACGATCAAGGACTCCCAGGAGAACACGTTCGACACCCAGGACGAGTCCGACCCCATCATCGAGGACCTCGAGGTGTCGCTCGCCGAGCTGCGCGAGGAGCTGCACGTGCGGGCCGAGAACGGCGGCAGCATCGTCGGCCCGGTGGTCTTCAGCGACGACGGCGACCGCGTGGACTGCTCGCGGCTCGGCAAGGGGGGCTACTCCGTGCCCTCGATCGTCGAGCCCGAGTATCTCGACATCCAGAAGTGCACCGCCGATTTCCTGCTGCTGGTGGAGAAGGGCACGCAGTGGAACCGGCTCTCGGAGGACAAGTTCTGGAGGAAGTACAACTGCGTCCTGCTCACCGGCAACGGCCAGCCGCCGCGCGGCGTGCGCCGCCTCGCCCGCAGGCTCCACGAGGAGAAGAAGCTGCCGGTCTACGTGCTCGTGGACAACGACCCGTGGGGCTACTACATCTACTCGGTGGTCAAGCAGGGCTCGATCAATCTCGCCTTCGAGAGCGAGCGCATGGCGATCCCCAAAGCGAAATTCATCGGCCTCTCGAGCGGCGACCCCGAGGCCTACAAGCTCCCGCGCAACGTCGGCATCAAGCTCAACGACAAGGACGTCTCGCGCGCGAAGGAGCTGCTGAACTACGCCTGGTTCCAGAAGAAGCCCTGGCAGCTGGAGATCAAGCGCATGCTGTCGAGCGGCCTCAAGTACGAGCTCGACGCGCTCGCGAACAAAGACTTCCAGTACCTGACGAAGACCTACCTGCCGCGGAAGCTCAAGGAAGAGGACTGGCTGGACTAGAGGGCGAGCACCGATTGAGCGCAAGCGCTTGGGCGGCCGCAGGCCTTGGCGGATCTTCTGCTCGTGTAGCCATTGGTTGCGCCGCTCAGAAACGCGCTGTCCAATCAATGCCGCCGCTCTGTTGAATGCTGTCTCTACAGGGCGAATTTCGTCAGCGCGATTAGAGCGTTGACTGCTCCGAGGAAACCGAACGTGGCTAGACCGATCCCACAGCTCTGAGGCCTGCCACATCCCGGGACGCCGCTCCAGCGCAACGTCGGCATCAAGCTCAACGACAAGGACGTCTCGCGCGCGAGGGAGCTGCCGAACTACGCCTGGTTCCAGAAGAGGCCTTGGCAGGTCGATATCAAGCGCATGCTGTCGAGCGGCCCCAAGTACGAGCTCGACGCCCTCGCGAACAAGGACTTCCTGACGAAGACCTACCTGCCGCGGAAGTTCAAGGAGCGGGATTGGCCGGACGAGACGGTGCGGTTAGCGCCCGGCTTGTAGTCAGCAACCCAGCAAACGTCCACCACCCATCCAACGCGCCGTTGGCGAGCGGCGCGTGGAGGGTGGTGTACGCACGGCGGGGTCAGCGAGGAGCCCCCTCGGGTCCTATACATGACGACCCAGGAGACTCAGAAGCATCCGGGCTAGTGAGTCCCTACCGCGCGCCGAGCGCGCACCTGCTTACGAACCAGCGCCTCGCGCATGAACTGCTTGGGCCAAACGGGAATAGAGAACCCCTGGAGCCAGGCACTCCACGAGACTGGGGCGGTCGGCCCCGCATGGGTGCCCGCGAGTGCCGGGATGGTGGCACCACCCCCCGTGGTGGGCAGCGTCGTAGTGAGCCCTCCGTTGGTGGCACCAGGTTGGGTCTGAGCGTGAACGCTCGTGGCGAGGAAGGTGCACGCGGCCACGAGGACGAGCAGTGACAAGCACCATCTGGACATGCTGAGCATGGCGGCCTCTCCGGGTGGATGGATTGGGAACCCGTGAGGTCATAGGCGAACGCCATGCCACCGAACCGCCTGCGCAAGACACTGGGCCAAGTGACTGCGAAATCAGCGGGCTGTTGATCGAAGCCGCGGCACTATTAGATGAGCCGGGCGGGCGCGATTCGCCGAAATAGGCGAAGCAAGAGCAAGAGGAGACCCGTATCCGCCATCACACGAACGAGGCTCAAGGAACTCGCCGATATCAGCGAGTGCGCCGAATTTGGCGAGCGACGGGTTGGCCGTACTTGCGGAGTCGATAGCGCAGTGATTGCTCGGTGAGCCCGAGTTCCTTCGCCGCGCGCACTTGATTGCCCTGGTTGCGATCCAGAGCCTGGAGCACCTCGCGCTTTTCCAGCGCCTCCACCATGCGCCTCAGCGAGCCGCCCGCATCGATGCGCCGGCCGTCCAGCGCGCGCTTCTGGAGATCGTCGGGGAGCGGATCGGGGTGGAGCACGTCCCCACGGGTCATCGCCATCAGCCGCTCGATGTAGTTCTGCAGCTCGCGGACGTTCCCGGGCCAGTCGCTGCGCATGAGGGCTGCCGTGAGCCCTGGCGACAGTGTAGGCAGCTCGCGCCCCATCTGCTCGGCGAACTGGCTCACGAAGTGCTGGGCCAGCGCCGGGATGTCGGCGCGACGCTCGCGGAGCGGCGGCAGTGTGATCGGGAACACGTTGAGCCGATACCAGAGGTCCTCGCGGAACTGGCCCTCGGCCGTACGCCGCGACAGGTCGCGGTTCGATGCGGCGATGATGCGCACATCCACCGGGATCGGGCGACCGCCGCCCACCGGGGTGACCGCACCTTCGGTGAGCACGCGCAGCAGGGCCACCTGCTGGTCGAGCGGCATCTCGCCGATCTCGTCCAGGAACAACGTGCCGCGATGGGCGAGCTCGAAGCGGCCCGCGCGCGTCTCGGTGGCGCTTGTGAAAGACCCCTTCCGGTGTCCGAACAGCTCGGACTCGAGCACGCCCTTGCCGATCGCCCCGCAGTTGACTGCGATGAATGGCTGCGCCGAGCGCGGACCGGACCGATGGATCATGCGCGCGACCAATTCCTTGCCAGTGCCTGGTTCGCCGGTGACCAGTACCGTCGCCCGAGTGGAAGCCGCCCGTTCGATCAATTCAAGCACGCCGCGCATCGCTCGGCTGCCGCCCACGAGGGCGACACGTTTGCCGCGCGCACTCGCTTCGCGGCGAAGCGTGCGATTCTCGCCGGCCAGGCGCTCGTTGGTAGCCCGCACGTCCGCCTGCTCGCGGCTGCTCAGGATCGCGGTGCCGAGCAGTCCAGCGAAGCCCTCGAGCAGGCGTAGCTCCTCGGTGTGGAACATGTCCGGCCGACGGGAGTCATCGAGGTAGACAGCGCCGACCAGCTTCTCACCCGAGAACATCGGCACGCAGAGCACCGAGCGCAGTCCGAGCTCGACCACGCTGTTCGACAGCTCCTCGGGGTCGCTCGCAGCGTCCTCGATCATCACGCTGCCGCCGCTTTCCGCCACGCGGCGGACCACGGCGCGGCTGAATGTCACAGCCCGGTCGCGTGTCGCAGCATCAATGGCGCCGTGCTCGACTTCGGGCTTCAAGTCGCCGTTCTCTCCCTCGGCGATCAGCAGCACGCCCCGCTCGGCGTCGAGCTGGTCCACGGCAAGGCGCATGGCCTCGCGGGTCAGCTGGCGGAAGTCCGGCAGCGAGTCGAGCAGCCGGCTCACCGAGTGTAGAAGGTCGCGATTGCGGCCCACGATTGGCTTCGGTCCGACACTGCGATACCAGTCCACAGCCAGCGCCAGAGAGCGCTCGCGGCTCGCGCGATCGCCCACCTGCTCGAACCCGGTCGCGGCCTGTTCCAGCCACGGTGCGAGCGGCACGCGAGCACCGAGGTTGTGCTTCCACGCGAGACGGGCGAACTCGAGCGCCGCGGCCGCGGCGTCCGCCGGCGCGGGCAAAGCGTTGAAGGCTTCGAGCGCCGCGCGCACCGCGAGGGCCCCCGCTTCGACCTCGGCGCGCACGAGCGCCAACTCGGCCTGTACCTGATCCGCGTGCGCGCGTGCATAGCCGGCCGCATGGTCCGCAAGCCAGGCCCTGACCTCGGCCAGGCCACGCTCGGCTGCCGCCTCCGTCCCATTGCGGAGCTCGGCGCGAGCGATCAGCAGTGCCAGGATCGCGGTGCCGACGGAGTCGACCCGCCCGGGCTCCGCGTAAGCGCCACGCCAAACCCGCTCCGCCTCGCGCCAGCGCCCGGCGCGGGCGAGCAGTTTGCCGTGCTCGACGCCGAGCCAGTGAACCTCGAGCAGGCCCGACTCCAGCGCGAGCGCGCGGTGGGACGCGCGCAATGCGCGAGCGGCGAGCCGTGTATGACCGCCCATGCGCCGGGCCATCGCCAGGGCGCGGAGCGCGGTGGGCTCGAGGAAGCGGTGGTGTTGGTGGATCAGGGGCAGCGCGGCGCGCGCTCGCCGCAGTGCGCGCGCGGTGTGACCCATGAGTGCATCGAGGATCGCGAGCGTGGTGAGCCCTTCGCCCACCACACCGGGCCAGCCCTCCTCGATCGCGAGCCGGAGTGCCTCCTCCTCGAAGGCCCTCGCCTCGGACCACTGTCCTCGCGCGACCAGGACGAGTGCCAGGCCGCGGGAGAGTTCGTGAGTGGCCAGCCGGAGGTCCAACCTCGAGGCCTCCCCGAGCGCGGCATGCATGACTCGTTCGGCTTCGTCGTGGCGCTGGGCCGCCCACAGCGCGTGTGCGAGCAGGTTCTCGGCACGCAACCGGCCGGCGTCGTGGCCCACGCGCGCGAACGCGGCGGAGGCACGCCGCGCCAGATCCTGTGCGCGCTCCGCGCCTTCGGGCTGCTTCAAGGCCAACGTGGCGAGCCCGATGAGCGAGAGCCCCACAGACTCGTCGTCACCCGATTCGAGCGCGAGGCGGTGCGCCTCCTCGCCGGTCTCGAGCGCCGCGATATTGTCACCGAGTCGCGTCTGACAAGCGGATCGGTTGACGAGCAGAAGTGCATGCTCGCGGGCGGGCGGCTTTGCCGCGAGCGCGCTGCGCAATAACTCCTCGAGCCGATCCGTGGCCCCGATGCGGAGGTACGTGCTGGAGAGCGCGAACTGCCGGCGCGCTCGTGCGACACCTCCCGGGGTCAGCGCCACCGCGCGCTCGAAATGCGGCATTGCCACGCGGTAGCGCCCGCGGGCAACGAAGAGCTGCCCGGCTCGCTCCTCCCATCCCGCAGTTACCTCGGGCGCCTGCCCCACGGCCGCCGCGGCCGCCGCCGCTGCGAGTCCGGGATCGGCGCTGTGCTCGAGGGCCCGAGACGCGGCATCGAGTGCGGACTCGATGTTGCCAGCGGCGAGATGGTGGCGGAACGCCTGCGAGGGTGCCAGCCTGGGCCGGGTGAGCGCGACGCGGTGCAATCGCGCCCGCGCGTCCTCCGGGAGCGCGCTGCGCACCAGGTCCGCGAGCGCGGGTGGATTGAGCGCAACAGACCCGTCCTGTGTGTGCGCAAGCAGGCCAGCGGCTTCGAGTGCCCGGAGCGCGTGCACATCGGCGGAAGGTTCGAGTTCGCGTAGATCGTCGGTTCGTGCCGGTGCGCCCCACACCGCAAGCGCCGCGGCGGTGGCAAGGGCCACCGGCTCTAGGTCTGCGAGTCTGCGCCGCAACGCGTCCTCAGGACCCGCTGGCCACGACACGCATTCCAGCGCCTCGCGGTCGAGCGTGATCGCATTCCCGTGCTCGCGCAGCACGCCGGCAAGAGTGGCCACACGCAGGGCCTCCACCGTCCAGCCGGGGTGCCCGCCACACCGCAGCCAGATGGCTTCCAAGAGCTCGGACGGGGGATTGAACTGGATTCGCGTCGCGACAAGCTGATCCGAGAGCGCGCGGTCCAGCGGCCCGAGCACCAGCTCCTCCGCCAGGCCCGCCTGACGCAGCGTGCCGCCGCCGTCCACGGCGTTCGCGAACTCGGTCGAGCACGCCCACACCCACCGGAACACGCCGCCCTCCTCGCTCGAAATCATGCGGAGCACGAACGCCAACGACAGCGGATCGATCTGCTCCACGTCATCGAGTAACAAGAGCGGGGCTGCAGCGACGTCCCCTGGCGAGCTGGACTGCGAGCTGATGGCGCGACGCCACCGGATGGCCGACTCGGCGAGCGCTGCGAGCTCCGCGGCGTCGAGGGGATCTCCGCACTCGAGCCGCTTTCGAACCGCCGTGTCCGGGTCCCCCGCTGCGAGCAGTCGCAGGAGCAGCGTGCGTGCGATCTCACCCGGCCGGCTGCCGCTCAAGCAGGAGACCGACACCACCGTTCGCCCAGCGAGGGACGCGCGGACCGCAAGCTCGCGCAGCAGCAGCGTCCGGCCCGCGCCCAGCGGGCCCGCGAGCAGCTGCAGCGGTGTCCCGCGCGGGGCCAGCGCCCACCAGCGCTCGATCCGCGCCATCTCCTGGCTGCGTCCCACGAGCGCGCCCGCGCGCGTCCGCTCGGAGAGTGGCTGATCCGCGGCCGGGTGCATACGGGCCAGCTCCGCTCGCACCTCTCCTGCGTTCGCAGGCCGCGACGTCGGTACCGGCGCGAGCAGGCTCAAGACCAGCTGCGTGAGAACGCCGGGAACGGCCGCTTCCTCGAGCGCCAGCGCTGCCGCCGCCGCGTCCCGCGGCGGCCGCACCGGCTGTGCGCGACCGGGCGCGGTGCCGCGCGCCACCACCATCGCGAGCACGAACAACGTGGCGCCGAGGCTGTGGAGATCGGAGGCCACCGACGCTGGCCCACCGCTCACCACCTCTGGTGCGGTGTAGCCCGCGGTGCCGCGATGGCCCTTGCGCTCGCGATCGAGCAGCCCCGCGAGCCCGAAATCCAGAAGGCGCACACTCACGGGCGGCTCGCCCGGTGCGGAGCCCGTGAGCACGAGCAGATTCGATGGCTTCACGTCGCCGTGGACGATCCCCGCCCGATGCAGCGCTTCGAGCCCGGCCGTTAGCCGTGAAGCGACGCTGAAGTAGGCGGCCCACTCGCCTTGGCCAAGCGCGAGGTCTGCGGCCTGGCCCGGCACCACCTCCATGGTGAAGTAGGGTGTTCCGTCCGGCGCGAACCCCAACTCGCGCACGGCGACCACCGCCGGATGCCGCACGCGCGCCAAGACCTCGAACTCACGCCGCAGCGAATCGCGTTCTCTACGCGGGAACCTCAGGTCGAGCTGCTTGAGCGCACACTCGCTGTGGTCGGTGAGGTCGAGGGCCAGCCACACCCGCCCCATCCCGCCATGGCCCAGCGGCCGCACCAGCGCGTATCGGCCCGCGAATCGTTCCACCCGTGCGATCCCCGAAAGGCGATTCCATCGTGGTGGGGGATACCTGCTTAAGGTGCGTAGTTCGCCGTTCTCGGCTAACTCGCCGAGAATAGCGAGAATGTCACAGCCTACAAGAGGCAATAGCTTAGCCGCACTCCTGATGCTCTTGCTCGCCGAAATCGGCGAAGCTACTAAGGGCTTCCCCGATCGCCCGACTCTTCGGAGTTCACAGCAAGTCGGCTAACCTCAATGTCTTAGCGAGTTGGGCATGATTCAGTAGTGCCTTGGCCCGGCTGATGCGCTCTCTAAAGGTGCATTCAAAAGCGCACTAGCCGACCAAGAGGGTGCACAGGCCGCAATGCGAGCGATCGTAGCCCCAAGCCGATCCGCGTCGACAGGCCGTTCATGCCTGACGGACCGCTTGGGCCTACCTGCGCCCGGGCCGGTGCTTCAGGGGGTGAGTCTCTTCTGTCAAGACGAAACACCCGGTGAGGCGCTCTACCTGGCAGAAGGAACATGCAAACTGGTTCGCCAGAGGCCCGATGGCGCTGACGTGATTGTCGGCCTCCGGGGCTCTGGTCGATTCCTCGCTGCCGAGGCCGCGATTCTCAGTCGCCCGTACCCCGTGAGTGCCGTGACGCTCAACACCTGCTGGGTCTCTCGGGTTGCTGCCGCACGCTTCCGGGACTTGGTCCGATCACTTCCCGAGCTCTCGTGGAGTCTGCACCGTATGCAAGGCGAGGAGCTCTACCTGGAGGCCGGCCGCATCGCCGATTTGGGCTCGCTCTCCGCCCGCGAGCGACTGCTGCAGTTCCTCGACAAGCTCCATCGCGGTCTCCCACAGGATGGGGAAACGGCGTCGGAGATCCGCGTCCACGTGCCACTCAAGCAGGCGGAGATCGCACAACTCCTCGCTATCGCGCCGCCATATCTATGCACCCTGATAGGCCAGCTCGAGAAAGAAGGGGTGCTTCAACGCGAAGACGATACGTTTGTGCTAAGGCGCCGCCCGCGCGGACATTCGCGCGACCTGTCTGCTCGGGCGGCAACGGTGACCTGATGTGACAGCGCTCGCTGGCGGACAAGCGTCCGTCCCGCGCCACGTGCTGTGCGAGTTTCGAATTCAGAAGAAGACACGGGCAAGAGCACTCGAGCGAGGCAGGACTCGAGGTGCGTCTTATCTGCAAGGCCACTCAAGGCTTCGGTGCACGCCTCATGGGCGTTCCTCGATTAAGACCGTAGGCTCCTGTTGACCCGCCCAATGTGGTCGTCTCAGTGTTTGCTGCGAAGACGAGCGACGCCTTGCCTGAGTTGATCCCCCTGCAAGTCCCCGAGGTCGCTCCTTTACAGCCACGACGTGGCTAAGACCGGCACGGACGCCAGCGCAAGATGGCCGCCCATTTTGCGAGAGCAACAAGAGCGAATGGTGCGCGCTTGGTGTTGGGTGGGGGTGCGGTGTACGTGCCGAGGCTGTGAATGCAGGGGCCGGCGTTTCCGTCGCGACCAAACGCGGGCTTCATTCGGCTGCTCAACCAGTCGATGTCCCCATGGGCGTTCGACGAGACAGATTGCTGAGCGGGGTCCAGCGGGAGATCGATGTGTTCAATCGAGTCGCGAGTTTGAAGTCTTGCGAAGCCGCACTTCGCCTTCTCGCGCGCGCAGCAGCTCGTGCGACTCCATGGGCAGCGTGCGTCGTCTGGTTGCTTCTGTGCGTCGAATCCCATCAGGCCCTCGCGGCTCACAGGCTTACGATCACGCGCCATCGAAATGCGCACAGCCTCTCGGCGGCTTTGGATGGCAATGATCTCAAGTGGGCTGAGGGGGACCCGGTCCGTGTCCCTGCCGGGTCGAGGATCATCGTCTATGTCGAGGGAACGAATACTGCGCTTTACGACTTCAAGCTGGACGCCAAGGAAGAGGAGCTCCCCCAGGCCGCTGCGCTGAAAGCGTTTCTGCCGACGCTCAAGGGCTACGTGCCGGGTCTTCTAGCGGGGCCAAGCCCAGCTGCTTCCGTTGGCTCTGTTCCCAAAGATACCGTGTTCAACCCGCAGCTGGAGAGGATTGTTCGCGCGGTGGACTCTGTGCGCAGAGTCGAGTTGATGACGATCTCGAGTCTCAGTGGAATGGCTCGTCCCAAGCGCTTCCTTTGCGAACGGGACCTGCTGTGCAAGTCAACCGATTCTTACTTTGTTGCGGATACGACTGCGATGCTGGCTCGAAATGAGCTTATTGCCTCCTTGAATCTCCTTGCGAAGCTTGTCGACGGGCATTCGGACGCTGAGCCAGCCTTGAAGGCCGCTCGAGCCACACTGGAACAATCGAATGCAATCCTTGAGCACGTTGCCGCCGTTGAGGCTCTGGCGATTTCCGCGCGAAAGGCAGACAGCACGTGGGCCGACAGCGTGGGAGTTGTGGCGGGGACGAAGACGAAGACCGTCGAACTCAGTTTCGAGCCCAAGAGCCAGCCCCTGTTGAGCGCGATCGCCCGCGAGGATGCGACCAAGTATTCGGTCATTGTAGAACCCCGCTGGGCCATTCGTCCCAGTTTGGGACTAGGGCTACTCGTCTCGCCCGGGTCACGCTTCCCGACGTACGAGGCCGGTTCATCCGGCGGGGCGCCCGTACAAAGCGGTACCAGCGATGACCGGTACACGTACGGCCTCTCGCTCGCGGTCACGCCGGATGTGTTCTACCACCGAGACAGGATCACCTGGTGGATCGGAGAGCTGACGCTCAATCCCTCAGACAACATCAGCGCGGTTGGTGTCGGGTCGGCCCTTTCTTGGGGCGTGCTCAAGTTCACCGGTGGGTGGCTCTGGACCAAGCATCAGATCATTTCCGGAACGCGGCTCGAGGAGGGCTACGGAACCCCAAAGGGATTCTTATCAATCGCCGTCGCTGGGTGGCTGGAGTGAGACACCCAATGTGGTGATTCACACCGATTCCTCACCTGCCGAGTCCATTCGCAATCACGCCAGGAGATCAAGCCGTGAGCATTCAACTAACCTGCCAGCCGAAGAATCTTCCGAAGGAGAAGTGGATTGAGGCCGCGCGCAAGGCCACGCAGATCAATCCAGTGAACCACCCGCCAATCGAGCGGCTCGTCCGCGCACTTCCCAAGTTCGTTCCAACGCCTGCGCATATCGCGGTGCTCACGACGAAGTATTGGCAAAGTGGTGGTGTCCGACTGACGGTTGGATTCTTGGACGATCCACCCGCTGACCTGAGACGCCGAATCCTTCTGCACATGAACGCCTGGGACAAGACGGCCCAGGTGCAGTTCACCGAAGCCAAGACGGATCCGCAGGTGCGGATCGCCAGGACGCCGGGAGATGGGTACTGGTCGTACCTTGGGACAGACGTCCTCAGCATCGACCCGAGCGAGCCCACGATGAATCTCGACTCCTTTTCAATGGAGACCGAAGAGTCGGAGTACAAGCGAGTCGTTCGGCACGAAACGGGACACACAATGGGGTTCCCTCATGAACACATGCGCCGGGAGTTGGTCGACAAGATCGACCGTGACAAGGCGATCAAGTTCTTCCAGGACACGCAAGGATGGCCGGAGGATGAAGTGATTCAGCAGGTCCTGACGCCGATCGAGGAATCGTCCCTTCGCGGGACGGCTCATGCGGATCCGAATTCGATCATGTGCTACCAGATCCCTGGTTCAATCACGAAGGATGGCAAGCCGATACTCGGCGGCACGGATATCGATTCACTCGACTACTCCTTTGCAGGACAGATCTACCCCAAGAATGGTGTTGTGTCGTGAAGCATTGGCCTCATGACTGTGGAGCTTGGTTCATCACCGGCGGCGACGCGCTGCCCTAGCGAATCGTTACGAGCGTTGCGTGGCCACGAGGAAGGAATGCTGATCAAGATTGTGGTGACCCATGAGACAGCACTTAGGCAGAAGTACGGAGTACATTTCAACGCCGTCAAGAGTGCCGTGGACCGCTTGATTGCTGCCGATGCTCTGCGCGGCGTCGCGACGTCGTTGGTCCTGTTGGACGGAAGTGACATGGGCAGGTGGAAGGCGAAGAGCAACAATCCAGAGAGCTTCAAAGACGCAATCGACCACGTCTTCTTCCTGAAGGGCCGCCCTGACTACGTCGTCATTCTCGGTGGCCCGGATGTGGTGCCTCATCAGAGGTTGAACACGCCGCTGGTGGGGGACGCTGCCGACGAGGACCGGGACATCCCAAGCGACCTGCCGTACGCATGCAATGCGCCCGGGAGCGCTGTGGTTGGTTCGTTTATCGGTCCGTCGCGGGTGGTCAGCCGTGTGCCAGACGCGCAAGGGGAGAATCCGGACGTATCCATCCTGGTCGGCCTCCTGGACGCTGCGGCAAAATGGAGACCGAAGGCGAAGTCGACAGAGACCTATTTCGGGCTGTCTGCAGACGTTTGGGAGAAATCCACGAGGCTGAGTCTGCGGGCCCTGTTCGGGGCAAAGGCTGAGCCCCGCACGTCTCCTTTGGAAGGCCCGAAGTGGACCTCAAGCCAGCTCAGCCCAATGTGGCACTTCATCAATTGCCACGGCGCGCCTGTGGATCCGCATTTCTATGGACAGAAGGGAAACGACTACCCCGTCGCGCAGCAGGCTGACACGCTGCCCAGTCGGATTCGAAACGGAACTGTCGTAGCAGCGGAGTGCTGTTATGGGGCTGAGGTGTACGACCCGGTTGCAACGACGGGACCGGGGATTTGCATGGCCTATCTCGTCGGGGGCGCAATTGCCTTCATGGGGAGCACGACGATCGCGTACGGGCCGAGCGACTCTAATGCGTCGGCCGACCTGATCTGCCGGTACTTTATCGAGAGTTGCATGTCCGGCGCCTCGACGGGACGCGCCTTCCTGGAAGCCCGACAGCGATTCGCGAAGGAGGCCAGTCCTCTCAGCCCCGTCGACCTCAAGACGCTTGCGCAGTTCATATTGCTCGGGGACGGTGGTCTGCGTGCTGTCACAACCAACAGGCGGGGGTCAGGCAAGACGAGCCTGGCAAAGGCGTCGGCATTCTTGACTTCTCACATCCGCGTACGAGGCGCGCTCGCCGAACAGGCTGTACTTCTCACTCGAGGTGGAGAGACGGCGAGCGACACGGCGGGCTCAGCGTCGAAGTCCATCCACAACCGCATGGCAGACGAAGCACGTTCCGCAGGTTATGCACCAGGGGCGCGGGCCATGACGTTCGAGGTCACGCCGGCTCGGGACGTGGTGGCACGCTCAATATTGGCAACCGGTCGCAAGTCCGCAGGTGGGAGGAAGGATGCGGGGGCGCGACCCGACATCACGAGATTCCATGTGCTTCAGGCGACCGCGGGCGCCAGCGGGCAAGATGGAGACGGAGCCAAGGCGATGACTGGAGCACGGATACGGCGACGTGCAGGACGCGAAGTCGGGAGCATTCCCAAGAGAATGGTCGTGGTAGGCCGGGAGGTCGCCGGCAAAGTCGTAGAAATCCGGCGCTATTACGCCCACGCGGGTATCATTGCTCAATGCCCCAGACGTACCGAGGACGAGTGATCCGAGCCACGTTCGGTAGTGGCTCGAAGAGTGAGCGGGAGGCCGTCATGCTCGACACTGGTCGGGAGCAGTTGGTGCTTCGGCGTCGGGGCGGCAATGCGTTCCGAGACCAGGTGCTCGAAACTCTTGTCGGTCGTCGGATCCGGGGCACGGGATCGCGGAGCGGCTACACGTTTGTCCTCGACCAGTGGGAGGACGATGACGAGGCTCGAGCGTGACACGAGCCGGTAGGCGCCCGAATGCGATTCGTGACGTGTTCTTCAGGCCGCGGAAAAGCGCAGTGCAGAGATTACCGACTAATGTGCGGATCCGCGGATTACGTGACTTAGTCGGGTCAGATGGGCTGATCCCGATACAATCCCACGATAAGATCCAAAGAATTGGGCGCCGACTGTTCAGGCTCGTCGTCCAGAATCCCAAAGTCTTTCGCGACCAGGTCCAAGGTCATGGACGGCTTCGCGTGTGGCTTGTTCTCGACCAGCCACACAATGTCCAACCATGGGAACTTCTCTGCGATCCCACTGGCGGACCTGAAAACTACCTGGCTTATAGTCGACGGACTCCGATCGTCCGCACACTGAGACGTCCCAGTGCGCGACGTCGTGTCAAAGGAATCGACGGACCGCTCAAGGTCCTCGGGGTCATTGCGAGCCCCCTGGGGAGTGATGTGCTTAACACGGGTAAGGAAAAGCGTGCGCTCGCTCGTGCACTGGCAGAGCCGATCGACCAAGGCCTTGTCGAGCTGGCTTGGCTCGAGGGCCCGGATACAGTGCGCAAGTTACGAACTGAGCTGCGACGTAGTTGGCACGTCGTCCACTTCATCGGTCACGGCGGTATCGACGAGCGGCGCCAGATCGGTGTACTGGCGTTCGAAGACCGTAACGGGCGACCGAATCCAGTAGATGCAGGAGTCTTTGGGCAAATGTTCGTCGATAGCGCTGTGCGCATGGTGGTCCTAAACTCCTGCCGAGGTGCGTCCGCTGGAGATGGCGGGCTTCTTAGCAGCACGGCTGCAAGAATCGCACAGTACGTACCCGCTGTGGTCGCCATGCAGATCTCCATCTCGGATAAGGCCGCCGTGGAGTTTGCCTCGGAGTTCTATCGTGGGCTCTTCGGCGGGCTCACGATTGATCTTGCTGTGACCGAAGCCCGCATGTGGCTCGCGACGGGGAATGGCGAGCCGTCGGCCATTGAATGGCCTGCACCTGTCGTCTACCTCTCCAGCCTTCGGGATGTGCTCGGACTCACCACTTTGAAGGCGAGACGAGAGCGCGGTCGAGGAACCCTCCGATCGAAGGCCAAGACCCTCGCCGTCCGCGAGAAGGACATTGCCACCCATGTGCCTGCGCCCGCTGCTCCGCCCGATGACCCCCAGAAACATCAGTGGGGCGGAGTCTCCGTGGCGAACGGCCGCGTGCTCTCTGGTGTCGTCAAGAGCCTCGGCAAAGAGTGGTACGAGATTCGGCTGAAAGTTCGGGCTCGTTCGGGAGCTCCACCGCTCGAGACTCCGGTCACGTTTCATCTGCACAACTCATTTGCGGAGCCTCGCCGCGCCGTAAATCCGCGCAATGGGACGGCAAGTCTTCGACTCGTCGCGTACGGGGCGTTCACGGTTGGGGTGGAGGCTGACCGCGGCAAGACGCGGCTGGAGCTCGATCTGGCGGAGATTGGCGACGCGCCAGCAGCGTTTCGCAGGAGTTGAAGCGCGGAGACGCGGTAGCGGCGGCTTGCTCTGTCGGGCTCACCGGAGCCGAGGGAGAAGGCCACCTGCATCAGAACAAGACGCTTTGCGGGGGGGGCCAAGTGGATATCAAAGGGTTCTGGCCGGTCGCGGGAGCGGGGGCATTCGGCGGTCTCATAGTCGAGTTGTATCGCTGGTGGCTTGTACGGGAAAGCGGGGCGTTCCCCGCATACGCTCGTACAACGTTCTACTGGGTCGTTACCATCACGATGGTCCTGGCCGGTGCGATCATCACGGTCCTATACGGTTACAGGTCCCAGAATGCCATTCTGGCAGTGAATATCGGTGCCTCGGCGCCGGCGTTGGTTTCGGCGTTCACAAAGCCGCCGCCCCCGCATAATAGCGCCGCGCCCCATCCGAAGCAGAGCAACGCCGGCCCGGCCTCAGCCGTACAGTCCAATGCGCCTTCGATCCGCAACCTGCTTTCAATGCGGTTCTGACCACGACCTCTAGCTCATCCACTCCGCATCTTGTCTTTACTGTCCGCTTCGCCTGAGTATTCTCCCAAGCATGCCGCCATCCAAGAGGCAGCTACATTTCCAGAATGTGCATCGCCACACGCTCCCTCCCTCGATCGCTGTTGCGGCCATTGCCGCCGGGATTCTGGTGTTACCCGGCTCGGCCTTCGGGCACCTTGTTACTGGGCGCGTTCGGGTTGGCAAATCAGGAAGGTGCGAGCAGGAGTCGCTCTTCGTCTTCCATGCGGACAGCGTCTCAGTCGTCCGCGCAGTGCGCACCGACAGCGAGAGCAAGTTCGCTTGCGTCCTGCCAGCTGGACACTATCGGATTGAATTCAAAGATGAGAGGGGGAGGAGGTGGACGGCCGATTTCGACGCGGAGGAGGATCCAGTCGATTGTGACATCCACCTACGCAAGGCAAAGACCCCCAAGGCGCCGTAGAGGTGCGCGAAAGGCCCATATGATTCGACATCAAGTCGTGCGCAGGTCGGCGGTGACATTGGCGCGTATCTTGCCGTCACTTGGTCTCGCGAGTCTGGTCTTCGGCCATGTTTCGGGCGGTGGATTCACGGCCGGCGACACGTTTCTTGTGGGCGGGAGGGAGATTCGCTCCGACAGCCATGCCAACTACACGGTTGTTCTCGATCCGGGGGAGTACACTGTGACGTTCGTCGACCATCACGGCGCGAAGTGGGTCGCCACGATCTCGAGCGACTCCGGTCCGATCAAGCAAGACATAACCTTCAGGAAGCAATAGTCAGGTCGCCATGCGTAACGGACAGGCCGCCTTGCTCGCCCCTCTGCGAAGTCTTGCTCACGCTGGTCGCAGCTTCGCGAAGTCGCTCGCCAGGAACAAGGACGCGGTCGAGTCTGCGAAGAACTTGGCTCTGACCGTGATTGCGATCGCGGCACCTTTCGTTGCCTCGTCATTCGAGCACCGGATCTCGGGAACGACGCTCTTGAGTCAGCGTGAACAAGCTGAGAGCCAGCTGCGCGCCACCATGTTCAGTGATCTCATCAGCCCTGTGGTCGGCGGAAGGGAGAGCGGCGAGCTGGACCCCGAGCGCGAGGCGCTGCTTTCAGAGCTCCTGACGATCAATTTCCACGAGCACATCGAACTCAAGCCACTGTTGCAACATGTTTACGATCGTGCCACTTCGGTGACGGACTCGGCAAAGTCTCGGGAGATTCGCGAATCCCTTCGGTCCATCGCTCGGCGAGTTAAAGATCGACAGATCGCGACGCTCTTCGCCGAGGGCCACTCCGCTGGCCGGTCTGCGGACGTTTGGGAGATATACGCCTCCAATCGTGGGATTGATACGGTGAAGGTCTCGACGCGACGGTGCTACTTGGCCGGGTTCAGCCAGAACCATCTGCTTCAGATGAAGTCGCCGGATGGCAACCACTCCGTGACACTGTGGACGACCGACCCCGACTGGGACGAAGACACGATCCACATGAATGTGGTCGTGATGGAGACTCGGAATGACGAGACGGTCGAGATGAACGCGGATTTCGTGCTGACACCGTTCGATTTCCCGATGACCGACAACACGCGTCTGGACGACGGAAACCGATTCGCCGTCGTCGTCGCGAATACGCGGGATGAAACGGATACCCACGATCGCTTCCGGCTGAAGCTGATCTGGTTCCCGAAAGGGTATGTCATGCCGCACGAGCGGCCGCTGAACTTCCGGGACCTGCAACTTCTAGGCAAGGGTCGAGGATAGACGCCTTCGCCCTGCGCCCGACGTGATGATTCCCGTTCGATAGTTTGTCCGAGGGTCGCTGCCGTCTCTCGAGCGCGAGTCGGCGGCTCCCTCCAGACCGCGTACGAAGGAGCCCGAGGCCGCTGTCGAGGGAGCGACCGCCCCGGGGCGTTCGTACTAGAGTGGATAGGCTGCATGGCCCTCGCAGTTCCAGTCCGCGGCACGGCGTCACCCGCCGATGACGGTGGACGCCGTTCGCTCGACGTAGGATCTGGTTCCGGTCTCCGCGAGAATCTGATCGGCAACGCGCCAAGCTTCCGGCGCGCGCTCGATCTGATCCATAAGATTGCGGCCTGCGACGCGACTGTGTTGATCGAGGGAGAGACCGGCACCGGGAAGGAGCTGGCGGCCCGCGCGATCCACTACTTCGGAAAGCGTCGCGACTCGCCATTCGTGCCGGTTAACTGCGGCGCGATCCCAGAGTCGCTGATCGAGAGCGAGTTCTTCGGCCATGCGCGCGGCGCATTCACCGACGCGAAAGAAGCTCGCGAAGGCCTGGTGGCACAGGCGCGGGGAGGCACGCTGTTCCTTGACGAGTTGGAGGTGCTGAGCGCACGGGGACAGGTGATTCTGCTGCGCTTCCTCCAGGATCACGTCTATCGTCCGGTTGGCGACATGAGCACCCGGAACGGCGACGTCCGGGTGATCGGCTCCTCCAACACCCACCTCGCAACGCTCGCGGCACGGGGCCAGTACCGCTCCGATCTGGCGTTCCGTCTGCGGGTGCTTTCGCTCGAACTGCCGCCCCTGCGCGCACGCCCCGGCGACGCGGGGCTGCTCGCCGAGAGTTTCTCGCGGCGATTCTGCGCCCAATATGGGCGGCCACCGCGGCCGCTCTCGGAGGTCGCGCGCCGCAGCCTCGAGGGATATTCGTGGCCCGGCAACGTGCGTGAGCTGGAGAACATGATTCACCGCGAGGTGCTCTTGATAGACGGTCCCGAGATCACGCTCGGCGAGCTCGACGCGGCGGTGGGAGTTCCAGCCTCCGAGAACCGGGACGCCGTTCCTCGATTCGGCGTGGCCAAGGCTCGCGCCATCCGAGAGTTCGAAAGGGCCTATCTCTCTGACCTGCTGCGTCGAACGCAAGGCAACATCAGCCTCGCCGCGCGTCTGGCTGGCAAGGACCGGAGCCGGCTCGGGAAGCTGGTCAAGAAGCACGGCCTCGAGCGCGGGGCGTCCGATGCGCGACGTCATGAATTGCCGCTGCCGCGGGACGTTTCCGTCACGCCCTGAGTCACTTTCGCCCCACTCGGGAAGAACCGCCCCCGCCAATGGTTTCGCCGGCGTGGCTCCCGGTCACTTGCGGCGAGCGCGCCCCACCTCGGCCGGGCCACTCTGCGCAATCGGCGCCGCCGCAGCGTTCCGCCCGCTGGCATCCAGCTTGCGACGACTAGTACGAGCATCCGAACTCAGGCGGTGGGGTCATGTCGGATCGAGATCCCATTCGAATAGTTGCCGATCGAATCCGGCGGCATTTCGACGAACACCCCAACGCGTCAGACACCGCGAAGGGGATCGGGACTTGGTGGTTGACGGGCGTATCGGAGTCCGTTGTCCAGGAGGCGTTGGACGAGCTGGTCTGCCGAGGGTTCGTCAGACGTGAGGAAGTGACAGGGGGCTCACCCCAGTTTTTGCGCGCAAGCGGACACTGAACGTGTGGACCGTTCGGCCATTGCTCGGGCGAGATTTCGTGAAGTGAGTCCATGACTGAGCGGAGGCTTCCCGATGAGTGAGGTCCTGGTCCCGGGTGTTTACATCCGCGAAGCACCCCCGACCATTCGCCCGGTCGCGCAGGTAGCAACGTCGATCGCCGTGTTCATCGACTACTTCTCCGAAGGTCCGATGAACCAAGCCATCGACGTCTTCGGTCTGGCGGACTTCGAACGCGTTTTTGGCGGCCTCGACAGGCTGAGCGAAGGCAGCTACGCAATCACGCAGTTCTTCCTCAACGGCGGCACGCATGCGATCGTCATCCGCGTCGCGGGAACCGACGCTGGCGTTCCGGCGATCGCGGCGAAATCGCACGTGCTGAACAAGTCGGGGGGGACCGTGGTCCTCGGGCTCGCCGCGGCCAACGCCGGCGCGTGGGGCAACAACCTTCGATTCGCGATCGAGCCGACGGATGACCCGTCGTCGTTCAACGTCTCGATCGTTCGGTATGCGGATGCCACGAAGGCGCCTCCGATCGCGATTGCGAACGAGCGCCACGTGAACCTTTCGATGGACCCGAACAGCCCCCGGTATTGCAAGAGTGTGCTCGCCGCAAAGTCTCTGCTAGTCCACCCCATCTTGGTCACAGGCTTGGACATTCCTCCACCGGTCGGCACGATAGGGGCGGGAGTCACGGCGGCCCCATTGACGCTCAACAGCAAGGATCTGACCTTCACCCTGGGAACTACGGGAGGGGAGAAGATCACGTTGAGTACGTCGGGCACGACAACGCTCGCGAACGTTCGAGACGCGATTTCGGCGGCGCTGAGAACGCAGGCCGGTCTGGGCGGTATCGACGTGCAACTGGTGACCGACCCGACGTCGACCACGACGCCAAAGGCCAAGCGCTTGTGGTTCCGCAATACGCGGCGCGATCGGGCATTCAATCCGAAAGATACGATCACGGTCGCGGGCTCAGCGATCTCGGGGTTGGGCCTCAGCTCTCCGTCGGTGAACATTCAAGAGTACGTATTTGGCACGACTGCGGCCGTGGGCGCCCAAGCAGTCAGCACCCCTGATTCCGCCACCGGAGGCGACATCGGCACGAACGGAGTGCCCCCGACGGCCAGTGACATAATCGGACAGCGCGCCGCGCAAACCGGGCTATACGCTCTCGAGCGAGCCGATCTATTCAATATCGTCTGCGTGCCTGGCGCCGCGCTGCTGGACACCCCCGGGAAGATGGACGAGGTCTATTCCGAGATCATCGCCTATGCGCAGGAGCGGCGCGCGTTCGTGCTCGTCGACGCCGGGTCGGACATGGGCGCCGATGCCGTCCGGGGGCCTAGGGATTTCATGGACGCGCACGCGCAGCTTCGCAGCGACAATTCGGCGTTCTACTTCCCGGACGTGCGGATCCCCGACCCGCTAGACGACTATCGGCTCAGCGACCGCGGCGCCAGCGGCACGATCGCCGGCCTCTACGCCGCCACCGACGCGAAGTTCGGCGTCTGGAAGACGCCAGCGGGGATCGAGGCGGTATTGCGCGGCGTGCCCGAGTTGGCCGTGAAGCTGACCGACGGACAGCAAGGCGCACTCAACCCGCTCGGGATCAACTGCCTTCGAAACTTCCCGATCTACGGCAACGTCTGCTGGGGTGGGCGCTCCCTCAACGGCGCGGACGCGATGGCGTCGCCCTGGAAGTACGTCGCGATACGTCGGCTCGCTTTGATGATTGAGGAATCGTTGTTCCGCGGTACAAAATGGGTGGTATTCGAGCCGAATGATGAACCGTTGTGGTCTCGTATTCGTTTGAACGTTGGCAACTTCATGATGGGCTTGTTCCGGCAAGGCGCGTTCCAAGGAGACACGCCGTCGAAAGCGTTCTTCGTGAAGTGCGACGGCGAAACGACCACCGCCAACGATCGCAATCTGGGAATCGTGAACGTCCAGGTCGGATTCGCTCCGCTCAAGCCGGCGGAATTCGTCGTCATCACGATTCAGCAGATTCCCGACGTCGATCAGGGGTGATGAGCCATGCCGACCACGGGGTTCACGGTCAACACGCATCGATACGATCCCTATAAGAATTACAACTTCCGCCTCGTGTGGAACAATCGCACCGTGCTTGGCGTCAGCAAGGTGAGCGCGCTCAAGCGCTCGACCGAAGTGGTGCGGCATCGCTCTGGCGGCCAGGACTCGTTCGAGTACAAGTCGAAAGGCAAGACGACGACCGAGGCGATTCAGATCGAGCGTGGAATCACGCACGATCTCGAGTTCCACACGTGGGCCGAGATGATCGGCTCGTATGCGGGAGACACGACGATCAACCTCGTCGAATACAAACGGCCTCTTACGCTCGAGTTCCTCAACGAGCGGCAGCAAGTCGTCCATCGCTACTTCCTGCACGAGGCATGGGTCAGCGAGTACCAGGCGACGCCTGACTTCGACGCCAACGGCACGCCCGTCGTGGCGATCGAACACCTGAAGATCGAGATCCAAGGATGGACCCGCGATCCGGACACGCGGGAGCCCAACGAGCGGGACGCCGTGCCGCCTGCCCTGTAGTGCCCGCGCATGGTGCATGAGACGCGAGACGATAGCGGAGGCGACCGCGACTGCTCGACCGGCCGGGGATGGACGTGGCGGTCATTTGGGCGGGAGCGCGGGGACCTCGACGTCGGCTTCGACGTCGACAGGACCGTGCCGGACATGATCACCGAGGTGTTGACGGCCTGCGGCAGGGACGAGGATGGCCGTCCCTTGTCGCCGTCCGCGGCCTGGTCGCTGACGGTCGGAACTCGCCTCGCGGCGCTCCTCCGCGTCGCAGCGGAATCGGGCAACGCGCTCGCGGCGGTCACGATGAGCTGCCCGGCTTGCGGTGAGGTGCTCGAGTCGGAGTTCGACCTGGGCGCCGTGGCGGAGCTCGAAGCCGCACCGCCCGCGGACCTGGTTCACGTGTCGCACGGCGGGGCAACACTCATGTTCCGGCGCCCGACCGGCGAAGACCAACGGGGTTGGGTCGCGGCCGCGGCTGCCGAGCCGGAATCGGCGGCGCGGGCGATGGCCGCGCGGCTGCGCGTGGCGGCCGATGACGTCCGCTCCGAGGTTCCGCTGGATGACGAGTGGATCGCGAGGCTCGACCAGGCCTTGGCAGCGGCGGATCCGCTCGTGAGCTTCGTATTGTCCGCCGGCTGCCCGTCGTGCGGTGCGGCATGCAGTCGGCCCGTGGATCTGGCGGCGCTGGCGCTGGCGCAACTGCGCGCCGTGCAGGGCCAGCTCTACGATTCGGTGCATCGTCTGGCGCTCGCGTATCACTGGACCGAGCGCGAGATCTTCGATCTGCCGGCCGGCCGGCGTACCCGCTACCTCTCGCTCGTGGGCGCCGCATGAGCTACTTCGCCAGGCTGCGCGCCTCGTCGGGTTCACCGCCGTGGAGCTTGAGCTCGACGAACGCGTTCGCGCCGGCAGTTCCGGAAGTCGAAAGCCCAGACTTCCCATCTCTCGGCGCGCCCGTCGAGGGAGCCCCAAGCACAGACGTCATGTCAACGCCTGGCGCGACGGAGCGCCCCGAGCGCACGGGTCTCCCCATACCTATGCCGCGTCGGCGCTCGGAACTCGTCGACCCATCGCCGTCGGTTCCGTGGACGGCGCGCCCCGGGAACGCCGGTACCTCGCAGCCGGTCCGCGTCGCCGATTCATCCGTCACCGCGATCGCACGTCGCGCACCCTCGGGACCAGTCGAGAATCTAGCCAAGGAAGCCCCGGCGATGCCGTCCGCCATGCCACCCCCGCGGGACTCCAGGGAGACGCCTACGCCGCGGGTCTCGGCCGATCCACCGGCACGCGGTTCGGCGCCGATGGCACGAGTGATCGGTGCGGACGAGGTCGCTACGATTCGAACGCACGAGCCGGCCCGTCCTCTACGCGGGGAATCGCCGGCCGTGAGGACGGCCAGCGACGATTGGATGTTGCACATCGAGTCGCTGTCGATCGAGATCGACGCGCCGCCGGCCATCGCGCGTCCAGCGTCGCCGCCGCCGCGCGCACGTCCCCGACGCATGGAATCGCCGAAACCGCGCCCCAGCAGCCGCGCGTGGCTACTTCGCCACCGGGCGGGAGACCTCTAGATGCCGTCGGTTTGCATCGGCAGCCTGCGCGTTCGCGTTCACGGCGACGCCTTCGAGGCGTCCGGGGGCGCTGCGTTGCGCGCGAGCATCGACTCGCGTATCTCGGCCGCTCGGGGGCGCAGTAACTCGAGGCCCGTTCCGCCGCCGCTCGTCGCAGCGCTGACCCGCCGCGTCGAGCGCACGTGCCGCGACGCGAAGGGACGGCGACCGTGATCCCACTCGTAAAGGGTGTGCTGATCGCGTATCCGACCAGCCTGCTCCAGCCGCTGGTCGATGTCGTGCTGTTCCAGTTCAACCCCGAGGAACTGACCCGCTCGATCGAAATCCCGCCGCGCCCCGCCGGCGCCGGCGCGCGGGAGATCAACCAGGCGGGCGACGTTCCGGTCGAACGCATCACGTTCACGGCGCAGTTCACCGCCGACGACCGTGCGCTCGACCCGACGCTCACCCACGCCATCGGCATCGGCCCCCAGCTCGCGGCTCTCGAGAAACTGGTGCGGCCAAAGGGGCCGCTGTCGGACCTGCTCGCCCAGGGCCTCGACGCGCTCGGCAACCTGCTGTCCGGTGAGGCCCCATCGCAGCCGATTCCGCGCGAGAGCTATCCCCGCATCCTCTTCGTGTGGGGTGGGACTCGGATCCTGCCGGTCACAATCGATCAAATGCAGATCACTGAGCAGCAATACGATGCGCTGCTCAATCCGATCCGGGCCTCGGTGAACCTGACCCTAACCGTCATCGTGCCCGATCCGTCGTCGAAAGATCTGATCGCGCAGGGGGCGAGCACGTTCACCGAGAGCGCCAAGGAAGTGATGGCGCGGGCAAACCTGGCGCAGACCATCAATCAGGTCCGCGACCTGATTCCATTCTAGCGGAGGCGCGCGTGGCGTTCCTGCCGAACTCCCGATACTACGGACTTCCGATCGTTCCGGTGATCGGACCTGCGGGGACGGGGAGCGAAGCCGTGGTGCTGCGGCGTCTCCCCGACGTCGCGGGCGATTCCCGCATGATCGAGCAAGCCGACACACTGGACGCGCTGGCCCTGCTCCTCTACGGAGACGGGACACGGTTCTGGCACATCGCCGACGCGAATTCCGAGCTGGCGGCCAACGATCTCGCCGTCGCCGGCCGAGTAATCCGCGTGCCGCCGGCTTGAACATGGCTTCCTTTCCGTTTGCCTCGATGACGGAGGTCGCGAGGTACCGCGTCTGCGTGAACGGGCGCGCGCTCGACCGCGCGTCGCTCGACCGCATCGAGACGATCACGGTGCGTCAGAGTCTCAGCGCCGCCTGGGAGGCAGACATCGAGGTCCTGCTGAGCGCCGGCGACGACGGCTGCTGGGCGGACCAGGACTCCGACTTCCTCGCTCCATTCCTTCGGCTCCGGATCGAGCTCCGGGTCGGCGGCGGCGCCTGGGTGCCGTTGTTCGAAGGGGCGACGGTCGGCTCCGACGGCCTCATGAGCGCGCAACCGAGTCAGAGCACGCTCCACCTGCGTGCGCTCGACGACAGCACCCTGCTCGCGCGCACCCCGGCTGACGACCGTTCGTGGCAGAAGACGGCCGCGAGCGACGTCGCCTGGCAGATCTACCGGCAACTGGACACCATCGACCCCGACGACGATTCGCTCATCGAAGACACCGACGAAGCGCTCGACGACCGCAGCGAAATCACGTCCCACGGATCCCTGCTCGACACGCTCTTGGACCTGGCGGACCTGACCGGCCGGATCGTCTACGTTGCGCCGAGCCAAACCGCCGGCAAGTCCGTCGGCGCCTTCAAGACGCGCGAAACGGCGGACAGCGGCCTCCCGGCCCTCGTGCTGCTCGGCGCCGGCCGCAACATCGAGCAATTCGACGTGACCGACGATGCCGTGGTGGCCGCCTCGATCGTCGGCGCGACGCTCAGCCGCGGCGACAAGTCGGTGATCGAGCGCCGGGCCAGCTATATGGACGCCCCGGCACTCGGCGACTCCTTTGCGGTCGACTCCGACCAGGCAGCCACGCGGCGGCTCGATCCTCGGCGGGCCGCCAGCGCCTACCTCGACGACGCCGTGCGCGACGAAGCCGCCGACGCCGGATACGTCGTGACCGGCCACGGGCGCGTCCGTGGAGGTGGTTATCCCGCCGTGCTCCAACCCGACCGCGTGATCACCGTGCTCGGCACGGGCGAGCGCCGTGCGGGGAGCTACTACGTGACCGACGTGACACACGTGCTGGGGCGCTCCGAGTACACGCAGGACTTCGAGGTCGAGCGCAATGCGGTGTCGGCGCCTGCCTCCCAGACTCCGTTGTCGGGGATCGCCTGATGTCGACCGAACTGGATGATGGTCGCGCCCGCCGCCTCACGCGCGCGGCACGGCGATCGCGCATGCAGCTCTACGGCAAGTATCGAGGCCGTGTCGTCGAGGTCGGGCACGGCGATCATCTCGGCTACCTCCGGGCGATCGTGCCGTCGGTCTACGGACCGACGCTCCATTCGCCGTGGGCCGCGCCGGCCGTGCCGCTGGCCGGAAACGGCAGCGGCTGGTTGATGCTGCCGAAGGTCGACGACGGCGTGTGGATCGAGTTCGAGGCCGGCCACCGCGACCAGCCGATCTGGTCCGGATTCTGGTGGGCGGAGCAGGACGACCTGCCGACCGACGCAGGGATCGAGACCCGTGTGCTAGTGAGCCCCCGCGGCCACCAGATCGTCCTCGACGACGACGCCAACCAGGTTGCGATTCGGCACGCAGACGGTCCGTCAATCACGCTGGAGTCGTCCGCGATCCGGATCCAGCTCAACGACCAGCACACGATCGTCATCGACGGCAGCGGCGTTCATATCAACGACACTGCTTTCGAGGTCTCGTGATGAACGTTCTCACCACGATGTCGCAGATCCAGTGCATGCACGGCGCGCTCGCGCAGGTGCTGGCGCCCACGCAGACCGCCGCCTCCGCGACCGAGGGCGTGGTGCTCGTCGAGTCCGACACCCACACGGTCATCACGCCGTGCCCGTTCATGCGCGGCTCCGACCCGTCCCCGTGCGTGCTCATCGAGTGGAGCGCGGGCGCCGGGCGCGTGACCGCCAGCGGGGACGCCGTGCTGACGCAGTCGAGCATCGGCACGTGCCGGGCGGCGGACGGATCGTCCCAGGGCGCGGCGATCATCGGCCAGACCCAAACCCGAGCGTCGGCGACATGACCCGCGACGAGCCCGCGGCGCTGGCGTTTCCGTTCCGGTTCGGGCCGGGTGGCCGCAGCGCGGTCGCGCCCGACCTGCCCTCGCATGTTCGCGACGAAGTCATCCAACTCCTGCTCACCGCGATTGGGGAACGGCTGTTCCTGCGCGACTTCGGCACCGGCATCCAGCGGCTCGTGTTCGACAACGTCGACGCCGGAGTCGTCGGCGTGACGAAGGCCACGATCGCCCAGGCGCTTTCACGCTGGCTCGCGACCCGGGCCCAAGTGGACGCGCTCGAAGTGACGTTCTCCGACGGTCAGTTGAACGTCGATCTCGCGTATCGCGTGGCGAGCGACCGCAATTCTCGCCAGATGCGGTTCCAGAGGAAGCTCGGCTGATGCCGATCGTCGATCGCGACAAGCTCGCCGAACGGGCCCGCCAGCTTGGCGCCCAGGACAACGGGATGCGTCGCGTGCTGGTCACGCTTGCGGCCGACGCCGCGAAACTCGAGGTCGAGTTCTGGAACGCCAACGGCCTCACGGCTCTGCTGGCCGATACGCGGGCTCCCGATCGGATCTTCCCGATCGCGGGCGGCCACCGGCTTCGAGCCGACGCCTCCGCCGGATTCGTCCGGGTGGAGCAGATCGCCCCCGGCCGCGCGAGCACGTCGCTGGTACTCACGGTCCGCCCGATCGGCGATTACTCGACTTACACGCTCACGCTCGACGCGCCGCACATCGATCCGGTGTTCAAGACTCTCCCGTTCAAGTTCCGGCCAGGGTGCTTCTCGGGCGAATGTGCCTCCATGGGATCTCCTGGCTCGCCGAAGGACGACCCGCCGATCGATCGCCTCGCGAAGGACTACGAGTCGTTCCGTCACGCCCTCATCGCGGCGGTCGGGCGTCGCGTGCCGGGGTGGACGCCCACGAGCGAGGCAGATCTCACCGTCACCCTGATCGACCTGTTCGCCGGCGCCGCGGACGAACTGAGCGACTACCAGGACCGCGTGATGAACGAGGCGTATCTCACGACCGCGCGCAATCGTGTCTCGCTCGCCCGCCACGCACGGCTCGTGGACTACCACATCGATCAGGGTTCGCAGGCCGAGACGTGGCTGGCGCTCACCCTCGTGCCGAACCAGGATCTCGTGCTCGCACCGGGCTTCTTGGCGTCGGCGGGCGACGCGCGGGACGACCCGCATAACGTTGCGTTCCTCACCCGCGACGCAGTGGCGGTGAGCACCCTCGCCAATTCCTTCGGCCTCTACACATGGGGAGACACCCAGCCCGCGCTCGCGCGTGGAGACACTTCGGCGGACCTGCTGCCGACGATCGCGGGCCAGGCCGCGGCCGACGCCATCCGCGATCGCGTTCGGGACGGCCGGCTGCCGCGGTTGCTGCTCCAGGAACAGAAGAACCCGGCCACGGGACGCGAGCCGGACCGCGACGTGCGGAAGCGGTGCCTGCTCCGGCTCACGGGCGCCGACTCGCTGCAGGATCCCATGACCAGCAACTTCGTCGTCCGCGTCACATGGCAGCCCGAGGATGCGCTGACGCAGGACTACTGCTTCGTCGCGTTTCCGACCGGGCTTCCCCGAGTCGGCGACGTGTCGCAGTTCTTCGGAAACCTGGTCCGCGCGGCCGCCGGAGCGCGCGCGAACGTGACGTTTCGGGAGCCCGGCTCGTCGCTGGCAGTCGGCGAGCGGACCTTCGAGCGCACGCCTTGGGGAACCCTGTGTCGCCTGCCCGAGGACGCGCCGGTTGCATACCGACAGCGTCCGAATCCGGAGATGCCGCCCCTGACGACGCTCGCCGTCACGGTGACGCCTCCCGCGGGCGCCGCGACGCTGTGGGATGAGCGGATCTCGCTGGTGCACAGCCGGGACACCGATCCCCACTTCATGGTCGAGACCGACGAACTGGCCCGGAGCGTCATCCGATTCGGGGCCCCGCGGGCCCAGGGTCCTGGCAACGGGCAGGTCCTTCCCGACGACGCGATCGTGACCGTCCACTACCAGACCGGCCGTGGCCTCGATGGGAACGTGGGCCGCGACTCGATCGTGAACTTCGACTCGTCGGCCGGGGCGGTCGAGACGTGCTGGAACCCGTTCGACGTCGTGAACGGAACGGCCCCCGAGCCGCGCGACGAGATCGTCCGCAATGCCCCGGAGGCGTTTCGCTCCCGCCAGCTGCGCGCGGTCACCCTATCCGACTACGTAGCCCGAGCCGAGGAAGTGGACGGCGTCGCGCGCGCCGCAGCGCGCTACGCGTGGACGGGAAGCTGGCGAACGGTCCAGGTCGCGATCGATCCGGACGGTGCGGAAATCCTGTCCGACGACTTGCGGGAACGGGTGGCCACGCATCTCGAGGTCGTGCGGCTCATCGGCGAAGACGTCGAGCTGCGCGAGCCCGAGTATGTGCCGGCTCGCATCGAGGTTGTGGTGTGCGTCGCCCCCGACGTGTGGACATTCGACGCGCGGGAGGCGCTCACGGACGAGTTCACGTCGGGCCTCACCGCCGACGGCCGGCTCGGATTCTTCCATCCCGATCGCTGGACGTTCGGTCAGGCCCTGTATCGGAGCCAGATCGAGGGCGCGATCCTCCGCATCCCCGGCATCGACCACGTTGTGGAGATCGACATGCGCCGGTTCGACGCGCCGACGCCGGGGGTCCCTGATCCGCTCACGATGGCGCCGAACGAGATCCTGCGGGTGCGCAACGATCCCGATCAGCTCGAGTTGGGCTCGATCGCGTTCGACCTGCGGGGAGGCCGCGGATGACCTCACGCCCCGCGGAGTGCGCGGTCCGGATCGCGTTTCCGGCCCAAGTGACGAACCGACCCGCACTGCCACGGATCACGTTCCGCATCGGCGCCTACTCCGACATCCGGGCGTCGCTCCTGCGCGCGCTCGACACCACTCCGCTGCTCGAGCCGATGACCTATCGCGGCGCCGACGATCCCGCGATCGCGCTGCTGGAAGGCGCCGCGCTGCTGGGGGACATCCTCACGTTCTACCAGGAGCTGTACGCGAACGAAGCGTTCCTGCGCACCTCCGCCTGGCGGTCCAGCGTCGGCGATCTCACGCGGCTGATCGGCTACCGCCTCACGCCGGGATTGGGGGGCCGGGCCGCGTTCATCGTCGAGGTTCAGGGCGACGCGCCGGTAAACGTCCCGATGGGATTCCCAGTGCGCGCCGACCTCGCCGCGCTTGAAGCGACGGCCGACTTCCAGACCACCGAGGCGCTGACCGCGTATCCGTGGTTCAGCCGCTTCCGACTCTACCGGCCGACGGTTCCCGCGGGGCTAAAGGGAAAGCCCGCCACCGAACTGATGCTATTCCCGGCCGGTCCCAACGACGATCCAGTCGCGGTCGCCAAGGGCGACCGTCTGCTCGTCGGGGTGGGCGCGACGTCGCCGCCCTTCCAGATGGATTCGTCCTCGATCGTCGTCGTGGACGGCGTTCGCTCGCAGTGGGGCGTGACCTTCGTGACGCTGCGCGGCTCGTTGCCCGACCCCGGCGCCGATTCGTTGGTCGGGATGAGAGTCGGCCGGACTTTCTCGCACTTCGGTTACAACGCTCCGCCGAAGTCGCCGGATCTTGACGCCTCGCCGCCGACGTGGAATGAGATCAGCTACGTCCGGAACCTCGTCGGCGACACTGGAGCCACGACGGCTGTGAACAACCCGGCCATGATTCCACTGTCGTCCTCAACGCCCTCAAGCAAAACAGTCAAGTGGTTAAGGGCTACCTTGATAGAAACGGATGTGACGCCAGGGCTGACCGCGACAGACTTCCCACTCGACGTCAAGGTTCAGGATCTCGCCTTGGGCGGCCTGATCGTGGTTCGCTCCGTGGTATTCGAATCTGGTGGCGACAAGGTCAATCCGTTCGTGGGCGCTGCGATACGGACCATCGCCTACCTGGGCGCCCGGACACAGCAATGGGGTTCCTTGTCCGCCGCAAGCACACTCGTGACGGTCGACTCGATGATCGGCGGCTCATCCGCCGACATCCGCGCGCTCGAGCTGCATGAAGTGATCGGGTCGCCGTTCCTCATCCAGGCGGTACCGGCGCCGTCTACCGAAGCGCACGGAACCTCGTTGAACTTCTTCGGGACCGCGGACGAGGCGAAGGCGCTCGCTCAGCGGACGCTGTCGATCCCCGCGCCTGACGGCGACGTGCTCGCGACGGTGACGGATGTCGGCGCGAGCCTGTCCCGCTGGGGGACTACGCGCCCCGCGCTTTATCCGATCACGCTCGACACGGAGGTGGACTACGCACTATTCCCCGCGGACGGCGGCGGTCTCGTGTTCGGAAACATCGTGCACGCGACTCAGGGAAAGGGCGGACGTGAACGCCTCGGTGACGGCGATGCTCGCAAGACCTTCCAGACCTTCAAGCTCAACCGCTCGCCTCTGACGTGGCTCCGGCACGAAGGGCTGACGCCGCCCGAGCGCCCGGAGCTGGAGGTCTGGGTGGGGATCCGCGAGTGGATGTACGTGTCTACGTTGTACGGGCGCGGGCCCGCCGATGAAGTCTTCGTCGTTCGTCAGGACGCCGACGGTGCGAGCTACGTCCAATTCGGTGACGGCAAGACCGGGGCACGCCTGCCTTCCGGCGTCGGCAACGTCGCGGCGGTCTATCGCTCCGGGATCGGGGCGCACGGGCCGCTCAAACCGAGGACCGCGCCGACGCCGGGCGGTCGCATCGACGCCCTCAAGGCGCTCGGGATGTCGCGGGTCGCGACCGACGGCGCTCTGCCCGAATCGATCGACGACGCGAAGGAAGCGGCACCCGGGCGCGTTGTCTCGCTCGGGCGGCTCGTGACTCTCGAGGACTACGAGTACGAAGCGCTCGCGATTCCAGGCGTCTCGGCCGCACGTGCCACGTGGGAAGTCGTCGACAACGCGCCCGCAGTCGTCGTCACGGTGATCCACGCGAGCGGCCGCGACGCCGAGATCGCGTCGGTGCAGCGCTCACTCGCGCTCGCGGATCGCTGCCGCGGGAGTCGCCGGAACCGGCTGATCGTCCGCCAGGGGGAGTTCGAGTGGGTCGACCTCGAGGCCGTGTTTGCCGCCCAGCCGGGGCTCGACCCCGGCGCGCTGCTCGACGCCGTCACCGCGGCGCTCGGCGTTACGGGGCGTGAGGCCGATGGCGTGGATGGCTCGCGCGGCTTGTTCGCGCTCGCCACCCGCCGTTTCGGCGAGGCCGAGTTCGCGAGCCGGGTCGAAGGAACGATCCAGGACGTCGACGGCGTGGTGTGGGCACAGGTGACGAGCTTCGGCTCGCTCGGCGTCGCTGACGATCCGAAGAGCCTGACGCCGCCGCCGCCGCCCCGTGCACTCGCGGCGCGCGTCGGGTGCGCGGACGACCGGATCCTGCGCCTGTTCGCGGGCGGCGCCGATGGCCCGCTCCGGCTCACGATCGCGGCCGCGCCCGCGGGGGTGTGCGATGGCTGAGCGACGCGTAGCGTTGTTCGACCGGCTGCCCGCGTTCCACCGTACGCGAGACGCCGAGCAGAGTCCCGCCGGCATCCTCGAAGCCTATCTCGGTCTCGTCGAGGGTGAGTTCAACGCGCTGCGAGACAACATCGAGGCGCTCTACCACGACCTCTTCATCGAGACCTGCGATCCGTGGGTGATCCCGTACCTGGGGGACCTGGTGGGGCACAGCCTGCTGGCGGGCGACCCATGGACCTTGCGCGCCGACACCGCGGACGCGATCGCCCTGCGCCGGCGCAAGGGAACGATCGGCGCCGTCGAACTCCTCGCCTTCGATCTTACGGGATGGGCGGCACACGCGATCGAGCTGGTCCAGAACCTGGCATGGACGCAGCACCTGAACCACCAGCGCCCGGACGCCGGCGGGGGACCGGCGTTCGCGTCCGTGGGCCGGCATGTGGTGATCCGCGGCGGTACGGCGACGCTACGCGATCCGGCGACGCTGTCGTTGATCGACACGCCGTTCGACGCGTTCGCGCGGCTCGCCGACGTCTCGCCGCCCGCTTGGGGCCGAGTCGCCTACAACCTTCCGAACCTCGCGGTGTTCCTGTGGAGGCTGGCCGCCTACACGGTGCCGTTCACGACGCCCGGAGACCGGAAGACCGTCGCGACGGGGCTCGCGACCCCGCAGGCGGCGCAAGTCGTGCGCATCACGATCCATCCGCTAGCCGAGCGTGTCCGCCTGTTCAACCGGTTGCAGTGGGATTCCGACGCCCAGCCGCTCGTCGTCACCCAGCTCGACGCCGTCCCCGGACCGATTGCGCCAACACGGCTCACCACCCGCGAAGCCTCAAGCGCGCCGGCCGAGTACGTGGCGGTCGAGGTCTACGATCCTGCCGTGCCGTCGGTGGACACCTCCGAAGTGGGCCTCCGGTTGTTCCTACCGGATACCGATTTCATGCCGACCGATCCGTGGACGTTCCGTGGCGCGGATCTCTGCGCATGGGAGGACGGGCTCGCCGATTCGCTCGACGAGTTCGAGATCGCCATCGACCCGGTGCTGGGACGCCTGGTGATCGGCGTGGATACGACCGCGCGCGCGACGGCGATCGAAAAGGGGTTGCGGGTGACGTACACGTACGGCGCCGTGGGGCCGATCGGCGCGCATCCCATCTCGCGGCCGCCCGTGCCCACCACCTGGGATCAGCAGGCGGTGCCGGCGCCGATCGCGGTCCGCCAGGATCCCGCGTTCCCCACGATCGAGCAGGCGTTGCAGCACCTCGCGGACGACGGCCCGTTGCTGGTCGTCGAGATCCAGGACAGCGGCACGTACGATCTCGACGCGTCGCTCGTCACCGGCATGATCGTCGAGGACGGCGGTCCCAACCTCGCGATGGGACGCCCCCTGCTCCTGCGCGCGGCCGATGGCGAGCGACCCGTCATCCGGCTCGCGCAGTCGCTGCGCCTGCGGCCAGCGCTCGTGACGGCGGCGAATCCAGCCGATCAACCCGCGCTCGATGCGAAGAACGATCTTCTGCGAGCGCGCTTCGAGGGCATCCACTTTGCGCCCGGGTCCGCCATGGCCGCCGACGATCCGCTCGTGGCACGGGTGGCCATCCGGGCGCTCGAGATCCTCGATGCCACGCTCGAGCCGGGCGGCGAGGCGCGCAAGCTCACGACGCGAGCTCCTGGCCGCGTCGCGATGCGGCTCGCCGCCGGATACGGCTTTGCGAACGCGGCGGATTCGGCTCACTTCGCGCTGCACCCCGACATCATCGTCGATCGCAGTGTGATTGGCGCACTGTTCGCCGAAGCCGAGGACTACACGCTCGACGTCACGGACTCGATCGTGGACGCACAGGGCGACATGGCGATCTCCGGCCCCGGGGCGAACCCTGCCCAGGAGTTCGGACCGCCCACGCGCGTTCACGGCGTGACGATCATCGGCCGAACGCGTGTCGATGGCATGCGGGGGGAGGGGGGGATCTTCGTCGGTCGCCTGGAGGTCGACGACAACCAGTCCGGATGCATCCAGTGGAGCTACTTCTCGGGGGACGCCGATCGGCTGCCGCAGAACCACGCGTGCGTCCACGGACCGGACGCGCGGCTGCGGTTCACACGCGATGTGTTCGGTGAGCCGGGCTACGGGCAACTCGCGCACACGACGGCTTTCGATGTTCGTGAGCGCGGCCCCGACGACGACGCCATGGGCGCGACCGGTTTCCTGTCTCAGGCGCACCGTTTCCGGAACCTCGCCATCCGACTCGGCGAATCGCTGCCGGTCGGCGTTCGCCCCCTGCTGGTACCGGTGACATGAGCACTCGTCGCCCACATTCCCTGGGAGAATTGCATGTACGGTGATCTGTCCTGGCCGTTTCGCTTGCGGCTCGGCAATCTCGTGGCCCCGATCGATCAGCAGGGCCGTGTTCTGACCGACCGAGACGGAAACGCACGCACCGCTCTCGTCACCGCCTGGCAGGACACCGCGGCGCGTTCGGCGTTCGGGGCAGAGATCGCCGCGGTTCCCTCCTTCGCTCCGAAGGGACTCGAAGTCGCCACGGCTGCGGCGGACGCCTCGGGCAAGGTGACCATCGGCATACGCCCCGGCCTGGCCTGGTGCGATGGGCTGCTCGCCACGCTCGCCGGCGACCCGGCCACGCCGGTGAATCTCATGGCGACCCCGCTCAGCCCGCCGCTCCAGAACGTGCCAGCCGACCTCGGCGGAGCCGGAACGCGCGACGTCGTCGTCCTCGAGCTGTGGCGCGAGAGTCTCTCGGCCTTCCAGGACGCTTCGCTGCTGGAGCCCGCGCTAGGCGGGCCCGACACCACGCTGCGACTCCAGACCGCCATGGCGCTGCGGCTGTTCCGGCTTGCCGCGGGGGAGCACTGCGACGACGTTCGGGATCGGCTCGCCGACGATCTCTCCAAGCGGGGCACACTGACCGTCTCGCTGTCGCCGACAACGACGACATCGGGCGACTGCCCCGAGATCACGAGTGGCGGCTACGTGGGCTTTGAGCACGATCTCTATCGCATCGAGATCGCCGCGCTCGCCGCGAGCGTTGCGGGACCGATGTTCAAGTGGTCGAGGCAGAACGGCGGGCTGGTCGGGCGAGCAAAGGTTGTGAGCGTCAACCAGCTCCAGATCACCCAGAATGCGGCCGCGATCCTGAGCTCCGACCAGAGCCAGTTCTATCTCGAGGTCGTCACGCTCGACCCGAGCGCAGGCCATTACGCGCCCGTCTTCGGATCCCGGGTGACGCTCGGAACGGACGACCTGCTGTCGTTCGCTGGAACGCCATTCCTCGGCACAGTCGGCGCTCTCCCCGCCGCGCCGCAGGACTTCTTCATCCGGCTGTGGGACGACATCGGCCCGATCTCGGACTTTCCCGCCCCCGGCGCGAAGGAACTGCGCGACGGCATCCAGTTGCGGTTCGACGGGGCGACGGCGGACAACTATCAGCCCGGCGACTACTGGACGTTCCCGGTCCGCGCCGGCCTGGTCAATCCGAATCTGCTGGTCGACCACGCTGTACCCGAGGGCGTCGAGCACCATCGCGTCCCCCTCGCGGAAGTCACGTGGCCGGGTGGCGGCGCGACCGCCGTCCCCGGGAAAGGGCTCGAGGACTGTCGGGTGGTTTTCAATCCGCTCGGGGCGACCTCCGGTTGCTGCACCCTGCGCGTCGGGCCCAACGGCGACTTCGCGCGCATTCAAGATGCCGTCGATGCGCTGCCCGAGTCCGGTGGCCGGGTGTGCGTCATGCCGGGTGACTATCAGGAAAGCGTCCTCGTGTCCGGACGGCACGACGTGTGGATCTCCGGGTGTGGCTTCCAGACGCTGATCCGTGCCGAGGCGTCCGCGGGCGAATTCGCTCCTTCGAAACCCGTGTTTCACGTCATTGGATCGCGCGACATCACGCTCGAAAACATGGTGCTCACCGCCGGCTCCGACGGGATCGGTGTGCTGATTGAGGCCGGCACGCCGCCCGTAATCATCGAGGGCCCCGCGACGGAGCCGTTCTTCGATCTGGAGCGCGTGCGGCTGGACCGGCTCGAGATCCATGCTGCCGCCGCCAGCGCCGTCGACCAGCGGGGCGGCAAGCAGGTGACGCTTAGCGGCAACCGAATCCTGATGACCGACATGACGACCCAGTGGCCAGCCGTGGCGTTGACGGGAACGGATGGAGTGGTCGAGCGCAACGTCCTCACCGTCGTCCCCCACACCTCGAGCCCGACGCACGACAACGGCGACGAGCCCGCCGATCCGGCCCCGGCGACCGCGGCGCTCGGTGGCCTGTGGCTGCGCGGCGGCTGTCAGAACATGCGGGTCGTGGACAACCTGATTCGGTACGGCCGCGCCCACGGAATCATCCTCGGCGACGTCGTGGAGGAGGCACCGCCTTCGCTGACCATCTCCACTCCCGCTCGTTGGCTTGGCTGGGTGTTCGGCGCTGGCGACGACTGCGCCCCGCGCGAGCCAGCCTCGACCTTGGTGCCTACATCGTCCGTGCCGGGGGGGCCGACGCTCGTCGCCGGGGATCCGCTCACGGACATCTGGATCGAGCGCAACCGCATCCTCGACATGGGCCTCGCCGGTATCGGCGTCTATGGATTCTTCGATGATAATCAGCGCGGAATCATCACTGTCGATCGCCTCACGGTTCTCGGCAACGAGATCCGGAGCTGCCTCGCGCGATCGCTCAAGCACATCACCAGCGACACCGTGGACATGATGGGCTACGGTGCGATCAGTCTGGCCGACGTCACGCAACTCGTGGTGCGCGACAACGCGATCGAAGACAATGGCCCCGACGGCTTCGCGCCGAACTGCGGACTGTTCGCCCTCGTCGCGACCGGCGCCGAGATCATGCGCAACCGCATACTCAACAACGGCGCGCGCACCGCGGATACCGGAGCCGCTCCCGGTCCTCGCGGTGGAATCTTCATTTTCGTGGCAACGTCCGCGGCCCACGAGAGCACTTCCGCCAACAAAGAGGCCCCTTCGCCGGCGCACGGGGTGGCGGCCGCACGCATCCACGAGAACGTCGTGGACGTGCCGCTAGGGCGGGCGGTGACGATCGGTCTGTCATTCGGGCCGGTGTCGATCGTGGCGAATTCGCTGACGTCCCGAGGGGTGCCGCAATCTCCGACGCTCGAGTCGGCCACCGTGTCCGTGGTCAATGCGGGCCTGTCCGTGGACCGAGCGGGCGCCGGCGGGTTCTCGACGCTCGCCAGCGGAAAGCGGGTCTCGGGAACCTTCACGGTCGCTCCGCTCCCGATGGGGCCGGTGCTCGTCGCGCAGAATCACGTCCAGCTCCTCGGGCGGGGCGCAGAAATGGCGCTGGCGTCGCTGGGGGTGGTCTCACTGGACGACGTCCAGGTAGAGGGCAATCAGTTCCTGGCGCACGGAGCCTTCGTCTGGTTTCAGGATTACTTGGTTGGAGCGACGGTGCGTGCCACCGGCAACCGCTTACAGGAAGACCCCGGCGGCGCGTTCCTCTCCGCGCTGACGTTCGGGAACTTCAACATCACCGCGTTCAACGAAGGGACGCACTGCATCGTCGCCGGAAGCCCGAATGCGCAGGGCTTGGTTGACGGTCCCAACCTCGTCCCCGTACCGGAACTCTGCAAGACGTTCGCTGAACTCATTCGAGGATCCTGAGCATGGCGGCCAGACCGACGTTCGACCCGAGACAGGCCCGGCGCGAGTACCTCGCCGCCGCCGATGAAGCCGATCGCCGACGCGTGTCCGGACTTGCGCGGTGGATAGCGGCCCGCACAGCCCGCGGAGTCGTCATGACCCGCATGCGTGCCGGGCAGGAGGGGCCGGAGGCCGAGGCCCTCGACCGCCGGATCGCGACGAATCAGGAGCTGTTGCGCGTGCTGACCGCCGAGTACGCGCGTGTACGACAAGCCGCTCCCACCGTCACCCGCCAGGAATGGGTGCTGTATGGCGCGGTGACCGACGCGCAGGGCGCTCCAATCGCCGGGCAGACCGTCGCGCTTTTCGACGGCGTGCATCGCCTCCAGGGCGCCGACAGCCCGCCGACCGACGCGGAAGGGCGTTTCGCGATTCGCCTGCCACTGAGCGACCTGCCAGGTGGCGCACGCGGCAAGGCCGCCGACGAAACGTCCCCTACGCCCAGCCTGCGCGTACGGGTCCTCGATCCGCGCGGGCGTACGCTCCACGAGCACGACGAACCGATTGCGGCGCAAGCGGGCGAGGCCGTTTACCTCGAGATGGCGATCCCGCCGGTGCCCAAGCGCAAGCGATGAGCAACACGCTCGCCATCGGGGCGGTCACCGCGGCGCTTTGTCGCTTGCTCGATCAGGTGAGCGCGCCGCTCACGGGCGCCGGCGATCCCAATCCGGACGGGACTCTCGGCGACGCCACGTGCACGGCCCGGACGCCGGATCGTGCCCGTGACGCGACCGTCACCGCGAACCAGCTGAACCTGTTCCTGTACGCCACGGCTCCGAATGCGGCGATGCGCAACATGCCGATGCCAGGACGGGGCGTCGACGGCGACATCGCCGCCCCGCCGCTCGCCCTGGACCTGTTCTATCTGCTGAGCGTGTACGGCGCGAACGGTGACGAGGTGCTGAGCCATCGCTTATTGGGCCGCGCGATGGCGATCCTGCATTCACACGCGGTCCTGACGCGCTCGGACCTACTCGCCATCGGCGGTGCCGTGAGCGGCAACGACTTCGCGCGGCAGATCGAATGCGCCCGGATCACACCGCATCCGCTGACCACGGAAGAGATGTCCAAGCTGTGGACGATGTTCCAGACCCCCTACCGAGTGTCCGCGGCGTACGCGGTGTCGGTCGTGCTAATCGACGACACGCGGCCCAACGTCACGCCTATTCCCGTTCTGGTCCGCGGGCGCACATCGCGACCCAACTCACCTTGGTCCGGTCCGGAAGTCGGGTCATCGCTCGTCGCGGACTCCCCGCAGCTCGACGGTCTCTCGATCGACGAGCCCAATCCGACCGCTCCGCCGCCGCGCGTCGCGAAACCGAGCGCGCGCATCGGGACCGGTTCCGTGTTGACCCTGACCGGCTCGAGCCTTGCAGGAGCAAGCGTGACGGCTCGGTTCACGACGGCCGCCCGGCCGGGCGTGGTCCTCACCCTCACGCCGATGGCCGGGGCGACCGATACCCAAGTCCAGCTCGCGCTGCCGAACATGCCCGCGGCGTGGCCGGCCGGGTTCTACAGCGTCGCCCTCACGATCTCGAAACCCGGAGATCCGGACCGGCAGTCGAACGCACTCGGCTTCACGCTCTCACCGCGCATCACGTCGATCACCCCGAACCCGGCTGCCCGCGACGGCGCAGGCATCGTCACGCTCACCGTCGGCTGCGTACCCGATGTGCTGCCGGAGCAACGCGCGTCGCTGCTCGTGGGTGACGTTGAGACGCTGGCCCCTGCGCACGGCCAAGTCTCGTCTTTGACGTTCGTGGTTTCCGGGGTCGCGGCGAGCCCTCCCACGCGGTGGGTCCGGCTGCGGGTGGACGGAGTCGATAGCTTGATTGTCGCGGACTACACGATCACGCCGCCGCGGTTCGATCCCAGCCAGGGGATCGACGTCACATGACGGCCCTGCCGGGACTCACGGAGGACACGCGCGCGTACAAGGCGGCTGCGGTGGCCGTGCGTGCATTGTTCGCTCCCGCGGAGGAGGGCGCAACGGCGGCGGCCCCCGAGCCGCTGCCGCGACTGCCGCGGCTCGACGCTCTCGTTCGAAACTTCCGGTTGTCGTCGTTCGAGGCCGATCTGCTCCTGACGCTCGCGATCTTGGAACTCGACCGCGAAGCCGCGGCCGCGTGTGCGCAGCGCAACGGCCAGTCCCACGCGCAGCTCACAGTGGCGTCGGCGTTGGGCCTGCTCGCTGCGCCGCATTGGAGCGCGCTAACGCCCGGTGCGACGCTCCTCGCGTATCGGATGATCGAGATATCGTCCGAGACTGCGCTGCGCTGGTCCCGGCTACGCCTCGACCCGCGCATGCTTCACCACTTGCTCGGGGTCGAGTGCCTCGATGAGCGGCTGCAGGGGCTGCTCGAATGCGTCGCGCCGCCGGAATTCACCTCCGACTCCCAGCGCGGCGCTGCAGACAAGATCGTGAGAACGTGGACGCGAGGCGGGCTGCAGCCGCCCGTCGTCGTGCTGGCCGGTTGCGACGCGCCCTCACGACGCACCACCGCCGCAGCCGCCGCGCGTGCGATCGGCTTCGAGTTGCTTGCCGTCGGCGCGGAGGACGTTCCCGCGGCCGCCGCCGAACGGGACACGTTCGTTCGGCTCGTGGAACGAGAGCTCGTGCTGGGCGGGGCCGCGTTGTTCATTGACATCGGCGACCAAGATGACGTCGGCGTCGCCGCGCGTGTAACGGCCGTGGCGGACCGGTTCGCGGGGCCGCTCATTCTCGGCTCGGCGCGCCCTCCGCGGCCCGGCCGGAGAACGGCCCCACCCGTCGAGCTTGCGCCAACGAACGCAGAAGAGCAGCGCCGATTCTGGCGGCGAGCTTTGTCGAATGGCACACCGGCCAACGAAGAGGACTTCACGCGAGTGGTGGAACATTTCGAGGTGTCCGCCGAGGCCGCGTGTGCCATCGCCTGCGGCGTCGACACGGAGGGCCCGATCGCCGATGCGCTGTGGCGCGCTTGCCGACATCACCTGCGCGCGCCGCTCGACGACCTGACGCAACGGATCGAGGCCAGCGCGACGTGGAACGATCTCGTGCTGCCTGAGCCGACGCTCACGATGCTGCGCACGATGGCCATGCACGTCCGGCACCGGCGCCGCGTGCTCGACGATTGGGGATTCGGCGCACGGACCGCGCGCGGTCTCGGCGCGAGCGCCATCTTCTGGGGTCCGAGCGGCACGGGCAAGACCTACGCGGCGGAGGCGCTGGCGCGCGATCTGGATCTCGATCTCCACGTCGTTGACGTGAGCCAGGTCGTGAGCAAGTACATCGGCGAGACCGAGAAGAACCTGCGACGCGTCTTCGATGCCGCCGAACGCGCAGGAGCGATCCTCCTGTTCGACGAAGCCGACGCCTTGTTTGGCAAGCGCAGCGAGGTCAAGGACAGCCACGACCGCTATTCGAACATCGAGGTCAGTTACCTCCTGCAGCGCATGGAGGCCTACCGTGGTCTCGCGATCCTCACCACCAACATGAAGGACGCCATCGATTCCGCCTTTCTTCGTCGCGTGCGATTCGTCGTGAGGTTCCCGTTCCCTGATCCTGAGCAGAGGGGGGAAATCTGGCGGCGCATCGTTCCGAGCGGCACGCCGACGTCCGGCCTCGACCCGATGAAGCTCGCGCGGCTGCAGATTCCGGGCGGTACGATCCGGAACATCGCGTTGAACGCCGCGTTCCTCGCGGCTGCTGACGGCATCCCGCTCGGCATGTCCCACATGGCTCGTGCCGCGGTAGCCGAAATGGCCAAGCACGACAAGACTCTGGACGATGCGCTGCTGGCCGACTGGCACTGAGGGGGGCCGGATGTGCGATTCCAAGACTATGACGGGGGGCGCAGAATGCAGCGCGGGATGAGATCTACCCAACACGCGCGAATCGCGATCAAGCCAGCACCATCATGTCTGCCATGCACGTGAGCCGTCTGATTGGAAGTTCTCACCAATCGGGCTCCACTACTCCATTGCGCTCGCGGGGGATGAAGGCCGGACCCTCCCAAGCATCACGAGTGGGCAGAACGTCTCCGACGTGGGACTCGTCGAGAATGCGCATCGTTGGTCCGGAGCGACCCGGCGCTCTGTCGTCCCGATGGCTCCGGTTGCCTTTGATTCAGACGAAGCTTGAGGTGAGCGACGTCGATGACCCACTCGAACGCGACGCAGATCGGGCGGCGGACGCCGCCACACGGGTGTCTCCCAGCGCCGCTGACGGCATTCCGCTCGCCGCAGTCAGCGCCCAAGCCACGGGCGACCTGCATTCGGACACGGGCGACGAAGAGAACTTAGTTCGTAGGTTTGGTGCCTATGAGGACATCACGCAACTCACGGAGGAGACCACCTCCCGAATCGAGTCGCTTCAGGGTCGCGGACTGCCACTTCCGGCCCGTGTCCGTAGCCAAATGGAGCACAGTTTCGGGACCGACTTTACTGGTGTACGCATTCACGCTGATCCAACAGCTGCCGAAAGTGCGCGGGCGATCGAAGCGCAAGCCTACACTTGGCGGAACAATATCGCGTTCGCGCCAGGCCATTACGCGCCCGACACCAACGCGGGCCGGTGGCTGCTCGCCCACGAACTCGCTCACGTCGTGCAGCAGGGGGGCGCTTCGTCGACGGAGGTGCGTCGGCGGCCGCGGCGCCGGCACGTCGACCCTGCCGAGGCACGTGCTCGCGCTGCGGCCGCCGCAGCCGAAGTGAGAAGACTTCTCACCGAGCACATTCTCTTTGATTTCTGGGCGGGCGACCTGCGGGACAACAACAACAATGGAGTAGTCGATGGCTTCCGTCGTGATGGCAAACGCGGCCGCGACAAGGCAGAGACCAGTTCCGAGGACGGTGCTCACTTCGGCGGCACGTACCATGGATTCCGTACGATCGGGGGATTGACCTTCAGGGGCGGCGAAGGCGGGACAGTCACGACCGTCGACTTTAACACCTCCGTGGCGGTGCGATACCGTGTGTGTGCCGATGTAACCTCGGCAGCCTACCGCGCCGGCGGCGTTCCTGTTCCACGGACCCGGCGGGTTCGCGAACTGGTTCACTGGTTCCAGACGGACCCGCGCGCACGCTTTTGGTTGGCAGCCGACTTCCGGCGCCCCTTTCTTCCAGGGGACTTCATTTGCAGCTTCAGTCCCCGTGAGGGGCACGGGCACGCCGGCATCGTTATCGCGGACGGCCTTCCGCCGATGGTCGTGCACCTACCGGGCCAGAGCCAGCATATCGCACGTGGCATATACGATCCGAGGCGCGTGACCGACATTACACAGGAACCGTGGCCATCGAATCGGGTGATCTTCGGAATTGGCCGCTTCGTCGGATGAGCCTTCCAGCTTTTCGCAGATTTGCTCACGCCTGGTCCCGCGTGCTCGCCCTCGCGAGCTCCTCGCGGTGGCGGTCGCCTTCGCGGGGCGCCGGCAGGTTGTTCAGCTCCAGCCCCCTCTGGAGCACGGCCACGGCCGGGGGTAGGGTCGGGCCACCGAATCGATGGCAGGAGGCGACCGCGTGAAGCTCAGCCCGATGCTCTCCCGAAAGCCGGAGGCGTCCGCCGTCGCGCGTCGCGACGCTGAACGCCAAGTGATGCGCGTGAGCGCGGTGGCGCGGTCCGCACTCGAATCCGCCGGCCAGCCTCTCGTCGCCCCGATTCGCGGCCCTCTGGAGGTGGCCCTCGGCACTGACTTCTCGCGGGTGCGAATCCACGCCGACGCGAGGGCGGCGGCCGCCGCCGATGCACTCGGCGCGCGAGCGTTCGCCTGGGGCCACGACGTGGCCTTCGCCCGTGGTGAGTGGGCGCCCGAATCCGCGCCGGGGCGCCGGCTTCTCGCCCACGAACTGATCCACGTCGCGCAAGCGCATGGTGGCGCCGGAATCACGCCCCCCGAGCGCTTGGCCGACGAGCACGACCCGGCGGAGCGCGAAGCGGAATCGATCGCCGAACGGTTCGCGTCCGTGCCGGAGCGCGGACACCGCGGCGCGACACGCGCTTCGCCGTTGCACGGCGCCGTTCCATCGGGGCTGCCCCTGCGCCGCCGCGAGCCCGCGACGGGGCACGCGAAGAGAACCGGTCTGAAGCGCGCCGACGCCCCGGGCGAGATCGAGCGTGCCGGGCCCGAGGCGGTGAACGGAAGCGTGCTCCGCTTCGAGGTCGACACCGCCGACCTCGTGCCCGGGCAGGAAGAGTGGCTTGCGCGGCTGTTGGGACAGGCGAAGGGGGCCAAGGAGATCGAAGTGCACGGATATGCGTCCGTGGAGGGTCCGAGCGGCGAGTACAACTACGAGCTCGGCGCCCGGCGCGCGGTCAAGATTGCAGACCTCGTCGTGAAGTATGGGGCGACGGCCATGCCTCGCGTGGTCACCCATGGCCCAACCAAGGCGTACGGTCCACGCTTCGCGAACCGCACCGTGATCCTGGTCCTCCGACCCACCTGCATCACGCCGAAGGAGGATCTCGACCGCGCGTGGAAGGCGGCGGAGACGACGCTCCAAAAGAGCTCCGCGCTGTCCAAGGGGTTCACGTTCTTGGGCGCCCTGACCGGTCGCGGTCGAATGGGCGCCCCGATCAGCAACCAGTACTGGTTCGCGAAACTCTACGAGATGATCACTTATGAGGAGCTGGCCGCGGTGCGCGCGGGCACTTTTGAGCACCCGGAGTTCCTGCTGCGCTTCATCCCGATCTTCTACGACATGTACTACGACTCGATGCAGAACTACCTGAGGGGCGACATGGGCAAGGTTGATGTCCACTGGAAGACTGCCTTCGACGTGGCGGCGCAAGGCGAGGTCGGGAGTCTCGCCGACATCTCCGCCAGCACCCGCGCCGCAGTCATCGCCCACATTGTGGGGGACATGTCGCGGGCCCTGGCGGCCACGATGCGGAGCTTCGCGGCCGAGTCTTGCGACCATCCAGCCTCGTTCGCCCGGTATCGCGACGACTTCTTCGAAAAGAACCGCAAGATCTTCGAGCAGGTGCGGCTCGACTTCATCACCGAGATGGCGGTCCAGGGCGGCGTCATCGGCTTCGAGCCAATCGATCAGACGCGGCAGATTCTCGGAACGGCGGAGAGGCTGACGGGAATGGGACTCGACCTCGACGAGGTCTTCAAGTGGCGGGCGAAAGCGTGGGACGAGGCCTTGCAGCTCATCGCGGCCAATCCTGCACCTTAGAGAGCGTCGTGCCGACCGCGGGCGCCGCGACAACCGCCGCTCGGTGCACCGGCTGAAGAGAATCGCGCTAAAGCGTCCCGGGGGCGGGAACACGATGCTGATCGCGCTCACCGGCTGGGGCCAGCAGGAGGATCGCCGCCGCTCGCAGGCCGCCGGGTTCGACCACCATCTGGTGAAGCCAGCGGATATCGGGGCGCTCCAGGCACTGCTCGCGTCGCTGGACGAAGCGCAGAAGGATCGCGTGGGAAGCTGAGGCGGGGCGGAGGCGGCGGCGGCGCTACCCGGTGGCCTCTTTCACCTGCACGACCTCGTACACTTCCTTCCCGTTGTTCTGGCTCGGCTGGTAGTAGGTCTCGCCGAACTTCACGTAGGTCTGGTCACCGATCTTCACCTCTTCTCCGCCCTCGGGCAGGCTGGAGACGATCGCGCCGGCGGTGGGCGGAACGACCTTGTAGCCGTCGGAGGCCTTCTCGTAGAAGGCGCCCCCGTAGAAGTAGGTCGTCGTGTTGTTGATGACGATCTGCTCCGCTTCGGACGGGATGCTCTTGACGGTGGCTCCGACCGGTGCCGCGACGGCGACGTAGCCCTCGCCGTCCTTCATGTACCAGGTGCCCTGATCGTAATAGTAGTCGCGCTTCTCGGTGACGGTGGTCTGCGTCGTGGTCGTGGTCGTCGTGGTCACGGGTGGGGGAGCGGTCACCGACACGATGATCGCAGTCGCCGCCATGGTCGCGAGGAAGAATCCCCACGGGTGGTAGTACGGCGGGTACATCATCGGCGCGTACGGCCGGTAGTGGTACGGGCTATGGCAGTAGTACGCATGCCCGCCATAGGCGTAGGGCGGTCGTGCGTAGGCGACGTTGCTGTTCCGCACGTAGGTGTTGCGGCTGTTGTCGACATTGATGTTGATGTTCGTGTTGCCGCGGTTGTTGCTGTTGTTCCCACGGTTGTTGTTGCCAGCGTTGTTGTTGTTCCGATTCCCGCCGGCGCCGGTATTGTTCCGGTTGACGTCGCTGGTGCTGACCTTGCTGCGGTTGCCCTGGGTGCCCGAGCCGCCGGCACCCGGCCGGCTCTGGTTGCCACCATTGATCGACGGCTGCGTGCCGGCCGATGGGCGCGACGTGCTCTGACCGGCGGAGGCCCGGTTCGAGGCGCTCGGCGACGACTGGCCGCCTGCCGGCTGACGACTCCCGGCAGAGCCGCCACTCCCGCCACCGCCACCGCCGCGCATGCGCTGAGCGAACGCGTCTTCCGACACCAGGGCGAGCTGACCGACGATGATCACCGCCGCCACCACGCGAGCGAACCCGACATTCATGCGTGTGCTCATTTCTTGGCTCCGGGATTCGGCTTCTCGTTGCGGGAGACCATGCGCACTTCGCGTGATCCGGGCGGCGGCGTGAAGCGGAAGAGCGTCGTCGGCAGATCGGGATTCATCTTCCAGTCCGAGAACGTCGCCTCGTACTCGGTCACCTGCCCCCTTTCCCGGGTGCGGAACAGGTACTTCACGGGCAATGTCGCGGCATCATCCGAGACCCACAGCTCCATGTCCTGGTCCGTTCCCTTCGCCGCGACATGGAAGCAGTCCTGGTCTTCGATCCGCACCGGCTCGAGGAACGTGATGCTCTCGCTTTGCGCCCTGAGGTCGTCGACGAACGTGGGGGAGAGCAGATCGGCTGCGGGAAAGTCGACGCCATAATCCTCGTGGACCTTCTGGATCATCGCGGTGATGGTCGGCGGCGCGGACACGCGCCCATAGTTGTTCTCGCCGTACCAGTAGGAGTACGCGTTCTTCCCGTCGTACCAGAACCCGCGATGGCCCGCATCGCCGGTCGTGTTCACGAGCATCTTGTCGGGTCCGACGAGGCACACCTGGTGTGAATCGTTGAGCTTCACCAGCATGCCGGCGTCGGCGTTCCACTCGTCGTGTGACACCTCGAGCCGGAACGCGCACGAATGCAGGGCGCCGATGTTGTCCGCCATCCGGTTGAGGACGGTGAGCGCCTTGGGATCGTCGCTGTTCGACTGGGGCAGGGCGGGCGTGGCCGCGCCAAGAAGCAGCGATGCGGAAAGCAGGAGGGTCTTCATGGGCCTTCACGGTTGGAGCCGGACAACCGCAGTCTCGAGGAAGCCGGAGACAAAATGTCGCCCTCCATGGCGACGCGCACGCTAGCGCCGAGTCCGTGACGGCACAAGCGTCGGCTGCGGGGGCAGGAGTGGCGCGTACGCCGATGCCCACGCCGCGTCGAAGTTCCGGCTCCGCACGTTTAGGCTGTTGACCGCTCTCGCGCACTGGTAGCATGTACTGTCAGCGTGAACCCACATCTCAGGTCGCGATCGCGCGGAGCAACGTGGTCACAGGCCCTCCTGCTCTGTCTTGCAGCCAGCCTGCCCGCTTCGCCTGCAAGCGCCGGGGGCCTGCACCCGGAACTCGGATTCGGCGTGAACGGGTTTCTGGGGCTGGGTGAGCTCGCGTCCGTCAGCAAGTTCGGCTACGGCTGGGACGGCACGCTGAGTCTGGTTCGCGAGGATGGGGGGCTGGGCCTGCGGGCCGCGGGGGGCCTGACGCTGATGCAGGGCAACGAGGTCGGGACCGGCCAGACCATCTTCAATGGGACCAGCACGCAGGAGAGCAGCTTTAGTGCGAATCAGAGTTTTTCGTGGCTCGCAGTCGGCCCGGAGTGGTCGACACCGGCCGGGAATGGCCGAATCGACTACTTCCTCATGGTGGGTAAGGCGACCGTGAAAGCGACGAGCTCGGGAACCAATTCCAACGTCTCCGGCCCCAACCCGGGAACGTCTGACACGTCCCTCATGCTCGCGGGAGCCATCTGGTCGCTGCCCCGAGGCCGGGTCGACCTCGGAGCCGAGTTCTTCGCGAGCGGGAGTGCAGAAATCTGGGACGACCCACCCGTCGTGGACGACGGCACGGGCAACTTTGTGACGCAGGCACACACTGCGTCGGTCACCGGCATCGCCGTCCGACTGGGTTATCACTTCGGGCGCGGGTCACGGAAATAGGGCCGGGCGCGCTACGGGTGAAGCCTCGTGGGCGGGGTCTTCTGGTCGTGGAGCCATTGGTCGAGCCGCTCGGAGATCTCGTCGCGGATCTCCCTGAACTTGGCTCGCGCTCCTTCGGCCTCGCCTCGAAAAGCAGCCGGATCTTCAATGGGCCAGTGGACGCGGGACACGACGCCCGGCCACACGCTCGGGCAGCGACCCGCCGCATCGTGACAAACGATGATGAGGTGTCGGACGGGTACGCGGCCCAAGAACTCACCCACCTCTTTCGGCCGCGCCGCGCTGATGTCGATGTCGATCTCTCGCATGACTTCGACGGCCAGCGGGTTCACGCGTGCGGCGGGCTCTGTTCCAGCGCTCAGGACTTCGAACTCCTTGCCGGCCTTCGCGCGGAGCAGGCCCTCTGCCATCTGGCTACGGGCGGAGTTCCCAGTGCAAAGGATCAAGACAATGGGCAGAGCCATGCGCGCCTCCGAAGTTACTTTGGCCTGGTGGCGCGAACGAACGCGCTCATGAACCGACCCTGGACCTGCTTGGCCGCCGCATCAGCATCGATCCCCTGCGCCGACAGGAATTCCCGCGCTTCGCTGAAGTCGTAGACGCGGGTCGGCTCCACGCCGATGGCGGTGAAACCTGCGCGCTCCAGCTTGCCGATGTACTCCGTCTCTTCCATGGCGCCAGCGATGCAGCCGACCCAAAGGTCGAGGCTCTTGCGAATCGCCTCCGGGAGCGGGCCACGGACGACGACGTCGGACACCGCGAACCGGCCACCCGGTTTGAGCACCCGGAACGCTTCGGCGAGCACTCGATCCTTATCGCCCGAGAGGTTGATGACACAGTTGGAGATGATCACGTCGACCGAGGCGTCGGGGAGTGGGATCGCCTCGATCTCGCCCTTGAGGAACTCAACGTTGGACAAGCCCGAATCGCTTTGATTCTTGCGCGCGAGCTCCAGCATCTCGTCCGTCATGTCCAGGCCATAGGCCTTGCCGGTCGGGCCCACGCGGCGAGCGGAGAGAAGCACATCGATTCCGCCCCCGGAGCCCAGGTCAAGGACAGTCTCGCCTGGGCGCAGCTCGGCCAGGGCGGTGGGATTGCCACACCCGAGCGACGCCCGGACGGCAGTCTCCGGTAGCGAACCTTTCTCGGCCTCGTTGTAGAGATTCGAGGTGATCGGGTCTCCACACGACGAGTCGCTGGTCCCGCAGCAACCCGAACTGTCCGCGCTGCTACCGCAACACGAACTCTTCTCGCCACGGATGGCCCGTTTGGCCGCCTCGCCGTACTTCTCGCGCACGACGTCCTTCAAAGTTTCGCTCATCAGCTTCTCCTCTTCGGCCCTATGTCACACACCCTCACAACGGCATCCGCGCTGACCGCCTTGCTCCGAGAACAGCACTCGGCGAACAAGAACCCCAGCAACTCCTCCAGCGCGGTCGTATTCGCCGTGTATCGGAGGAAAGTGCTCTCGCGCTGCACGCTCGCCAGCCCCTCACCCCGGAGTTTCTCCAGGTGGTGCGACAGCGTGGACGCGGGGATCTCGAGTTCGGACTGGATCTCCCCAACGACCATGCCGTCGGGATGGGCCGAGAGCAGGAGCCGAAGGATCTGAAGCCGGACTTCGGTACCCAGAGCCGCGAACATGTCCGCGTAGCGCGCGGTCTCGGCCGGGGCCGCCTTGGGGGAATCCGCTCTTGAGCGCATAGTTCGATTATCGTAGAATCACGGAACTAACTCAAGGACTTCCTTCCGGCCCGGGAGAGAGCTTGATGATGGGCAATACCCTCGCGAAGCGCTGCGCCGCCGAAGCTGTAGGAACGGGGCTTCTCCTGGCGACCATCGTGGGCTCCGGGATCATGGGCGAGCGCCTGGCTTCCGGGAACGTCGCCCTGGCGCTGCTGGCCAACTCGCTGGCAACCGGAGCCGGGCTCTCCGTGTACATCCTCGTGTTCGGCCCGATCTCTGGCGCCCACTTCAACCCACTCGTCAGCCTGGCCGGCGGCGTTCTTGGCGAGCTGCCATGGAGACAAGTGTCCGCCTACATCGGCGCCCAGGTCCTCGGCGGGTTCGCAGGAGTAGCGGCAGCCCACGTCATGTTCCATGCGCCGCTGTGGACGCCGTCCACTCAAGTACGTGCGGGATTCCCGCTCATCGCCAGCGAGGCAGTTGCGGCCTTCGGCCTCCTCGTCGTGGTTCTAATCCTATCCCGGCGCGCTCCTGGGGCCGTGGCGTACGCCGTTGGTGCCTACATCCTCGCCGCGTATTGGTTCACCGGCTCGACGTCGTTTGCGAACCCGGCGGTGACGATGGCCAGAGCGTTCACGGACACGTTCACGGGCATCCGCCTGCTCGACGTGCCGGGCTTCCTGGTAGGACAAGTCGTCGGTGCGTCCGCAGCGGTGGCCCTCGTTCGATGGCTCGATGTTCAGGGTGACAGCGGATCCTGATGGGCGCCGCCGCACTTCAATTGAGATGGAGGCCTTGAACCGATGGATGCCGAGGACTTGAGAGTCTTTGAGGCCGTCGCCCGTAGCGGGGGGATCACGCGGGCGTCGGAGATCCTGCACACCGTGCAGTCCAACGTCACCAGCCGCATCAAGCGCTTGGAGTCCGAGCTCGGGGTGCAGCTTTTCCGCCGGCACAAGCGCGGTGTCTCGCTGACCCGCGCCGGCGAGCAGCTCATGCCGTACGCCGAGCGCGTACAGCAGCTCCTGGCCGAGATCAAGAACTCGTTCGTCAGGGGCGGCGTCCCGTCGGGCCGGCTGAAGATCGGATCGATTGAGACCACCACGGGGCTGCGGCTCCCGCCGTTGCTGTCTCGCTACGGCGCCCTCCACCCGCAGGTCGACCTCTCGCTCGCGTCGGGGACGCCTCTCGAGCTGATTAACGCCGTCCTCGATCATACGATCGAGGGCGCGTTCGTCGCCGGTCCCGTCGATCATCCGAAGCTCCTGAGCATGCCCGTTTTCCTGGAGACGCTCGCCTTTTACACGCCCGCGTCGATCACGAACGTCCGACGATACGTGACCCAAGGAAGCCCGAAGATCGTCGTGTTCCGCGAGGGTTGCTCTTTCCGCGACAAGCTCCAGACGGTGCTCGGCCTTTGGTCTGCGCAGCAGCCCCGAGTCTCCGAGTTCGCTTCGATGGACGGGATTCTCGGCTGCGTCGCCGCGGGACTGGGTTTCACTTTGCTCCCGGTGGCGATCAGCGAAAGCGCCTCCTTTAAAGCCAGGTGGGGGAAGCAGATCGCCATCCACCCGTTGCCCGGCAAGGTTGGACTGATGCCGACGGTATTCGTCCGTCGCTCCGACGCCTTCACCTCCGGCGCCATGAGCGCGTTCTTGAGTCTCCTGTCCTAGCGGGCTGCCCTGCTCACGCCTGCCATCTCATTATCAGATGATTCCCATCTGATTATTTCATTTTACTGATCATCCCCGCGGCTGGCATGACTTGCGTGTCGTCAGGCTTTCCAGGCTTGGCGAGAGGTCACGCAAGGAGAGCACAATGAGCCACGCAAATACGGTCATCGTCACGGGGGCCTCGCAAGGAATCGGCGCAGCCGTCGTCGGAGCATTCCTCGAGCGCGGCTATAACGTCGTCGCCACGTCTCGTAGCGTCTCGAAAGCCGGAGCTTTCAAGGCCTCGCCGCGGCTGAAGCTCGTGGACGGGGACATCGCAGAGCCCGAGACGGCCGCGCGCGTCACGCGCGCCGCCGTCGAGACGTTTGGGGCCATCAACGCTCTTGTCAACAATGCCGGCATCTTCTTCCTGAAACCGTTCACCGAATACACCCAGGACGACTTCAAGCGCCTCGCATCGACGAACCTTGAGGGCTTCCTCTACATGACGCAGTTGTCGATCCGCCAGATGCTCGCGCAGAAGGCGGGCGGAAGCGTCGTCACGATCACGGCGGCACTGGCCGACAACCCGATCGCCGGGGTCGGTGCGTCGGTCCCCATGATCACAAAGGGAGGCCTGAACGCCGTCACGCTCGCGCTGGCGATCGAATACGCCAAGCAAGACATCCGCGTCAATGCGGTTGCGCCGGGGATCGTCGATACACCGCTTCACAAGGACGCCCCCAGGGAGTTTCTGAAGACGCTCTCACCCATGGGCACGATCAGTGCCGCAAAAGACATCGCAAGCGCCGTGCTGTTCCTCACGGAAGCGGCGACGGTCACGGGAGAGGTGCTCCACGTCGACAGCGGTTCGCACAGTGGCAAATGGTAGAACGCAGCGCGCCGCCGGCAAGCGCCGAAGCCCGGCTCAGAGCCTTGAAGCTCGAGTTGCCCCAGCCGCCGACGCCATTGGGCGCCTACGTGGAGGCCGTTCAGACGGGAGCGCTCCTGTTCTTGAGCGGCACGCTGCCCGTCGAGAACAAGAAGCCGACGTTCCTCGGCGTGATTGGTAAGGACCTGTCGCTCGAAGAGGGGCGGCTGGCCGCACGGCTCGCCTGCCTCAACGCGCTCGCGGCGGCGCGAGAGCATCTGGGTTCCCTTGACCGAGTGACGAAGGTGGTACGCCTCGGCGTCGCTCTCGTCACCGCCGCGGACTTCAAGGACCACCCGAAGGTCGCCGACGCCGCGTCGGAACTCCTGGTCGACGTGTTCGGCAAGGATAAGACGTCCACACGCCTGGTGCTGGGCATGGCGACGCTGCCGCTGGGACTGCCGGTCGAGGTCGAGCTGATCCTGGAGGTCCGGTGACCGGACCGGCGCTCGCGCTAGCGCTGTCGCTCCTGGCATCGCCATGGGCGCTTGCGCAACAAGAGGAACCCCCCATGAGCCACCCGACCTATTACAGGACCACGCAAATCGACGGACTGAAGATCTTCTACCGCGAAGCCGGCCCCAAACACGCGCCGACGCTGCTGCTGCTGCACGGCTTGCCAACCTCTTCGCGCCAGTTCGAGCCGTTGTTCGCGCGGCTTGCAGACAGCTATCACTTGGTCGCGCCCGACTACCCGGGCTTCGGCCAAAGCGATTGGCCCGACCCCAAGAACTTCAACTACACCTTCGACGCCCTCGCGGGCGTCATGACGCGCTTTACGGAGAAGCTGGGTCTGGGGAAGTACTCGCTCTACATGCACGACTACGGCGGCCCGGTGGGCTTTCGCATGATCCTCGCGCATCCGGAGAGGATAGAGTCTCTGATCATCCAGGACGCGGCGGGGCATGATGAAGGGCTCGGGTCAAACTGGAAGAAGCGCCGCGAGTTCTGGGAGCACCGGACGCAGAACGAGCGCGCCCTGCGGGAGAACTTGCTTTCCCTCGAGACGACGCGCCGGCGGCACGTGGGCGACGATCCGGACGTCGAGCGCTACGACCCCGACCTGTGGAACGACGAGTTCCGTTTCTTGAACGCTCCGGGCCAGGCGGACATCCAGAGCGACCTCTTCTACGACTACCGCACCAACGTCGCGTCCTATCCGAAGTGGCAGGAGTGGATGCGCAAGAACACGCCGCGCCTGCTCGTCGTCTGGGGAAAGCACGACCTCTCGTTCGACCTTGGAGAGCCCGACCGCTATCGCAAGGATGTGCCGGGCGCCGAGGTCCACGTGCTCGACGCGGGGCATTTCGCGCTCGACACGAAGGCCGACGAGATCGCCGAGCTGGTCCGGAAGTTCTTGAGCCCTTGATGGCCGGGCATCGTAACGGCCGCGAGAGACAGAGGCACTTGGAACCCAAGGAGCGCGATATATGAATACGAATAGTCTCACGACAACAGAGGACGACATGGTGCGGCGGGAGGTCGAACGGCTGGGAGGCCGCAGGATGATCAAGGAAGGCAAGAGGTCGGTCGGGTCTCAGGTGAGGACCAGCCTCGAACTGGGCTGGAGGGTGCTCGCCTTCCTCTCGGTGTGGTGGTTTGGCGCGTGGACGTTGGGCGGTCTGTACACAACCGAACCGTTCTGGCCGCTCGTCATTACGTGGGCGATCGTGACGATTGCATCCCTGCTGTTCGGACTTACGGGATGGCCGTTCAAGCGGAAGAGGAACCGTCCCAGCCTCAAGGACTCACTGCCGCCTGAGGAGGCCAATCGGTAGCCGCGTTTGTGGCCAGTAGCCCTCTTCGAGGGTTGCGCGAACGACCTAAGTTCGTGTAAACACGCCGGCGGAGAGGTGCGAGAGTGGTTGAATCGGGCGGTCTCGAAATCACGAGCGAGTACAAATCACATAATTCCGAGCTGCTACCAAGAAGGGCGTCGCCAAGCTCTAAGAGCAAGGGCCGGAGGGGTCTAGGAACCCCTTCGGCCCTTTGTTATGGTCGTCGTTTGGAATCGCTGGGAGCGGACTGGAGTGGGGATGCTGTAGCCGGATCTGTAGCCAGTCGGGAATGGAGGCCGCGCAGATGAGCAAGCGACTTTGGTGGGCGGTCCTGGCTCTAACTCTGCCACTCGGATCATGCGGGCACGGCGAGGGAATAGCGACTCAGTCTTCGATTAGCGCGCGACTTGCTTCGCAGGAGTCTGATCTAGCCCAACTCCGAGATCAGGTGCGCGCAATGAAGACGACCCTCGACATGCTCGACCTGGACAGCAAGATGCCGAAAGTCGCGTACTTGACTCCGAGCGACGAAGGCTACTCAGTGCTTCATATGGACCTCGGTGCCCTGAGCGTCTCTCTCAGTGATGTGACGGCATACGCCAACGGGAGCCGCGTTGTTCTTGTCTTCGGCAATCCAATGTCGGCGCGCCTCAATGGGCTCAAGATGGCGATTGACTGGGGCAGTGTGGATGGCAAGGGCCTACCCATCAATGATAAGCAGCACACGAAACAACTGACACTGTCCGTGGCAATCAGGTCCGGGGCGTGGACGCGCGTGCAAGTCGTACTAGAAGGGGTTCCTCCAAGCGAACTGGGGTTTGTCCGCATTCGTGAGGTAGAACACACGGGAATAAGCCTAAGCGGGGAATAGGCGATACTCGGCATGCTGCAGGTGTAGCGTGGCCACGTTGTAGCCTGGGGAGATGCTGCGGGCAGCCGGTTCCTAACCGGGCAGGCACTAATATTCATACTTAGAGAGTCGAAGCGCTAACGGACGTCGCG
>Ga0070688_100000043_pt1 | contig 59431 bp, 45 predicted proteins | sample KBSS13HmetaG_FD_64679 | JGI IMG/M metagenome (GOLD analysis project Ga0070688, IMG submission 64679) | Switchgrass rhizosphere microbial communities from Kellogg Biological Station, Michigan, USA - KBS S1-3H metaG | ecosystem: Host-associated > Plants > Roots > Rhizosphere ...
GCCGGCCGCCATCGCCTGGTTCGTCCAGCTCGTCCCCACCGGACCTGCGCGCCCGTCCGCCTGCTGGAAGTCGAACCAGCACGAGTCGGGGTTCGTGTCCTGCGTCGAGTCGCGGACTTGAAGTGTGTGGAGCGACTCGGGCGCGGCACTGCCCAGCCCGAGGATGAAGTTGGTGCCGTTGTACGGCTGGTGGCTGGCGTCCACCATGTGCGTGAACTCGGGCACGCCTGCGGGCGCGTCGTAGAGTTCGAACCCATAGCTGTCGCCGTAGCCGATCAGCCCGCCGGTCGGGCCTCCGAACGACGGCCCGCGGCGCGCGCCGTCGCTCACCACCCACGCGTTCGTGGCACCCGCAGGGGTCAGCGCCGCGGGGACATGGAACTTGTGCGAGTTGCCGTTGGGCAGCGGGAAGCCGCCCGACAGCGCCACGGGCATGTCGAGGCTCGGCCCGACCAGGACATAGCTCGGCTCCCATATCCACTGCCCGCTGTACACGTCGTCGGCTTCGCTCGTCTCGTCCACGCTCAGGCTCGGAAAATCCTCCGAGTCGGCGTACAGCGTGAGCGTGTGCGGACCGCCCGGGATCTTGAACCCCACGTTGCGGTTGACCGCGAAGTACTCGGTAGGGACCGCGCCGTCAGGGGCCTGGCCCGCTCCGCGGGCGAGGCCATCGAGATAGACAAGCGACTGGAACGCCCCGGTGGGGTTGGGCCCGTGCTGCGTCACCGCCCAGTTGAGGTAGGTCGGCGCGTCCTCGATGAGCACGGTCGCGGGGGCAAAGGTGAACGTCGCGTTGGCGTCCGAACGTGGCACCAGCGGGCCGGCCCAACCCGATGGCGTGAGGGTGGCATCCAAGTCCGAGAGCGAGATCTGCTGCGCCCACACGCCGTTGAAGTTCCCCCACGCGAACATCCCGGCGTTGAGCACGCCGGGGACACCGGTGATCACCAACGCGTTCTGGCCCGGTGGGCTGACCGCGAGCCCGGCGTTGGGGAACGCCGGTTGCCCCTTCGTGCTCAAACCCTGGACACGCACTTGCCGGAAGCTCGGGATCGATCCGGTGCTGGCGACCGCGACGATGGCGCCCCGCTTGTGGTCCGGCACGACGCACGCCGGGAGCAGGTACGGATCGGAGCTGAACGCGGCGGCAAAGCTCTTCCCGCGCGTGCTCGCATCCCAGATCGGCATCGACAGCGTGCCGGTCGCGTCGACATCCTGCACGACCTGGCGGTTGGAATGCTTGCTCCACCAGGTGACGAGCACGCCCCCGAGGTCGTCGGAGGCCGCCGCGGCCGCCCCCAGCGCACCGAACGTGTCCAGGACGTCGCTCCACACCGTCGCTCCGGTGGGCGAGATGCGTTCGACGAGGACGACATCGGAACGGAAGATGGTCACCAGGCAGTCGGGGCCGGCCGCGAGCGCGTAAGCCACCGGAGCACCACCTGTGGTGAGCGGGATGCCACCGGCCGCGAACTGGGGGTGACCCAAGCCGTCCAGTCGCTGCAGCCGGATCACGCTCTTGTTGCAGGCGTTGTCGAACCCGGTCCACACGAAGTAGGCGCCGCCGGCGCTCGGGGCCGGACGCATCTCCGGCTCGTTGTCCAGATCGGTCGCGAGGTCGGCAGGTCCGGAAACTGGAACGCCGCCGGCGGCCCACAACCTGTGGCCGGTGGCGTCCACCTCTTGAGCGTAGAGCTGAAAGGCCAACCCCAGCGGCGGAAAGCAGCCCTGAAAGTCGAGGATCTGGTCATCAGCCCACGACACGATCGCGTTGCCGGCGCCGTCCGAGCAGACCGCGGGAAGATGGGCGAGGCTCTGCCCGGACGCGGCGCCGTTGAGCTGTACCGGAAACCCGGGCATCGTCGCACCCGAGAAGTCGAGCCGCGTGAGCCAGGTTCGCGTGCCATCGGTGAGAAGATCACTGAACCAGTCCTCGTACGCGACGAAGACGCCGCCGGAGCCATCCGGACAGACGTCCATCTGCATGTATTTGCCGATGCCCGCAGGGTAGCCGCCGCCGTCGTTGATCTTTTTCGCGAACCCCCAGACGTAGTTCCCGAGGCCGTTGACGTGCTGGAGGTACAGCGGGTTGTTGACGCCGTCTCCGAGCGAATCGCGCCACGCGATGTACATCCCGCCGCTGCCGTCGCTCGCCGTCCGAACGCGGGAGTACGCGCGATTGGTGCTGACCTGCGCCGCACCCGGCAGCGCGGTCCAATTGGCGAGCGCGGGCGTGGGCGCCAGAACCAGCGGGGCGGCGGCAAGGAAAACCATCCAAACGATCGGGCGGGACCGGGAGCGAACCGTCATGGCGCCTCCTGAGAGCGGGCAGGCCGCGAGGCGGCCTTTCAACGCTCAATGCAGGAGGGCGCGAAACCGAACGTTGGCTTGAGGTCGCGCGCGCGACCGCGAGCTCCTCCCCGCCCGACCGGCGGGATCTCGCCCTTCGAGACCTGCGACAAACCGCTCGCGTGCGGAGGGTTGCGAGCCGGATGGACGCCGAGCCATCGCAGGACTAGCGTCAGCCCCCGCTCGGAAGGCGCCCGTGTCCGTGCGCCGCAGCCGGTCCGCGCGCTCGGCATCCATGCGGCCCACGACTCCGTATCTGAGGCGACGACTGAGGAACGGGGTCACGGGCCCTGAAGATCACTCGAAGGGAAAGGAATCGTCATGAGAAAGCTCGCGCACCGCTTGCTCTCCGCAGCTCTCTTCGGCGTGGCACTGGCATCGTGCTCTGGAGCTCCGAAGGAGAACGCCTCCACCAATCAGAACGCATCGACGACCCCGGCCACGGCGGACATGAACAAGGCCGCGGAGGCCCCCATCGCGCGGGGAGAAGCGGCCGAAGTGAGCGTCGCTCTCACAGTCGAGTCAGTGGACGTGGAGAAGCGCCTCATCACGCTCAAAGGTCCGCAAGGGAACGAGGGTACTTACGAGGTCGGAGCTGAGGTCAAGCGGCTGTCCGAGATCAAGGCTGGTGACAAGATCAACGCGAAGTACAAGGTCGCGGTGGTGGCCGAGCTCCGCGAGCCGACGGCGGAAGAGAAGAGCGCGCCTCTGGCTGGGGTGACGGCCGGCGGACGCGGCGCATCGGACCAGCCGCCGGCTGCGGAGATCGGGCGGGCTGTGCGAGCCGTGACGACCATCACAGCGCTGGATGCTCCCAATCAGAGCTTCACCGTGAAGGGCCCCATGGAAGGCGTCGTGGCCGTTCACGTCGACGACCCCTCGGTCTTCAGCCACCTCCAGGTGGGCCAGACCATCGTCGTCACCTTCGCAGAAACGCTGGCCCTCTCCGTCCAACCAAAAGCAAAGGCGCGTTCCTAGAACGCGCCTTCGGGATCCAGGTCCTCTCATCGCGGCCGGCGCCTGTGACTGCGCCGGCCGCGGTTGCGAACGGCGAACGAGCGATCACCGATAAAGACGCTTGAGCTGCCCCCAGGTAGCGGACTTCGCGGGCGTGATCCCCGGGCCGAACTTCTGGATCCGCTGGTTCGCGAAATCCATGACGAAGACGTCGCCGAACTGGTCCGTCGCCACGGTGATCGGGTTGTTGAACTCGCCGTTGCCGCTGCCGAACGAGCCCCACTTCGTCACGAACGTGCCGGTGCCGGTGAAGCGCTGGATGCGCTGGTTCCCGGTGTCTGCGACGTAGACATCGCCGGCGGCGTTCGTGGCCAGCCCCTGGGGACGGTTGAGCCGCCCATCGGCGCTCGTGTCGGGGCCGGACGATCCCCACTGCGTGATGTAGCTGCCGGTGCTCGTGAACTTCTGGATGCGGTTGTTCCCGCTGTCCGACACGAACACATCTCCGCTGCCGTCCACGGCGACGCCCGCCGGAGCATTGAACCGTCCGGCAACGCTGCCGGCGGTACCCCATTGCGTGATGTAGGTCCCGGTACCGCTGAACTTCTGGATGCGGTTGTTGTACGTGTCCGCCACGTACACGTCGCCTGTGGCGTCGACCGCGATCCCCAGGGGAAAGTAGAACTCCCCGTTGCCGCTCCCGAACGAGCCCCAGCGCGCCAGGAACGTGCCCGTACCGCTGAACTTCTGGACGCCGTTGATCTGGTCCGTGACGTACACGTTTCCGGCGGCGTCGGTCGCGACGCCGAGCGGACCCTCGAACTCGCCGTCGCCGGTCCCCGCCGAGCCCCACTGGGTCAAGAAGCCGCCCGTGCCAGTGAACTTCTGGACGTGGCCGCCGTATTGATCCACCACATACACGTCCCCCGCAGCGTCCGTCGCCACGCCGTTGAAACCGATGCCCAGGCTCCACTGGGTCAGGTAGACAGGGGGCTGCGCCGCGACCGGTATGGGCAGGAAGGCGGCGAGGGCGACGAGAGCGAGCGTGATGCGCGAGCGCCAAGAATTCATGCGGTCCTCGTTTCTTCAAGAGAGGCCGTCCGTGGCGGTGAGAGATCCATGAGAGCCACGGCCGGACGGTACGCCTGAGAAGCACTCTCGCCTAGCGGATTTCGGGGTCGCCCGCTGGAGGCCACGCCCCGGGGGCCAATGCTTCACCGGGAGCGGCGCGCAGAGTCGTTGAGCGGCTCGATGGAGCGGACTACCGTACTCGGCATCGCTCCCGCTCGGGGCGTACGGCCGCGCCTCTGGGTCCGGGCATTTGTGCTGGGTCCTGCTCGTGGCCGCGATCGCTTGCGGAGGACCGCATGAGGCCCGGTCTCATCTTGGTCATCGTGGTCTGCTTGGTCGTCGCCGCGGTCCGCATAGCGGCCGCCGCCACCGATTACCCGCGACACGAATTGTGGGTCGGCCTCGGCGGTGGCGCCTCGTCCGAGAAGAACGTGTTCAACGTTCCCGACGATCTCGAGTCGCATCCCGAACTGCTCCTGAGTCTCGGTTACATCAGGAACCTGGACGCCCGGCACGCCGTGGGGTTCCACCTTTACGGTGGCACGGAGACGTTGCCTCCGCTTTCGTTGCAAGGCCCGGGCGGAACTCAACCGGTCACGTTCGAGTTGAATACCTACAACTTCGGCGTTCGCTATCGGTACACGATCTCGCGCGGCGCCTTCACGCCGTACGCCTTCATCGGGATCAGCGGAGCCTTTGGCTCCATCGAGAACCCCGGCATGCTCAACTACAAAGGTTGGAGCGCCTGCGTCGGACCGGGAGTCAGCCTCGGGCTCGGCCGGCATTTCAAGCTGTCGGCCGAAGGCGTGGCCTCCTTTGGCGGCGCGAGCTGGGAGTCGAACCCATTGCCCAGCTCGACCAGCCGGAGTTTCGACCCTTCGCTCCTGGGTGGAACGGCCAACCTCAGCCTCGTGTGGGGCGGTCCGCCGGCTTCGAGGCCTCCCGCCGCCGCGCCGGCGGTGACGGATTCGAGTCTCGCGAACTCGACCCGCGCGACGCCCCGAAACATCCTCGGAAACTCGCCGGCGCTGGTCGTCCTCAACGAGGGCTTGATCGTTCTCCTCTCGTGCGCGGCCTACGCCGACGACCAGGGCGGCACACTCGCGGGGCTCACGGCGGCCACGGCCCTGCTGGGAGCGGCGGCGGGTGGATCGGATCTCAAGAATCCGAAGAGTGCCTGGATCATGTTCGGTGGCCTCGTCGCCCTCGCCGGCGGCGTGTTGGCCATGGGGCACTCCGGTGCGTCCAACGATGCGCTCTTCGTGACGAGCGTCGTGTCGTGGAACGTGATCGCCTTCGGCGTCAACCGTGCGGAACGGAACGCAGGGACTCGGCGTTGACGACTCGCCCAGGGTCTCAGCGGGTCACGGCGACCCTCGCGCCCGCGCGCACGCCGCCCCGCGTCGCGTTCGCGAAGTAGAGCCCGGGGCGCAGGCCCGCGAAGCGCACACTCGCCGCGTGCGTCGGACCCGCGACCACCTGTTCCGCCTGCACGCGACCGCTGACGTCGTAGAGGGTGACGGTCACCTCTCCCCCGTCAGGGCTGTCGAGTCGCAACTCGACGGCGCCGCGCGTGGGGTTCGCTCCCGCTGCGAGCGAGAGCCGGCCCGACGCGACGCGCGGCCCATCGAGCACACCCCGCGCCGCATCGAGCGCGGCCGCGTACACGATATCGGTGCCGGTGCGAGCGTCCTTCCACGCTGCGATCGCGCGCCCGTTCGATACCCAGCTGACAGCGGCCTGCGCCTGCGGCGAGCCCTCCGTGCACACGGGGTTGCCACCCGCCGCCCAGCCCGCGGTGGGGTTACCGCTCGCGTTGACGTGTTGGGCATAGAGGTCGGTTTCGCCGTCGCGCGCATCGAGCCAGACGGCGAAGAAGCCACCGCTGCCGTCGCGGGTGATCTTCAGGCCGGTCTGGCTGCCGGCCGCATTGCAGAGCACGCGGCCGGTCGCGGCAAACCCCGCCGCGAACGAACCACTCGCGAGGATGTGCGTGAAGTAGAGATCGGGCCCGGACAGTGTGTCGCGCTCGTCCGTCCATGCGATCCAGGCGCCGCCCGCACCATCGCGTTCGATCGCGGGGGTGTATTGCGAGCGCGCCAGGTTCGAGACGACCGTGCCGCTCGCGGGCCAGCCGGGTGCGAACGTTCCATCGGCCATCAGCCGCAGCGCATAGATGTCGGGCCGCGTCAGTGAACGATCATCTCGCCAGGCGATGATCGTGCCGTCGGCGTCGTCGGTCGTCATGACCTGCTCGGTCTGATCCTTCGCCGCGCTGCTGACGACGCGATAGACGGGAGTCCACAACATGTTGCCGTTCGCGTCGAGCTTCACCGCGACGAGATCGATCTGCGTGGCCAGGCTGCCGGTCACCGCGGCGGCCCACAGGACCTGGCGACCATCGTGAGTCCCACGGGCTCGGCTGGGTGAGATCCCCGAACGCCAGCGCCCGGCCCTGCGGCGCGAGAAGGATGCGCGTCGCCGCGAACTGGCTCACGAGCATCGAGCCCGCGGGGGGTGGCGGCAACGCCGTCCAATCGGGATGCCGTCCAGCGGACGGAAGCACGCGCGCCACCGCCACCTCCGCGGGAAGGCTCGCGCTCCGCCAGTCGATCTTGAACCCGACGAACGCGCCGCCCTCGCCGTCGGGGACCACGGTCGGGTTGGACTCCGCCGCGAGGTGCGTCGCCGCGACCGGTGTTCCAGCCGCCGAGGGCTGCGCGTGGATTCGCGGGACCGCGAGCAGGAGCAGCGCGATCGTGAACGGGACAGCTCTGCAGGCTCCGACCATCGCACGGCCTCCGAGGATGTCGCGTCGGACTCCAGCTACCTTCGTCCCCACGGCACGCCCCGGACACGAACGTTTTCTCCGTCGACGACTCCGCGGACGGTGAAAGGCGCCGAGTAGTCCGTAAGCGTCGCCGCATCGGGCTCGCTGGAAGCGTGATAGCGCAGACGGATTCGCATCGTCCCGAGCGGACGAGGCTCGGTCAGGCGGCCCCGGAGCTGGTATCTCCCACCTCCCCGAATGGCGACGAGTCGGGCGCCTTCGATGAGGTAGGTGGTGCCGAGGGCAGACCAGGACCCGTCACGATTGAGTCGCTCCACCGTCGCTTCCGTTCCCGCGGCAATGAACGTGGTCGGCTGATCCATGCTGCTGTTGAACGCATCGCCGACCAATGCGAAGTAGTCGCGCGTATCGGGGTTCACGACTGTCGCCACGATACCGCGCCCGTGGAGGCCGATTTCGTCCCACGAGTACGTCGTCTTGCTGGTCGTGATCTCGAGGATGTTCGAACCGTCGTTGACATCGGCCGGCCCGGGGGCGACCACCGTGGTCGACTTGGTGCACGAGGACGCGAGGAGCGCCAGCGCGAGCAGGATCGCCAGGCGAGATGGCATGGTTCGAGGGCTCCAGAAAGGGCTGCTAGCATAGCTCCACAGGCTGCACTTTTCACCGCTCCAGTTTGACCAAAGGTGGGACGCACGAGGGGTCTTGGGCCTGGGGGAATCAGATGACGAGCCGACTACTGGTGGCCTTCTGGTTGCTCATCTTCGCCCGAGTCGCCGAGGCATGCAGCTGCCTTCCTGTGCCGGTCAGCGCGATGGTACAGAGGAGTTCGGATGTGTTCATCGGAGTGGTTCGGTCTCGGAAGACCTCGGGCGGCGTCGTCAAGGGGCATGTCTTCATCGAGAAGTCTTGGAAGGGTGCGAGAGCGGGCCGAACCGTCATCGTAGAGACGGGATTCGGCGGCGGGATCTGCGGAGTGGACCTGTGGCCAGGGCAGAATGTCCTGGTGTTCGCGCATCCGGGCAGTGGCCACGCGAAGGGAACGCTGTCGACCACGCTCTGCGAGGGGAGCATCTCGTGGCCACGCGGCGCCACTGAGATAGGGAACGTCACCGCGCGCACCGATTCGCTCGGCCCGCCTGTCTCGGTTGCAGAGGCTCCGCCGAAGTGAGCACGGCCCCGTCCGGGGTTTGTCAACGCTATCATCGCATGTGGACTGCGCTCGGACGCTGTGTCGTCGAGCTTTCGCGTTGCAAAGAAAGCAGAAGGGCGATGACCCTTGACTCGCAATTCGTGAGGGGTAGGGTCGACCCATGGTTGGGCAGGGCGTCCAGCCGATCCCGCCAGACACACGGAGGTGTGCGATGAGCGCAGCGAAGAATCCAGTTGCTGGCAAGCCGAGCGAGCAGCCACGCGAGGCCGCACCCGCGCAACCAAGGCCGCAGGCGCCTCAAGCCCCGGGGGCCAGTCCAGGTCCGCAGCGACCGCAGCAGCAGCCCCCGAACCAGACGCGTCCAACGTAGTCCGCGACGACTACCTCTAGATAGAGGGCCCCGGCATCTGTGGGACGGATGCCGGGGCCTCTTCATTTGTCGCGAGTCACAGCTTCATCGGTAGAGGCGCTTCAGCCGCCCCCACGTGGTCGCTCTCGTGGGCGTCGCGCGCGGACCGAACTTCTGGATGCGGTGGTTGTCATGGTCCACGACGTACACGTTACCGAACCGGTCGACGGCGATGCCGTAGGGGTGCATGAACTGGCCGGGCCCGGAACCCATCGTGCCCCACTGCCCGAGATACGTCCCGGTGGCGCTGAACACCTGGACGCGATGGTTGTTCACGTCGGTGACGTAGTCGTTCCCCAAGGCGTCACTCGCGATGCCGTATGGCACGTCGAACTGTCCGTCCCCCGTCCCGGAGCTGCCCCACTCCCCGAGATAGGTCCCCCCGTTCGTGAACCGCTGGACGCGGCAGTTCATGTCGCAGACGTGGATCTCGCCCGATGGGTGCGCGGCGATGCCCACCGGCGGGTCGAACTTCCCGGGGAACGCACCGCTTCCGCCCCACGAGTAGTCGTAGTGGCCGCCCGTGTCATAGACACGAACCAGGTCGACCTGGGTATCCGAGACGTACAGGTGGTTGAGCGCATCTACCGCGATGAATGTCGCCGCACCGCCAGTGCTCCACTGCTGCAGGAAAGTGCCGTTCGGCGTGAACTTCTGGATGCGGCCGCCTTGGTCGTCGGCCACGAAGACGTCGCCGGCGGCGTCGGTGGCGATCCCGAAGATGACTTGGAACTGCCCGGGTCCAGTGCCGGCGGTCCCCCATTGCAGGAGGTAGCCGCCATCCGACGTGAACTTCTGCACGCGGCGGTTCTCGGCGTCTGTGACGTAGACCTCCCCGCTGGGTGCGACTGCGATCCCGATGGGATACAAGAACTGACCGTTTCCGCTCCCCGGAGAGCCCCACTGCGTGATGTACGGGGGCACCTGGGCTGAAGCCGGAGCGGCGAACATCGCGCTTCCGAGGAGAAGCGCGAACAGATGCCACCTCGCACCCGTGCGCCAGAAGTTGCGACCCATGGTGGCCTCCCGATGATTGGATGGGACGCCCTGCTCGTCTGGCCCGTCCCTGCGCCCCGAGCGTAGCACCGGCCTGAACGCCTCCTAACACCGCCCGGCGTCTGCGTGAAGTCGCAGGCATTCAGCGTGTAGCCCTGTCAATCCAGCGCCCGCGTCGCCAGCCTTGCGGAGCACGTTCGCCGCGAAATTCAAAGATGATGTGCAAAGAACGATGCTTCATGCTTCATACTGAATACGCGGTTGTGCAGGATGCCCCGCCCGCCCCCACGCACCTGCCCCCTCGGACCCCCTTGCCGAGTCGCCCATGCTTCGCCGCACCTCGAGCCCCGCGCTCCCCATCCTGAGGCTTGCCATCGCTGCGACCTGCGTCGCTGCGGGTGCGGCTTCGGCACAGACGATCACCCGCGGGCCGTTCCTACAGTCGGCCTCGCCCACGGCGATCACCGTTCGCTGGCGCACCAGCGTCGCCACCGGCTCGCGCGTCGATCTCGGCGATGCCCCTGGCAACTACACGCTGTCCGTCACCGACCCCGTGCTCACCACCGAGCACGAGGTCCGGATCACGGGGTTGCAGCCCTCCCATACCTACGCCTATGCGGTGGGCCAGCCGGCTGCGCTCATGTCGCAGCCGGACGCCACGTACCGTTTCACAACGGCGCCCCCGCCGGGCTCGAGTGCGCCGGTGCGGGTCTGGGTCATCGGGGACTCGGGCGAGAACACGAGGGCGGCCCAGGGTGTCCGCGACCGGTTCGAGTCCTACGCCGGGTCCAAGCCGCCCGGGCTCTGGCTCATGCTCGGCGACAACGCCTACTCGTCGGGAACCGACTCGGAATACCAGGACGGTTGCTTCAACCTGTTCCAGCTCGAGATGCGCAAGTGGCCGCTGTTCCCCACCCGCGGCAACCACGACGCGCTCTCCTCGGGGACGAACGACGACTATCTCGAGTTCTTCACGATGCCGTCGCTGGGCGAGTGTGGCGGCATGCCGTCCGGCAGCGAGTCCTACTACTCGTACGACTGGGGCAACATCCACTTCATCTGCCTGGACTCCGAAGGCTCCGACCGGTCGCTCGGCGGGCCGATGATCATGTGGCTGCGCCAGGACCTCGCCGCGACCAACGCCGCCTGGATCGTCTGCTACTGGCACCACCCGCCGTACACGCACGGGAGCCACAACTCCGACGACCAGGGCAGCAACATGTGGGACATGCGCACGAACGTGGTGCCGATCCTGGACTCCACGGGCGTCGACCTGGTGTTGTCGGGACACAGCCACGGCTACGAGCGCTCGTACCTGCTCAACGGTCACTACGGCACCAGCAACACGCTCACGGCCGCGATGAAGGTCGGGCCGGGAGACGGCCGGGTCGGCGGTTCCGGCCCGTACACCAAGGGGCACACCAAGCAGTTCCCGTTCGAGGGCGCGGTCTACACGGTCGCCGGCAACGCCGCGAACAGCTCCAAGGTGTCCTCGATGCCCTGCATGGTGTCCTCGATCAAGACGCTCGGGTCGATGGTGCTGGATTTCAACGGTGACCGGCTCGATGCGCGCCTGCTGGACGACACGGGTGCCGTCCGCGACAGCTTCGCGATCGTGAAGGGCGGCGGCGGCCAGGTCGGCGTGGCGCCGCTCAAGACGACGCTCGCGCTCGCGCTGCCCCGGCCGTCGCCGTCGAGCGGCGAGGTGTGGCTCGACTTCACGCTCGCGGCCGCAGGCGAGGTGACGCTCGACGTCTTCGACACCACGGGACGCAGGGTTGCGCGCCTCGCCGACGGGGTGATGGAGGCGGGCCCGCACCACGTCGTGTGGCGCGGTGCGGAGCGCAGGCAGCCCGCGCCGCCGGGGGCGTACTGGGCGATGCTGACGGCGGGGGGCCAGTCGCGGGTGCGTCGCATCGTCCTCGCGCACTGAAGCGTGCCGTGACGCCCGCCGTCCGCGCGGTCGCGGCGGCGTAGGTCGTTCCCCCCACCCCGCACGCCGCTGACTCGCCGGCCGGGCCAGCAGGCGCAATTCTGCGGAAATTGCGTAGTTCGTCGACGGGTGAAGCACCCGCGTGCCGTCAGTCCATACCTGGGCACAATTTAGGTCTTCACCCAATAGAGACAATGACTTGCCGGCTGCACACTGTCGTCTCGTCGGTCGTGAACGGACTCGCGACGGTGCATTGGGGGATTTGCGGCGAGGGGTCCGTCTCCGACGGCAACGGACCCACGCAGCTACTCCTGGCCGGAGGTGCACCGTGATGATGATGAAGAGATGCGCGATCAGACCGCGGTCGTCTAGATGGTCACCATGGCCGGCGCGGGTGCTTGCTCTTCTGCTCGCCGCCGGCATGACGATGCTTCCGAGTGGTGGACGTGAGGCATTCGCTCTCCCGCTCCCGCCGCTGCCGCCTCCACCGATCCCGCCGCTCCCGCCTCTTCCCCCTCCACCGATCCCGCCGCTCCCGCCGCTGCCGCCGCTCCCGCCGTTGGACCTGGTCCTGGCGCCGCCTGAGCTGCCCAGGATCCCCTCGCTACCGCAGGTCTTCCCGCCGAACGCGCCCACGCGGTCGGGCTCGACGGAGCTGCCGAACACGTCGGCGACGATGGACGCGAAGATCCTGATCATCTCCGCCGACGGTTCCGAGCCGGTGCTCGGAGCCATCCGCCAGGCGGCGGGCTACGCAGGCATTCCCTACACGCTGTACATCGCGACCAGCAGGCCCGGCGGGTTCACGCCGTCCATGCTGTCCGACGGCGGGAACCATGCGTACTACCAGGGCATCGTGCTCACCACCGGAGTCCTGGCGTACTTCAACGGCACGGCATGGTCGAGCGCGTTCAACGCGACCGAGTGGCAGACGCTCTGGGACTACCAGGCCAAGTACCGCGTCCGCACGGCGGTCGGATACGCGCTCCCGACCACGGACCTGGGCTATGGCCCGGCCACGGGCATGGATGCCACCGCGAACCCGATCTCCGCTCGACTCACCTCGACCGGTCAGTCGGTGTTCTCGTACGTGAACGCCGCGAATCCGATCGTCGTCACGAAGGCCTGGACGTACCTGGCCGCAGCGACGGGGAGCGGAACGAACGTGCTGCTGTCCGACTCGCAGGGGCACGCGCTGTCCCTGGTGCGGACGTATCCCGACGGCCGGCAGGTGCTCTCGCTGACGTTCGACGGGAACTTCTTCCTCGTCCACAGCCTGACGCTCATGCACGGCGTCATGAACTGGGTGACCGGAGGACTGTTCCTGGGCGAGCGCCACGTCTACATGACGCCGCAGATCGACGACATCTTCCTCGACAACGACGTGTACGGGGGCGGGAACTACCGCATCACCGCGACCGACTGGGCCGCCGTCGTCGCGTGGCAGACGCAAAAGGAACTCTATACCCAGACGGCGGGCATCCGCCTCCAGATGGCGTTCAACGGCGAGGGCACGACCGGCATCTACACGCCCGACCTGCTCACCCCGGCGGCGGCGACGACGAATTCCAAGTTCCCGTGGATCAACCACACGTTCACGCACCAGAACCTGGACGCCGACTCCGCCAGCTATGACGTCGCCTACCAGGAGATCACGCGCAACAACCAGGCGGCCTCCTCCTTGGGGCTCGCCGACTACGATCGCCGCGCGCTGGTGACGCCCGACGTCTCCGGGCTCGCGAGTCCGGCCGCCATGAGCGCGGCGTGGAACGCCGGCGTCCGCTTCCTCGTCACCGACACGTCGAAGCCCGGGTACGACAACCCGACGCCGCAGGCCGGTATCTACAACCCGCACCAGCCCGGCATCCTCATGATCCCGAGACGGCCGGTGAACCTCTACTACAACGTGACCACGCCGTCCCAATGGACGAGCGAGTACAACTACCTCTATCACAACTACTGGGGACGCGATCTCAGCTTCAGCGAGATACTGGACAAGGAGTCCGACGTCCTGCTCCAGTACATGCTCCGCGGCGAGATCGATCCGTGGATGTTCCACCAGGGCAACCTGCGCGCCTATGACGGCGTGCACTTCCTGCTCGGGGACCTGCTCGATCGGACGCTGGAGAAGTACAGCAGGATCTTCGTGCTGCCCGTCCGCAGCATGACCATGGCCGGGCTCGGCGAGTGGACGAAGAACCGGATGCGATACGACGCGGCCGGGATCCGGTGTTCGTTCGTGCCCTCGAGCGGGACGTTCACGATGACCGCCCCCCAGGCGGCCGTCGTGCCGGTCACGGGACTGTGCTCCGGGTCGTCCGAGGTCTACGGCGGGCAGTGCATCAGCCACGTCTCGATGGCTCCCGGACAGACCGTCAGCTACAGCTTCACTCCGAACAGCACGGCTCCGCCGACCGCGGGGGTCGGGGGCGATCCGAACGCGGGCGTGGGCCTGGGCGCGAAGATCTCCGCGAACCCGATCCGTCCCGCGTCCACGCTCTCCTTCCGCACCTCGAGGGCAGGGTTCGCGAGGGTCCGCGTCTACGACCTGGCCGGGCGCCTGGCCCAGAGCCTGGTCGACGAGTCCGATCTCCCGCCGGGCTCGCACGTGGTGCAGATGCAGGGCACCCGGGAGCTTCCGACCGGGACGTACCTTTATAGGATCGACACGGCAGAGGGAACGGCGGCTGGCCGATTCGTGGTGCTGAGGTAGACCGTGCCGCCCAACAATTGGGTCAAGGCGGCGCTCGCCGTTGCGTTGATGAGTGCGGGCACCGAGGCGTGGGGGCAGCCGCCCCCCGCTTCGCTGGAGCGCGCCGCGGCCCTGGTCCAGAACCGAGCGTTCGACCAGGCCGCGGCCACGCTCCGTCAGCTCCTCGCGAGCGATCCGGCGAACCGTGGCGCGCAGGAGATGCTCGCGTTCGCCCTCGAATCGATGGGGGATCTCGAAGGCGAGCGCCAGGTGCGCTCCGCCCTCGCCGTTGAGTTCCCCGACGACCCGCGCGTCCAGGCCGACCTGGGAAGGGTCCTGGAGCGCTCGGGTGACGACGGCGCGGCGCTTCGCGCGTATCGGCGCGCGCGCGAGCTGAGCGCCGTTCCATCGGCTCCGGAACTCGACGCGGCGATCGAGCGCACGAGGGGCCGGACCGCGACGGAGGTCGCGACGCCGCGACTGGCGTTCATGTCGGATCCGGAGGCCACCGCTTCGAGCGTACAGGCGGGCGCCGCGCTCCATCTTGGATCCCGTCACCACCTCGCACTCCTCGGCACGCACCACGTCGCGCGCGCAACGATCAACCGCGGCGCCGCTGCGGTGTCCGACGTTCTCGCCCTGACCTACGTGCTGCGGCACGGGGCCGGCGCCTACTGGACTGCGGGGCCGAGTCTTCACGTGCTCTCGCCGCGAGGCGGCGCGCAAAGCGACGTCGGTGTCGGAGGCATGGTCGCAGGGCAAGCGCCCCTGGGCTCCTCGCTCGAAGCCGGGTGGCGGCTCGAGGCGGAGACACCCTGGGACGAGGCCGCGGTCACGCTGCTTCGCGGCGGACGGACCACGGCCGCGGAGGGGCATCTCTATGCTCACGGGTTCTCCCGTCGCCTGCTCCTCCAGGCCGGGGCGCGCAGGCGCCAGCTCTCGCTTCTCGACATAGCCCCCCCGTCGACGAGCCGCGCCCGGGCCTGGCAGACGCTGGCGGTCGCTGGCGCGGACTTCGTCGTGTGGACGAGACCGGGCGCCGCGGTGCGGGGCGAGATGCTCGACGAGGCGCTGATCGCACCCACGACGCTGTCGTCTGCACTGACCGTGGCCTGGCGCCACTACGACGTGCTCACGCAGGCGACGCCCGAGTTCGCGCGGATCATCGGCATCGCGCCGCGCGGATCGGTCGACGAGGCTTCCGTCGCCACGAGCGTGGCGTCGCCGCGAGGTGACGTCGGCCTGGACCTGCGCGCTGGTTTCGCACTCGATTCCGTGCGCCGGGCCCGCGTCTGGCGGGCCGGGGGCGCCCTCATCTGGGCGCCGATGCCCACGACCCGATTCGCGCTCGAGTACGAGCAGGCCACCGAGGTCACGACCGGCCTCGTCGGCCAGCGTCGCGCCGGATGGATGAGCTTCCATGTCGACCTCTAGCCTGGTCGGTCGTCTGCTTGGGCCCGCGTCGAGGAGGCGCGCGCTCGACGCGTTCGGGCTGGCGGTCGTGTTCGGCTTCCTCCCCCAGCTGGCCCGGTCGCGCGGCGTCGTCCTCGAGCCGCACCCGGCCTGGATCGCCGTTCTCATCCTGGCGGCGCGGGACGGCAGCGACGGGTTCTTCGCCGGGCTGATCGCGGCCGCGGTCGCCGTCGCAGCCGGATCCGCGATCGCGGGCGCCGGGCTCGCGGCCCCGTGGAGCAGCCTCGACTCGCCCTCCAACCTGATCGCGTTCGGGGCGTGCCTGCCGGTCTCGTGGGTTGCCTCGTGGCACCTGCGCCGTCACGCGGATCTCGACGAGCGGCTCCGCGCGCACAACGATCAGGCCGCCGAGGCCGAGGCAACGATCATCGCGCTTCGGGAGCTGGTCGCGACGCTAAGGGCGCGGGTCGATCGCACGTCGACCTCCCTCTCCTTCATGCGCGACGTCGCCTCGCGCCTGGATGGAAGCGATCCGGTCACGGCCGCCGAAGGGGCGGCCGACCTTGCACTCGCCCGAACCGGAGCCCGCGCCGCGGAGATCAGGGTCGGCAGGGGCTTCCAGCGCCTGCTGGCCATTCGCGACGCGAGGGAACCCGGGGTGCTCACGCCGCTGGCGCTTCGCGACGCCGATGTGAAGGTGCCGATCCGCAACGGAAACCACCTGGTCGGCGTCATCGCGCTCTGGGGCATCCCTCAGTCCGGGCTCGACGAGGCGACGGCGCGCGACCTCGCGGTCATCGCATCGTGGTGTGTGCCGGCGCTCGGGGTCGAGGCGTGGCGTCCAGAGAAGCCGCCGGGGAACGCGCGGAGGGTCTCGTGAGCATCATAGCGCCTGTGGTCCGCTCCATCGCGGCGAATCGCTGGGGGCGTGTCCAGAGTCCAGTGAGCGCCGCAGCGCGGATGATCCGCGTCGTTGCGCCTTCCGATCGCGTGCACCCGCGGCGCGATGTGGCTCTCCTGGTCGCGTGTGCGGCGCTGGATGCGGTCGCGGCCGGGATCCTGCTGCACGGCACACCGCTCGCGCCGCCGCTCGAAGGGATCGCGGCCATGGTCTTGCATGCGACGGCGGTCCTGCTCATGTGCGGCGTGGCCCGCGAGCGACCCAGCCGCCGGTGGCTGTGCGCCGCGGCCGTTCTGGCGGTCCCGGTCGTCGGGGCTGTCGTTGCCGCAGCGACGCTCGTCACGAGAGGACGCGGCACGCTCGCGATGGAGAGTCGCAGGAAGCCGCGCCGGCCATCTCGGCTCACCATGGCCGAGATCAAGCGTCTCGCGGGCGCGCTCTCGCTCTGCGACGCGCTGGACGGCGACGACGAGGAGCAGCGGCGTGACGCGCTGTGGGCGCTGTCGCGGCGGCGAGACCCCGAGGCGATCGCGCTGCTGCGCCGGGCGGCGGGGGGTCGCGATCCCGATCTGGCCCTGTCCGCGGCGCTGGTGATGGACGAGATCGGTGAGCGCGCCGAACGCCACGCGGACCCGCTGGACCGAGCCGAGGCCCGCAATGGCACCGTTTGACGTCGAGCGTGGCACCGCGGGCGTGGACGTCGGCCTCGTGGTGGAAGGGGCATACCCGTACGTGCAGGGCGGCGTGTCGACGTGGGTTCACGACCTGATCGGGAGCCTTCCGGAGGTCCGGTTCGCCGTGGTCCACATCGGCCCCGAGCGCGGGACCTACACGAAGAAGCTCTACGCGCTCCCGGCCAACGTCGCCAGCTTCACCGACCTCTACTGTCGCGAGCCGCTCGCGCACGGCCCCGATGCGGCCGCCCTCGAACGGGTGGCTCGCGCGGAGCGTCTCCGTCACGCGGATACCGGCCAAGGCTCCAGAGTGCTTCGCGGCATTCGCCGCCTGCACCTGGAGGACCAGGTCGACTCGTCCCTGCTGGACGACTTCGCGAGCGGTGACCTGTCGGTCGGTGCGTTTCTCCACGGCCAGGCGACGTTCGAGCTGACGATGGAACTCTACGAGCGCCTCGCACCTGGTGCTTCTTTCCTGGACTTCTTCTGGCACTTCCGATCCATGCACCTGCCGCTGGTGCGGCTGCTCGGTGCCGAGCCGCCGGCCGCCGCCATGTACCACTCCCTGTGCACCGGTTACGCGGGGTTCCTCGCGGCGGTGTGGAGCCGCCGGACCGGTCATCCGTTCCTCCTGACCGAGCACGGGATCTACTCGCGCGAGCGGGTCCTCGAGCTGGACCGGGCCGTCTGGCTCCACGGGACCCGCGACGGCAACCGCCCGGACGGGACCCAGGGAACGATCGACAGCGTCACGGGCTCGGCGCTGCGCAAGTTGTGGGTGCGCTTCTTCCGCGCCCTGGCGCGGTGTGCCTACGAACGTGCCTCGTGCATCGTCTCGCTGTGCGAGGCGAGCCGGGCGAGGCAGATCGCGGACGGCGCCCAGGCCGACCGGACGCTCGTCGTCCCCAACGGCATCGACCTCGAGTGGTTCCGCAAGCGGGTCCGCGAGATGCCGATCCGGGCCGCGCAGCGCCGCCCGGTGAGGGTGGGCTTCGTCGGGCGACTGGTGCCGATCAAGGACATCATCACGCTCATCCGCGCGAGCTTCCTGGCGTTGCGGCTCGCCGAGCTCGACGTGCGCATCTTCGGTCCGACCGACGAGGATCCAAAGTACGCCCGCCGATGCAGGCAACTGGTGGCGAAGCTCGGCCTCGAGCACGTGATCCACTTCGAGAAAGCGCGGCCGATCGAGCGCATCTACCCCGAGATCGACATCCTGGTCCTCACGAGCTTCAGCGAAGGGCAACCGCTCGTCATCCTCGAGGCCAGCGCCGCGGGGATCCCGGTGGTCGCCTCCGATGTCGGCGCCTGTCGTGAGCTCCTCGAGGGGCGAAACGATCTCGATCGCGGGATCGGCCCGAGCGGCATCGTGACGGGGCTCGCGGCCCCCGAGGAAACCGCGGCGGCGATCGCCCGGCTCGCGCGCGATCCCGAGCTGCGCCATCGCATGGGCGCCGCGGGTCAGCGACGCGTGGCCATGTGCTATCGGAAGAGCGCAACCGTTTCCGCGTACCGGACGCTCTACGCGGGGGGACCGTGGCCGGCATCGGCTGGCGCCTCGAGCGCCTGATCGACCAGGGGATCTCGGGAGCGACCGCGGCCTACGCCACGGGCGCGGCCGTGATGGCGCTGCCGTGGGTGCTGACCACGGCGGTGCTCGTCTCGCTCCCGGCGGTCATCGGTCCGGGCATCGATCTCGCGACCGCGGCCACCGTCGTGAACGTCGCCTACGCGGTCGCGCTGCTCGTGGCCGGACCGGTCCAGGTCGTGGTCTCGCGCTTCGCCGCGGATCGGCTGTACGAAGGACGCCTCCGCGCCATCGCCGCTCCGATCCGTCGCGGGCTCGCCTCGACGTTCCTGATCTGCGCCGTCCCCGCGGCCCTCGTGCTCATCGCGCTCGGCCTGCCGCGTCACGCGCTGTGGGGCGCGGTGCTCTCCGCCGCCGTCGGCGCGCAGTGGACCGCGTTGTCGGTGGGCAACGGGCTCTGCTCTCCCGCCCTCGTCCTCGGGGCCGTGGGAGCCGGGTCGGCGGTGAGCTTCCTCGTTGCGGTGCTGCTCGTGGCCGTTGCCGGGATGGACGTCTCGGGATACCTCTCCGCGTTGATCTCGGGTCAGACGCTCACGCTCGTGATCCTGCTGGTCGGCATCTTCCGGGCCCTGCCGGACGAAGCCAACGAGCGCGTGAGCCTCCTGCCCGCGTTTCGCGACTACGCCGCACTCGCCGCGGCGGGGCTCGCGTTCAACGCCTCGCTGTGGGTCGACAAGCTCGTCGCCTGGTGCCTGGTCGGCGGCCAGGCGGCCTCGCTGCATGCCGCGGCATCGACCATCGCGTGGTTCTCGAGCATCCCGTGCCTGGCGTGGGTGTTCGTCGAGGTGGAGACCTCGTTTCATCGACGCTTCCGGAGCTTCTACACGGCCCTCGAGGGCGGCGCGTCGCTCACCGAGCTTCGTCGCGGCGTTCGCGCCCTCGAGGACGAGAGCAGGCGGCTCCTCCGCGGCGCCGTCTCCGTCCAGGCGGGCGTGACCGTGTTCCTGCAACTCGCCGCCGACCCTTTAGGTCGATGGCTGGGGCTCCCGCCCGAGGCGATCCTGCCCTACCGGCTCCTCCTCATCGGGGCCGGAGCGCAGGCGGTGGGACTGCTCGGACTCATCCTCCTTTACTACTTCGACCTCCGGCGCGAAGCCTGCCTCGCGGCCACGGGCATCCTGTTCGCGGTCGCGGCGTTCACCGTGGCGGCATCGGCGTCCGGGCTGCCGCCGAGCGTCGGAACGATGCTGGGCTGCTCGCTCGGCGCGGTGCTGACCTGGCACCGCGTCTTTCGCGGCGTAGGTGCCGTGCTGGAGAACACGCTCCTCGGTCAGCCGTACGGCGTGAAGCTGCAGGCGCATCCGAGCGAATAGCGCGCGTGTGCGCGCCGGGTCACTGACCGCGGTCACGCGCGTGCTCTGCGTTTCTGGTCTTGCACGGCGCCGGCCTCCCCGCCCATAGTGCGCGACTGCCGCAGCCGACCGCTCCTCGCCTGCCCCCATCACCGACCAGCAAGTGATCGGGCGCGAGATCCCGAACCCCTGTCGGGATTGCTGAGCCCAGAGGCCGCTTCCCCACCCGATTCCAACCTGCTCGCGGGAGGATTCTGTGGGGAGATCGTGTGCCTTTTTTCGGCTGATCCATGTCTCGGTGCTCGGCGCGGTGCTCATGGTCGCCGGGTCGCGGATCGTCTCGGCGCGGGAGATCATCGTCGCGCCGCTCGGCGGTGACTTCGCGACGGTTGCGGCGGGCGTCGGCGCCGCACAGGCCGGCGACCGCGTGACCGTGCGGGCCGGGATCTACAACGAAGCCGTCACGTTCGGCCGCAGCGGATCGGCGGCCGCCGGCTTCATCACGCTGCAGGGCGATCTCGGGGCGATCCTGGACGGCACCGGGAAGTCCGGAGCGGGCATCACCATCCTCAACAAGAACTACATCAGGGTCATCGGCATGACGGTGCGGAACTTCCGGAGTGGCAACACGCCCATCGGGATCAGCGTCGAGGGCAGCTCGAGCTCGATCGAGCTCCGCAACAACCTCGTCCACAACATCGAGAACCCGACCGGCAATGCCCACGGGATCGCGTTCTACGGCACCGCGGCCACGCCCATGACCGGCATCGTCGTCGAGGGCAACGAGATCCGGAACTGCCGGCTCGGCCAGAGCGAAGCCCTGGTGCTGAACGGCAATGTCAACGGCTTCAGCGTGGCCCGGAACATCGTCCACGACAACGACAACATCGGGATCGACTTCATCGGCTTCGAGGGCACCGGCCCGGTCGGCCAGGACCAGGCGCGCAACGGCACCTGCGTGGACAACGTGGTCTACAACATCAGCTCGGCCTCGAACCCCACGTACGGCGGCGAGCGATCCGCCGACGGCGTCTACGTCGACGGCGGCCGCGACATCGTCATCGAACGCAACAAGATCGACACCTGCGACATCGGCGTCGAGGTCGCCAGCGAGCACGGCGGCAAGACCACCAGCAACATCACGGTGCGCAACAACTTCATCTCGCGCAGCTACCAGGGCAACGTCCTCATGGGCGGATACGCCTCGAGCCGCGGGAACGCGTCCAACGTGGTCGTGGTCCACAACACCACGTACCAGGGAACCTTTGGTGAGATCGTGCTGCAGTACAACTGCGACGCGATCACGATCAAGAACAACATCCTCTGTGCCAAGTCCGGTCAGTCCTACATCTCCAACGACGGCGGCAACAACACCAACGTCAGGGTGGAGAACAACATCTACTTCGGCGCCAGCAGCTCGTCGCCGGGATCGTTCCCGGACGCTCACGCGCGGTTCGTCAATCCGCTGCTCGTGAGCCCGCTCACGAATCTGCACCTCCTGATCGGTTCGCCGGCCATCGGCGCGGGGATCAACCTCGGCCTCGACGCCCAGGGTCAGCAGGTCTCGGGGGTTTCGGACATCGATGGGATGCCACGCGTCCAGGGCGGCGCCGTCGACATCGGCGCACACGAGTTCCTGGCCGGAGGCACGACCGGTGCCGAGGGGCCCGCCCGGCTCGAATTCGCCCTCGAGGGGTTCGAGCCCAACCCGGCGGTGGCGGAGCTGAACATCGCGTTCACGCTGCCCCAGGCGCTGCCGGCCACGGTGACGCTGCTCGACCTGGCCGGCCGCGAGCTGGCGCTGCGCGAGGTCGGAAGTCTCGGCCCGGGCCGGCATCTCGTGCGGCTCGGCGATGCGTTCCACACCCCGCCGGGCGTCTACTGGCTGCGGCTCACGCAGGGCCAGCGATCACTCGTGAAGCGCGGCGTGGTCGTCCGGTGATTCCGGCAGCGAATCAAGGTGTCTCACCGATTCTGCCGTCCGCCCGAGCGTGTTCCAATGACCACGCTGCGCGGCCATGACGGCGCCAGAACAGGGGGGCTGAGGAGGACGCGATGATGCAGATGCCCCGTGTCGCTCTCTTGCTTTCGGTCGCGGGACTCCTGGCCGGCCCACCGTCCGCGCTCGCCGGTACGCAAACGCTGAAGGCTCGCTTCACCGAGAGGGCGGTCGTCATCGACGGCGTCCTGGAGCCGGCGGAATGGAGCAGGGCGATCCCCGTCCACGTCACGGCCAGTGGCTCCGCCAGCCCGCCGGGCCTCGTGCCGTCGTGGGTCTCGCCCCCGGACAACCAGCACGACTCGAGCTTCAAGATCCACGCCATGTACGACGCGGACAACCTCTATGTCGCCGTCGAGGTCGCCGACAACATCCTGATGAGCGATGGGCCCGCGCCGTGGGCGGATGACGACGTCGAGATCTTCGTCGACGGAGACCGGCAACCGGGCGATGTGGACGCCGGCGTCTTCTCGGGCCATCCGAATCTCGAGGGCTTCCAGCTGATCACCTCGGTCGGGAATGGCCGGCTGACCGAACCCGAGAACTTCCCCGGCATCGTCTGGGAGTCGAGGGCAGGTGCCAGCCCGCGGGGGTTCGTCGTCGAGATCAGGATCCGGCTGGATTCGATCAACACACACGACACCAGTCCCGGGACAGGCGGCAGCCCCGGCTTTCGCCGACCGCAGCCGGGAGACATGATCGGGTTCAATGTGGCCGTGGGCGACGACGACATCGGCGGTGAGAGCTACAACCACCCCAACAGTTTCATCGCCTGGGACGGCAGCAGTTCCAACTGGAGCGCATTCGACGAACTCGCGTGGGGAACTCTTTACCTGGTCCCCGCGAGGCCCCGGCCCACTCCGTCGAGCACGGAGCTCGCGGCGGAGGTGCAGGCGGGGCCCCTGCTCGGGCTCGAGGGGTTCCGACCGAACCCGTCGCAGGGCGTTCGGCTCGTGGCATTCACGCTGGTCGACGATTCGCCGGCCACACTCGAAGTGCTCGACCTGGCGGGGCGGAGAGTGTCTTTACGCCAAGTCGGTGGGCTCGGCGCGGGCCGCCACGTGATCGCCCTCGATGCAGGCGCCCGTCTCGCACCGGGCGCGTACATCATGCGGCTCACGCAGGAGGGGCGTTCGCTCTGCGCGCGGGGCGTGGTCGTGCCGTGATGCGGGTGAACCAGGTTCGGCGGCACCGGGCTGACCGTCACCGGTCGATGACGAACCGGCTGACGGCCCTCGTGCCGCTGGATTCGAGCACCACGAAGTAGCTCCCGGCCGCGAGGCGCACACCCTCGGCGTCCAGGCCCGACCACGGCAGCTCGTGCCGGCCCGCGGTGAGCTCGCCCGAGTAGAGCGCGGCGACCCGCCGGCCGAGGGCGTCGTACACGGAGAGCCGCAGATCGTCCGCGTGTTCGAGCGTGAAGCCGAAGTGGGTCCGGCCCGCGGACGGATTGGGGAATGCGACGAGCGCTCGGCTCCGCCGGCCGCCCGGATCTGCTGCGCCCACCACGGACGGCGTGAACTCGTACGTGTGCGTCGAGGAGTCGAGCTCGAGGCTTCCACCGTCCGTCTGCCGCGTGTGGAGCGAGCCCGAGTGGTGGACGGGCCCGAGGAAGGCATCGCCGGGATCGAGCCCGGGACGCGTGCGGAATGGCGCCATGGCGTTCGAGTTCCCGCTCGCCGAGTAGCTGTATTCGCCCCAGCCCGTGGCCTCGTGGCCGTAGAGCAGCGCGGCGTGCCACGCGTAATGGAATGCGGTCTCGTCGTAGGCGTTCGGGTCGTCGGTGGCGGTCGTCGTGGACGAGAGCACGTGGAAGCCCAGGCTCTCGCGCAGGACTGCGATCGCGTCCGACCGCGCCCTCCACGCCCCACCATCTTCGTACTGGCCGAGCCTCACGCCGTGGCTCTCGTAGAAGTAGTAGTCCGATGGACCCAGCCGCGTGGCGAGGCCGTTCGGATTGTGGACGGGGTCCGTGGCGCTTCCGAACGCGTCTTCGGGTCGGAAGGCATTCACGATCACGGCCAGGCCGAGCGAGTGGGCGAAGTCCACGGCCGCGTTCTGCCGCTCGCGTGTGGTGCCGAAGTCGTAGCCGAAATGGTCGAAATGGATCCCGTCCACCCCCATCGCGTCCCAGCGCGAGATCCGCGCCTGGACCTCGCTCAGCGGCAGGTTCTGGGTGCTCACTCCCAGGTCCACGTAGCCGTAGAAGCGGGTGGCGGCCGTGGCTTGATCGGCAAGGATCGCCGCCGCGTTCGCATGGTCGGGGTGCGCCGCGTCTTCCAGGCCCTCGCCCCACATCACGTAGTCGTAGCGCCCGAACTCCTGTGCCGCCGATGCCACGGAGCGGGTCTGATTGATGTACGAGGGATAGCCGTAGTAGACGAGCAGGTTCCGGGGGCGGATCCCTTGCGAGCCCGCCGAGATGGGAAGCGCGATCGACATGCACATCCAAGCGAGGACCTGAGCGAAGCGCCCGCGTTTCATGGGACCCCCCGCGTTGGACCTGCAACGAGGACGGATCGATTGAACGCGACCACCTCGGCGGCTTCAATACGGTCGCCACCTGCAAACCGATGCCGGATTGTCCCGACGCCCGATCGCCCTTACGGCTCGATCCGCACCGCCCGGAGCTGCCGCCCGAGCACGAAGTCCTTCTCGACGAACACCACGTCGTCGGAGCCGTCGCCGTCCACGTCGTTGAATCGCGGCGCGGTGCAGAAGCTCGCCACGTCGTCGCTCGCCCATTCCTCACCCACGCCGCTCGCGTCCACGTAGTCGGAACCCGAGCCGTCGTACGTCCAGAGCGACGTGCCGCGGAGGGCGCCCACGACCTTCATCGCGTCGTAGCGCCGCGCCGGGGCGTTCTCTTTCGGGTGGCCGAGCAGGAACACCGCCGTCGGTTCGCCGTCCAGGCGGATGCGGCCGGTGTCGAGCAGGACCCAGTGGTCGGACGAGCTGGCGTCGAGCCGCACCGTCCAGATGTCGCGGCCAAAGGGGCTCGATCCCGCGCTTCGGACGCTGACACCGAGCGCGATGACGATCAGGCCGGCAACGAGGAGAAGGGGTAGCGAGCGCATCGTGCACCTCCCAAAGCCGCGCGCGACCTTGTCGCGCCGCGGAGCGTGGGAGCGCCGGCTGCCTGCGGTACGTCCATGAGAGCGCCCCGGGGCCGCGGCCGTGTTCTGCGCGTGAAAAACGTGCGAACGTTCGGTCTGGTCGAACACAGTCTCCCGCCAGCGGTTCCGGTCAAGGGCCTGACGGTTTGCGTGGTCCCACGCATGGGCAGTTCCCACGGATAGCTCTGGCAATCCGGGGGATTTGATATATGTTTCACTCTCTAAGTCGAGGGGAGGTGAGTCCTGTCCACGAGTACCCCTCCTGCGCACGTTGAGCCTCCCGGCGTGCCGGCCCCCAGGCGGGCATCTCCACCGGAGCGAAGATGAAGGCGGGCAAGGCTTTCTCGAGCCTTGGCAAGGACGACGGTCCGAGCCGGCTCGACTTTGCGTCATTGCTGCGGGTCTACCGCACGTTCCGGGCCCACTATCTCCCCTACGCCCGCGTGCTGACGCTCTCGTTCGTGTGCCTGTTCGCCACCCTGGCCGCCGAGATGCTCACCCCCTGGCCGCTCAAGCTGATCCTCGACCACGTCATCCTCAAGCGGCCGTTCAGCGGCCAGCTCGCGGGCCTGAACGGGTGGCTCGAGCGTGACCCGCTGACGCTCCTGCTGGTGTTCGCGCTGGCGATCGTGGTCATCACGTTCGCCGAGGCGCTGTTCTCGTACGTCAACAAGTACTACGCCTCGGGCACCGGCGATCGCATCGCGGCCGACATCCGCGAGCGCGTGTTCAAGCACCTGCAGAAGATGTCGCTCTCGCTCGACGAGACGGCCCACTCGGGCAACGTGGTCTACCTGCTCACGTCCGACACCAAGATGATGAAGAACCTGCTCATCGACCTGCCGCAGGACGTCATCCAGCGCGTGGGCGGCGTGATCCTCTACTCCGTGCTGATGCTGGTGCTCGACTGGCGCCTCGGCCTGGTGGCGCTGAGCACCACGCCGTTCGTGTGGTTCCTCACCAGCCACTTCGGCAGCAGCACGAAGGGCGCGGTCCGGGAGCGGCGCATCCACGAGTCCGAGGTGTCGTCCGTGGTCGCCGACAACATCGAGGCCATGGCACTGGTGCAGGCTTACGGGCGCGAAGCGACCGAGTACCAGCGTTTCGCCGAGCGGAACGCGAAGAGCCTCGCGGCCCAGCTCAAGGCGCTCCGGCTGCAGCGCACGTACGGCCGGCTCGTCCAGCTCCTGATCACGCTCAGCACCGCCGGGGTGCTCTGGTTCGGCGCGCGCTACGCCCTGAAGGGCGACATCCTCCCCGGAACGCTCGTCGTGTTCGTCGCCTATCTCCGGGACATCTATGGATACTTCGAGAGGTTCAGCCTGATGTTCCTCAACCTGGCTCGCTCGCTGGTCTCGGGCGAGCGGCTGGCCGCGTTCGTCGAGCAGGACGTGAACGTGGAGGAACGTCCGGACGCCGTTCCCGCGCCGGCGTTCCAGGGGCGGATCGAGTTCCGCGGCGTGGACTTCGCCTACCGCGACGGCGTGAACGTGCTCCGGAACGTGAGTTTCGTGGCCGAGCCCGGCCAGCGGATCGCCGTCGTGGGCCCGAGCGGCGCCGGCAAGTCCACGCTCATCGGCATGCTGCTCCGCTTCTACGATCCCCAGCGCGGCGAGGTGCTGATCGACGGCCGGGACGTGCGCACGCTCACGCTCAAGAGCCTGCGCAACCAGATCACGATCGTGCTGCAGGAGGCCATGCTGTTCAACCGCAGCGTCGCCGACAACATCGGCTTCGGGAAGCGCGGCGCCACGCGAGAGGAGATCGTCGACGCCGCCAGGCGCGCAGAGGCGGACGACTTCATCACCGCGATGGCCAAGGGCTACGACACGATCATGGCCGAGGGCGGCAACGACCTGTCCGGCGGCCAGCGCCAACGCATCAACATCGCGCGCGCCATCGTCCGCGACACGCCCATCGTGGTGCTCGACGAGCCGCTCACCGGCCTCGATCCACGCGCCGAGGCCGACATCGGCGCCGCGATCCGGCACCTCGGCGAGGGCCGGACCACGTTCATCGTCGCTCACCGCTTTTCCACGGTGCGCGACGCCGACGCCATCCTCGTGCTCGACGAGGGCACCCTGGTGGGCTTCGGGACGCACGAGCAGTTGCTCGCGACGTGCCCGCGCTACCGGGAGCTGTGGGAGCACCAGAACCCGGTGGCTCCCGCCGCGTTCGCCGGCGGGCTGGACCTCTCCCCTCAGCCCGGGGGCGCGGGATGAGCAAGAAGAAGGAGAAGAAGAAGAAGGACGCCCGGCTCGACCTGCCGTCGCTGGGACGGATCTACGCCACGTTCCGGCTCGACTACGCCCACCACTGGAAGGCCATCGCGGTTTCGTACACGGGACTGCTGCTGCTGGTCGGCGTCACGCTGCTGATCCCGTGGCCACTCAAGCTCATCCTCGATCACATCGTGCTCGGCCGTCATCTCCCCCACCAGGCCGCGTTCCTCAACCGCTGGGCGGGCTCGACGGAGATGCTGCTCGGCGCGCTGGTCGTGGGCTACATCCTGCTCCGCGTGCTCGAGAGCCTGTTCACGTTCGTCCACCAGGTCGGGCTCGCGAGCGTCGGCGAGAAGATGTCGACCGGGATCCGCGATCGCGTGTTCGCGCACCTGCAGCGGCTGTCGCTGTCGTTCCACGACGATCAGCGGGCCGGCGACATCATGGTGCGGCTGGTCTCCGACGTGAGCGACCTGAAGGCGGTGCTGGTCGAGGCGCCGCAGAACTTCGGCCAGCGGCTCGTCACCGCGACGGCGCACGTCGCGCTGATGCTGGTCCTGGACTGGCGACTGGCGTTGATCGGGTTCAGCGTGATCCCGATCCTGATGATCTACAACCAGCAGGTCGGCGCCAAGGTCAGGGACGCGTCGGCGAAGCGGCGCAGGAAAGAGAGCGACGTGGCGGCCGTGGTGTTCGAGAACGTCACCGGCGCCGCGCTGGTCCAGGCCTACGGCCGCGAGGACCTGGAGCAGGAACGCTTCGCCCGGGAGAACCGCGAGAGCCTCGAGTCCGGGCTCAAGGCGATGCGGCTGGGGAAGGCGTTCAAGCGCACGAGCGACATCCTGTGCTCGCTCGGCACCTGCGGCGTGATCTATTTCGGCGGCCGGTTCGCGCTGCACGGCGACATCTCACCCGGCACCGTGGTGCTGTTCGCCGCCTACCTGCGCAACCTCTACGGACCCATCGACAAGTTCGCCGGCATGATCCTCGACATCGCCGTGGCGCAGGCGTCGGCACAACGCCTGCTCGAGCTGCTGGACTGCGACCTGGTCATGGCCGACGCCCCGGACGCGCGACCGGCGCCGCCGCTCAGCGGGCGCATCCAGTTCGAGAACGTGACGTTCGCCTACAAGCCGGGCCGCGACGTGATCCGCGATGTGAGCTTCGCCGTGGAGCCGGGGCAGAAGGTGGCGCTCGTGGGCCACAACGGCGCCGGCAAGTCGACGATGGTGGGGCTGCTCGTGCGTTTCTACGACCCGCAGCGCGGCGCCATCCGGCTGGACGGGCTGGACCTGCGCGAGCTGACGCTCTCCTCGGTCCGCGACCAGGTCACGATCCTCATGCAGGAGGCGACGCTCCTCAACCAGACCGTGCGCGAGAACATCGCGTTCGGGAAGCACGACGCCACCGAGGAGGAGATCCTCGATGCCGCGCGGCGCGCCCGGGCGCACGATTTCATCATGGAGATGCCCGAGGGCTACGACACCGTGATCTCCGAGGGCGGCGACAACCTGTCGGGCGGCGAGCGCCAGCGCATCAACATCGCGCGCGCCATCATCCGCGACACGCCGATCGTGGTGCTCGACGAGCCGCTCACGGCGCTCGATGCGCGCACCGAGGCGATGGTGCGCACGGCGCTCGACGAGCTGACGCGCGGCCGCACGTCGATCGTGGTCGCGCACCGGCTCGATGCGGTCGTCCACGCCGACCGCATCCTGATGCTGGACCACGGGGCGCTGGTCGCCTCCGGCACCCACGGCGCGCTGATGTCCGGGAACGCCCTGTATCGCGACCTGTGGCAGCACCAGGCGCTGGCGCCCGAGACGAACGGCGCCGAGCCCGAGCGTGAATCCGGGTCCGACGTGGATCAGCCCCAGTCGGCGTTGCGCACGATCGGAAAGCCGATCGAGGCCCGCGGAACGGCGTGAGCTGAAGGGCCCGGGCATGCGCCTGGCCCGACTACGGCTCCACGTTCACCGCGCAGGCCTGACAGAGCCGGTTGTACGACGTGAACCCTGTGAGCTCCACCTCCGGCGTGACGTAGCCGTCGCGCACGGGCTCCTCGCGCATGAGGTCGGTGGACAGGTACTTGGCGCTGCTGTCCGGGAACACGGTCGCCACCACGGCGTCGGCGCCCAGCTGGCTCTGCACCACGAGCGCGCCGACGAAGTTGGCCCCGGACGAGATGCCCACCGCGAGCCCGAGCGTGGCGGCCAGCTTCTGCGCCATCAGGATCGCGTCACCGTCGGAGACGGCGACCACGGCGTCCAGCTCGTCGAGCCGGACGATCTCGGGGATGAACTCGTCCGAGATCCCCTGGATGCGGTGCTGCCCCACGCGGCGCCCGGTGGAGAGCGTGGGCGACTCGGCGGGCTCGAGCGGGTAGATGCGCACACCGGGCTTCATCCGCCGCAGGTAACGCCCCACGCCCATCACCGTGCCGCCGGTGCCGACGCCGGCCACGAACGCGTCGGGCTCGCGCCGCTCGCCGCGGAGCTGGAGCCAGATCTCGGGACCGGTCGTGAGCTCGTGGGCCTGGACGTTCGCCGCGTTGGCGAACTGCCGCGGCAGGAACACGCCGGGCTCTGCCTCGGCGAACGCCTCGGCCATCCGGATGCTGCCCATGAACCCGCCCTGCGCGCGGGTCACGGGCACGATCGTCGCTCCCATCGCGCGGATCAGGTCCACGCGCTCGCGGCTCATCCAGTCGGGCATGAACAGGGTGACCGGGTGACCCAGCGCGCGACCGACGGCGGCGAGCGCGATGCCGGTGTTCCCGCTCGTGGCCTCGGCGATCGTGTCGCCCGGAGCGATGCGGCCGTCGGCGTAGGCCCGGCGCACGATGTGCAGCGCCATCCGGTCCTTGATGCTGCCGGTGACGTTGAAGTGCTCGGCCTTGGCGTGGATCACGCGCCGCTCGCCGCGCCAGGTCAGCTCGATCGCGAGCATGGGCGTGTTGCCGATCATGCGCGCGAGCGAGCGCAGTCGCGGCTCCATCCGCGCGCCGGCGGCCAGCGTCACGACCGCGCCGCCGGGCGTGGGGTCGGGGCCATTCGCATGGGACGGGTCTTCATGCTCACGACGCTACGCGCCGGCCGTCCACCCTCTCAATACTCCTTGAGGCCCATCGGCCGGGGACACGCCGCCCCTAGACCGCCTCCGCCAGGCGTTCGATCTCCGCGGCCAGCCGATCCGCGACCGCCTCGACGTCATCGTGCCGGCCGTTCACGACCCTGAGGATCCGCGGCCCGCCGGGGCGCGCGCTCATCCGCCGGAGGATCAGCTTCACCTCGTTCATCGTGTGCAGCGAACGCTGCACGTCGGCCGGATCCCATCGATCCGCACGGCTCTCGCGTCCGCCGCGGAACCTGAGTCGATCCGCGATCACCTCCGGCCCCGCCTCGATCACGACGACCGCATCCGGGGCCGGCATCGTGGACACCAGCCGCGGGGCCACGCGCGGGATCGCCCCGCGTCGCCCCTCGAGGCCGATCGACCACAGCGCCTGGAAGGCCCCCTGGTCGAAGAGGTGCAGCGACGGCCGGCGCGTCCGCATCAGCGACGACACCATCAACCAGTTGAATCCCATCCGGATCAGCAGCCACAGGCGCTGCTGCCGTGTCGAGCGCATGGACTGGAGCGAACGCAGGGAGCTCAACGGGTGCAGCACCAGCTCCCGCGCGACGTGGAACAGCTTGATCGCTCGCTTCCGCAGCGAGCGGCGGTGGCCGAACGGCGCCAGCATCAGCGTCGGCTCGCTCACCGGCAGCCCACGCCGGCGCAGCCGTTCGGCGACGTGATGCGACACGGCGGACTTGCCCGCACCGGACAGGCCCAGGAACTCGACGAGGACCGGACGCGCGATCGTCACGCTACAGTTCCTCCCAGACCTCGCGCTTGCACTCGAGCAGCACGTCGTCCCAGGGTTGATTCGCGTTCACGTCCCGGACCCGCGTCGCGGTGGGAAAACGCAGCTGGCCTGCCGCGTGCTCACGCCGGGCGACGTCCTCGATCCGCATCTCCGGCTTGCGACGGAGCGCGACGCCGGGCGAGACACGCAGCCTCAACACCAGGTCGGGAGGATGGGCCTGCGCCCACATGTAGGGCGCGGACTCCCAGCGCGCGAGCATCCGCAGCCAGGGCGACCGGCTGTGCTGCCAGCGGTCGAGCAGGGGCCCGTCGGTGAAGCCCATGATCTGGTTCTGCGGGTAGCGATCGCACACGACGACCAGGCCGCGGTTCCGAGCGCGCCAGGCCTGCCTGAGCCGGCGCCGCTTCTCGAGCGCGAGGAGCAGGGCCCAGAGCGCCCGCACCCCGGTCGGGACGCGATCGCGAAGCGGCGTGATGTCCTGCCGGGTCCCGCCCCTTCTTGCGATCACCAGGCGGAGGACCTGCCGGAACGGCAGGCGAAGGAGCGAGCTGGGCCCGTCGCCGCTGCCGAAGTAGGCGACGCGCGCGTCGAGCTTCCACCGGAGCCACGTCACAACGCGTTGCGCGAGCGAGCTCTTACCCGAGCCGTCGGCACCCACGAACGCGATCAGGAGACCTCCGCGCGGGTTCACCCGGCTCACCGGCAGCGGCGGGCTCGACAGCTTCCTCCCGATCGCGCACAGGCCCAGGACCAGCATTCGCCACGAGCGCCTGAGGAACGCTTCCGTGCGGGTATAGCTCCGGCACAGGTCGAGCGCCGCGCGGCCACGCCGGCGCAGCGCGAGCAGCCGGCCCACCGAGAGCCCGTGGGAGACGATCTCGCGCAGCGCGCTCCCGGTCGGCTTCCCGAGCAGCGATTCGCCGAGGTCCACCAGTCGCTCGCGGTCGACCCTCTTCATCAGCCACGCGAACTCGCGGGCTTCGTCGGCGCCCACCTCTGCCCGTTCGAACCACGCCAGGACGCGTTCCGCGACACCGAGCTTGAGCGCGCTCCGCACCAGCAGGAGAAGGCACTCCACGTCGGGATCGGCGGCGCGGAAACCGGAGGCCGGGTCCTTGCGGCTCGTGGACAGCACCAGCTCTTCCCAGGGGAGGCGATATCCCTTGAGGTGCCGCTCGCCGGCCGTGAGCCGGTGATGAAGGTGAAGGTGGATCAGCCGCCCGGTCGGGCGGTCGAGCCCGAGATGATCCTCGACCGCCGGGTAGCCACCGGCCGGGGGCGCCGAGAACCGCTTGCAGCCCAGCTCGCCGAGGATCTGCGTCAACCTCGGCCCGGCGCGTCGATCCACCAGGACGTCCATGTCGGTGACGCCCTGCAGCGCTTCCGCCAGGTGCTGGTTGCTCTTGAAATGGCAGTAGCGGATGCCGGCTTCCTCGAGCCGCGCGGAGAGCTGTCGGGTCAGCTGGAGCCCGATGTGAGTCGTCGCGTCCCGGGGCGCCCGGTCCGGCAGCGCCAGGCTCATCTTGCGACCATGGTCATGCGAACGCCGTGCATTGCATGACACTTACCCGCACGGATGCGGCCGCACCATGCGGACAGTCCCTGAAATCCGGCTCAGGGACTTCGCAGCCGTAGGGTCGTGACCCGACGCACGAGCGGCCGGCCCCGCGAGGGACCGGCCGCTGGGTTCAGCTGGGCATCAGCTTCAGCGCAGTCGCGCCAGTCTCGTGGTGATGTCGCCGTCCGGCAGGTGCACCACCGCGAAGTAGACACCGGGTGCCACCGTGCGCCCTTGATCGTCGAGACCGTCCCACTCGTACGAGTGCGGCCCGGGCGCGAACAACGCCGGCTCGACGCTGCGCACACGCCGGCCGTCCACGCTCATGATCGCGAGCGACACCGTGCCGGTGCGCGCGAGGTTGAACGTGAGCGACGTGCGGCCCATGAACGGGTTCGGCGCCGCCGCCAGTCCGGGCAGCGCGCGCGGCGGACCTCCCACGCCCAGCAGGGCTTCGGCGCCGGGCAGGAACAGGATCTGGCCGCGGATCTCGCCGCCCGGGTTCGCCGCCGTGTGCGAGTTGAAGTACGTGCGGCCGAGCAGCACGTCGGCCTCGTTCGCCACCGGGTACGTCCACGTGCCCAGCTTGCGCGCCGCGATCGGCAGCGACTGCAGCACGCCGCCGTTCATGCCGAGCGGCGCGTAGCCGTGGATGTGCGCCGCGATCTCGGCTCCGGAGAGCGCGGTGATGTGCACGTCGTAGCCGAGCATGTTCGCCGCGGTGTCGATGGCGCAGAGCGCAAACCCCGAGCTCGAGAGCGCCAGGGTCGCAGGTGTCTCCTGGAGCGCGTCCATGGGCACCACGCGCGGGCTCAACTGGCCGCGGATCTCGCCGCCGGGATTCGCCGCCGTGTGCAGGTTCACGTACCAGCGGCCGCTGAGGATGGCGCCCTCGTCGGCCTGGCTGTAGCCCACCGTGCCGGTCATGGGCGACGCCGTGACCGTGAGACCCACCTTCACGCCGGCGGGACCCTGGGTGTAGTTCGCGTTGCCATGGAAGTGCGCAGCGGTCACCGCGCCGCTGAGGCCGGTGTACGCCATGTAGTAGCTGATCGTGTTCGCCGTGGTGTCGATGGTCGCGGTCATCCAGCCCGTTCCCGTGCTCGCGTTGGTCGGCGTTTCCTGGGCCGCGTCCACGATCGCGTTCAGCGGCACGATCTGGCCGCGGATCTCACCGCCGGGGTTGTTGTTGGTGTGGATGTTCACGTAGGTGAGGCCACCGAGGATCGAGGCCTCCTGGCCTTCGGTGTAGTTCCACGTCCCCACCTTCGGATTGCCGGCGGGCAGCGAGAACACGACGCCCGCGGGCGTGCCCGGGCCGGCGAAGCCGTGGATGTGCGCCGCGTTCTCGGGCGAGGACAGGCCGGCGAACGAGATCCAGAAGTTCACCGTGTTGGCGTCGGTGTCGATCACGAAGTACCCGCCGCCGATCCCGGTCGTGGCGTTGACCGGTGTCTCCTGCTTCGCACTGATGACGGCGTTGTAGACGTAGACCTTGGCGTGAGCGGTCGTCGCCTCGAACGCGATGCCGGCGATGAGCGTGAGCGCGAGGATGGCGAGGGCGCGAGGCATACGGAACATCTCGTACCTCCTGCGGGGGATGCTCCCGGCGATGCGAGCGCGCACCGGCCGGGGATGGGGCAGATCAGGGGTCCACCCAGGGGCGAAAGCGAAACCACTTCTCATACCACGCAAAAGTCTGCCGCCTCACGCGTCCCGAGTCGAGCGGAAAGGGCGCGGGCCGATACTGAACCGGTCCCATGCGAGCGCGCTCGACGCGATGGTTCGGCGGCCAGTCTGCGTCGCTGGTAGGCAGCGGTCGGGCTTGCTAGCCTGCGCGCATGCCCGTCACCGCACCTGCCGAGCGTCCATCCGTAGAAACACGCACCCGCCGCGAGTTCACGCCGCGGGCCGTGGTGGCCTCGCTGGCCATCTCCGCCGTGATCAGCGCCTCCTATCCCTACATCGTCCTGAAGCTCGGCTTCGGGCCGAACATCTCGGTGGTCGCGGCGTTCCTCGGCTTCCTCTCGCTGGGATTGATGTTCCGCGACTTCAGCCGCTGGGAGAACAACGTCATCCAGTCGGCGGGCACCGCGGCCGGGCAGACGGCGTTCCTGTGCGTGATCATGGCGGCGTTCGACATGCTGCGCATGGACACCACGCTCGGCTTCACGTTCTCGCTCACGCCGATGCAGGCGTTCCTGTGGCTGACGTCCGCGGGCTGGCTGGGCGTGCTGCTCTCGGTGCCGATGCGGCGGCACTTCGTGATCGAGGAGAAGCTCCCCTACCCCGACGGGGTGGCGGCGGGCGAGACGATCATCGTGCTCGACGAGCGCGGCCAGGGCTCGAAGTCGGCGACGCGCGCCATGGGCTGGGGCTCGCTCGCCTCCGCGGCGGTGATGACGCTGCGTGCGGACACGCGGCTGCTCGGCAACGTCTGGTTCCGCATCCCCGAGATGCTGCCGCTGGGGCCCACGGGCCAGACGATGAACCTCGGCGTCTCGTGGAGCCTGCTCTCGCTCGGCGCCGGCATGCTCGTGGGCCTCCGCGTCAACGCCAGCATGCTCGCGGGCGCGATCCTCTCCTGGGGCATCGCGCCGAGGCTGCTGCTGGACAACGGCGTCATCGACGAGCTGGTGCGGCGCAAGGTGCTGCTGTGGGTGATGTGGCCGGCCACCGGCATGCTGGTCGCGGGCGGACTCACCGCGCTCGCGCTGCGCTGGAAGCTGCTCGTGAACACGTTCCGGAAGCTCTCCGGCGCCGAGATCGACCCCGGGGACTTCCCGATGCGCTGGGTCATCATCGGCTCGCTCGTCTGCTCCGTGCTCGTCGTCTGGGTGCAGCACACGCTCGGCATGCCGGTGTGGATGGCGATCACCGCGATCGTGCTGTCGCTGCCGCTCATGCTCGTGGGCCTGCGCGTGTTCGGCGAGACCAACTGGGGACCGATCAGCGCGCTCTCGAACATGATGCAGGCGGTCTTCGGCGTGCTCGCCCCGGGCCACGTGCTGCCGAACATGGTCGCGAGCGGCGTCACCGGCACGATCGCGTCCGAGTCCGAGGGCCTGATGCAGGTGTACCGCACCGGCGAGATGATGGGCAGCACGCCGCGCCTCCTCACCTACGCGCAGCTCATGGCGGTGCCGGTCGGCGCCGCGACCGTGGCGGTCGTCTACCCGCTGCTCCGGAAGACGTACGGGATCGGCGGCGACAACGGGCTCTCCTCGCCGATCTCGCAGAAGTGGGCCGGCTTCGCGACGCTGCTGTCGAAGGGGCTCTCGGCGCTGCCCCCGGGCGCGATCCAGGCGCTGTTCGTCGCCGTGGTGCTGGGCATCGTGTTCACGGTGATCGAGGGCACGCGGTGGAAGAAGTACTGCCCCTCGCCCACCGGCATCGGCATCGGCATGCTCGTACCCGGGAGCGCCATCGTCACCATGTTCCTCGGCGCGCTGCTGGCGCTGGCGTGGCCCAAGGCGAAGGCGAACGGCGGGAGCGAGGACCGCACGCTGACCGCACTCGCTTCGGGGTTCATCGCCGGGGAGGCGCTGGTCGCGGTGATCGTGCCGGTCCTGTTTGTGCTCGGCTGGGTGGTGCTGCGGTGAGCCTGCCGACCGGGGCCCCGCTCGAGCCGCTCCCGGTCGACGCGGACTTCGACGTCACCATCATCGGTGCCGGGCCCGTGGGGCTGTTCGCCGCGTTCTACGCCGGCCTGCGCACGATGAAGGTGAAGCTGATCGACAGCCTGGCCGAGGCCGGCGGACAGCTCGCGGCGCTCTACCCCGACAAGTACATCTACGACGTGGGCGGCTTCCCGAAGGTGAAGGCGCGCGCGCTCGTCGACGACCTGGTCGCGCAGGCGATGCAGTACGCGCCCACCGTGTGCCTGGGCGAGCAGGCCACCACGCTGACAGCGGCCGACGGCGGCTGGCTGCTCGGCACCGACCAGGGCCGGCAGCACCGCACGAAGACCGTGCTGCTCACGGCCGGCATCGGCTACTTCGCGCCGAGGAAGCTCGCCGACGCCGCGCTCGCGCGCTTCGAGGGCCACGGCCTCCACTACGTGCTGCCGGGGCTCGAGGCGTTCCGCGGCCGGCGCGTGCTGCTGCTGGGCGGCGGCGACACGGCCGTGGACTGGGCGCTCCATCTCGAGCCGCTCGCTTCGGAGCTGACGTTGATCCACCGGCGCGACCAGTTCCGCGCGCACGAGGACAGCGTCCAGAAGCTCCACGCCTCGCGCTGCCGCGTGGTCCCGTTCCACGAGCTCAAAGACCTCGAGGGCGACGGTCACGTGGAGCGCGCGATCATCTTCGACAACCGGAGCAAGGCCGAGACCACGATGACCGTGGACGACGTGGTCGTGAACTTCGGCTTCGTCGCGAACCTGGGTCCGCTCAAGACCTGGGGGCTCACCATCAAGGCCAACTCGCTCGAGGTGAGCCAGAAGATGGAGACGAACCTGCCGGGTGTGTTCGGTGCCGGCGATCTCGTCAGTTACCCCGGCAAGCTGAAGCTCATCGCCACCGGTTTCGGCGAGGCGGCGATGGCGGTGTGCGGCGCCAAGATGGTGGTGGACCCCAAGGCCCGGTACTTTCCCGGACATTCGTCCGAGATGGAGGGCGCACAATCAGGAGAGGCGGCCAAGACGGGAGCGGGCGGCGGTTGAAGCCGTCGCGTGGATTCGGCCAAGCTCCCGTGATACTTTGCCGATAACCACGCGCAGGACGTGCGTGATATGGGACTCCCCGAGGGCGCCCGGGGGACCGACGTGCTCGAGCGCCTAATGGGGCTCGCTCTTTGGAAAACCTGCTCGTCGTGATCCCGCTCGCCGCGGTCGCCGGGGTGCTGCAAGCCACGCTGTTCGAGTGGATCTATCACCGCTACTGGCTGCATCGCCCATGGCTGCCGGCGCAGATGTTCACGGCGCACACGCTGGTCCACCACCAGCTCTGCAAGCACGAGGACACGTTCCACGTGACCGAGGAGGAGCAGGAGGAGGCGCTCGCGTTCCAGTGGTGGGGCGGGCCGGTGCTGGTCGCCATCAACGTGATCCCGTGGTCGATCGCGGCGCTGCTGACGCGGGGCACGGGATATCCGGGCTGGACCGTGGTGGCCACCGTGGCGGCGACGATCTTCGTCTACTACATCGCCTACGAGGGCTTGCACCACCTCATGCACAAGCCGCAGGTGCCGTGGATCGAGAACGCGGGCTTCTTCCAGTTCATCAAGAAGCACCATCGCCTCCACCACGTGTACATGGGCAAGAACTTCAACGTCGTGCTGCCGCTCGCCGATCTGCTCCTCGGCACGCTGGTCCTGAACGACCCGCAGCCGGCGCGGCCCACCGAGCCCGCCGCGCGCCAGGTGGCGAGGCGGCACAGCGCGTGGGGCAGGAGGCTGCGGGCCGAGACCAGCGGCGTGGCCGAGCACTCGACGCAGCCGGAGCCGCTCGTCTCGCCGCCGGAGCACTAGGCCGGAGCGTCCGGGTTGGCGTTGCCGCCGCTGATCCTCGAGTGGCTCGGGGCGCTGTTGCGCGCCGTGCACGTGCTCGCCGCCATCCTCTGGATCGGGGACTCGTTCCTGTTCATGTGGATGGACGCGAGCCTGGAGCAGCCGCGCAAGGCTCGTGAGGGTGCCGTCGTCGGCGAGCTGTGGATGGTGCACAGCGGCGGCTTCTACGAGGTGGTGAAGCGCCGATCGCTCTCCCCCGCCGAGCTGCCGCCGAACCTCTACTGGTTCAAGTGGCAGTCGTATTCGACGTGGATCTCGGGCGCGTTCCTGCTCGCGGTGGTCTACTGGCTCGGCGGCGGCGCGCTGCTCGTGGACAGTGGCTCGCGGCTCACGCACGGGGCGGCGGTGCTGGTCTCGGCCGCGACGCTCGTGGCCGGCTGGCTGCTCTATGACACGGCGTGTCGTTCCCCGTTGCGCGAGCGCCCGTGGCTGCTCGCCACGGTGCTCGCGCTCGCGTTCGCCGCCGCCGTCTTCGGATTCACGCGGGTCTTCGGCGCGCGGGCCGCGTGGCTGCAGGCGGGTGCCCTGCTCGGCACGATCATGGCCGCGAACGTGTGGCGCGTGATCATCCCCGGCCAGGCGCGCATGCTGGCGCAGACGCGCGCCGGCGAGCCGGTGGACACCGCACCCGGCGTGCTCGCCAAGGCGCGCTCCACGCACAACCACTACCTCACGTTCCCGGTGCTGTTCCTGATGCTGAGCCAGCACTTCCCCGCCGGCTACGGCCACCCGCTCGGCTGGCTCGTGCTGCTGCTCGTCTGCGGAGCGGGCGTGGCGCTCAAGTACGTGATGAACAAGCGCACCCGCGCCGACTGGCGCGCCGTCGTGGCCGGCGCCGCGGCGATGATCGCGGCGATCGTGCTCACCGCGCGCCCGGGCGGCGGCGCGGCCGCGTCGGGCACCGCGCTCGCGATCACCGTGCCCGACGAGCAGGCGTACGCCATTGTCGAGCGCCGCTGCGTCACCTGCCATGCCGAGCACCCCTCGAACCCCGCGTTCCCGCAGGCGCCGAGCGGCATCATGCTCGACCGGCCCGACCGCCTGCACGCGCTGAGCGCCCGCGTCCGCGTGCGCGCCGTGGAGACGAAGACCATGCCGCTCGGCAACCTCACCGGCATGACCGACGCCGAGCGCGACACGCTCGGAGCGTGGCTCGCCGGGCTCGCGACGCGTCGCTGAGGCCGGCTAGCGGATCGCGACCGCCCGTCGCGTGATGGCGCGGCCGTCCTGCTCCAGGTGCAGCAGGTAGACGCCGCTCGGGAACGATGCCCGCGCATCGAGCGGGATCACGTGCGCCCCGGGTCCGAGCGCGCCGACCTCGCGAACGAAGACGCGCCGGCCGCTGACGTCGAACACGGACAGCGTCGCGGGCCCGTGGCTCGCGAGTGAGAACGCGAGCTGCACCGTGGGCCCTGCGGGATTCGGATGGAAGCCGCCCAGGCCGAGCGACGCCGCGAGCGGCACCACGGCCGCGACCTGGCCGAGGAAGCGGGTGCCGGTGCCCTCGGTGACGCGGAGCCGGTAGTCGTACGCGCCCCCCGGGACGACGCGCGTATCCACGAACACGATCATGCCCGTGCCGTCGGGCAGCACGTCGGCGAGCGTCTGCCACCCACCCGCGCGCTCGCGACGCTCCACCTCAAGCCGCGTCGCCGGCGAGCCGCCCGCGTACCACGTGATCGTCACGCGGTCACGCGCGACCTCGGCGCCCACGAGCGAGATGAGCGTCGGTACGGCATGATCGCACGTGAGGCCGATGCCGATGCCGTTGTTGATATCACGGAGGCACGACGCGATGTCGCCGTAGCCCTGCGCCGCCGTGGGATCACCGGGGTCGAGCGCGGCGAGCTGGAACAGCTTCGTGTCGACGCCTGGGCTGGGGAGGACGCCGCCCCAGGTGAAGCGGAAGATGTCGCCGTTGTCGATCGGCGCGCCGGCCGCGATGCGCCGTGACCACAGCGCGTAGCGGAAATCCACGTTGCCATCCAGCACATTCTGCAGGTTCGGATCGTCGAAGTACCTGGAATCGGGCGTGGCATCGCCACTGTACGGCGAGTCCATGACCCAGAGGATCTCCCGGCCGCCGTCGGTCGATTCGTCCGGATCCCAGAGGCCGTTCTGGTTCGCCGTGGGCGGCGGGCCGCCGTTCTCGAGGAATGCCGCGTTCAGCTGCACGCCGGCGTCGGTGTCGAACACCGTGAACGGCACCGGGACGTAGTCCTGGATCAGGAAGACGCGGTTCCCGAAGCCGTCGAGCGTGCGCAGGTAGCGGTAGGCGTACTGCCCGGTCGTCCCGCCGGTGAACCGGATCTCCACGGAGTGCGTGATCGAGCCGATCAGGATCGAGGACCCGAACAGATTCACGGCGTAGCCGGCGCCGCCGTCGAAGTACAGCAGCCCGGCGTTGAAACCCGCCAGGGCGGCGGGGTTCGGCCCGACATCGACGTACGACGCGTCGGTAAGCCCCCGGGTCGCGGTGAGTGCCAGCTCATTGATGTTCTGGGCGTCGAGCCCCGGGCACGAGATCGGTGTCAGACCGTCGAGGAAGACCGACGGGCCCTGGACCGGGAACATCACCGGGGAGGTCGCGGAGACGTTGCACAGGAACGCCGCGTACTGCTGGACGGCTTGACCCAGCGGCGTCGACGCCGACGCGGGGTCGAGCGCCGTTCGCAGGCTCGTCACCGGATCCGCGCTCCAGTCGAGGTAGAGCGACGCCGCGTCCACGCGCTGCGCGAGCTCGGTGAGCTGCGCCGGCGTGAAGTCGTGCCCAACGCCCGCGAATTGGTCGTACCAATAGGGCGTGTAGCGCGGGCAGTTCACGATCTGCCCGCACCCCGGCTCCGGCGGTACCGGCGGCGCGAAACTGTTGAAGAAGAACGTCTGGATCGCGTCGTCATCGCAGCGCAGCTCGTTGACCGACGAGAGCCGGTCTGGGCCCCGCCCGATCACGATCGCGACCGTCCCCTCGAGGCTCGTGCCAGGCAGCATCGTCGGGACGGGCCCGGTGCTCAGCAGCATGCGTTTGTCCGAGGGGAACGTATCCAGCCAGCCCGTGCCGGCGACCGGGTCGCCTGTGAGTTCGAACTTGGCGGGCTGCCCGGTCGTGGGATCGAGGATCGGCGTTCCGTCTCCGTTCAGCCCCTGGAGCGTGTTGTAGGTCTCGACGCTGTCCTGGGGACCTCCCCCGTTGGGGTAATGCACGAACGCGGTGGCGCCGAGCCCGCCGGGAGCGGCCAGCATGTCGATGCCCAGCGCAGGGGGCGAGCTGCCGTACTGCTGGTCTGCGTTCGTGGCGTTGTAGACGTAGCCGAGGCCGCGAACAGGATCGCCGCCGCACAGGTCGTCCGTGTAGCCGCCCAGGTCCGGATCGGCCCAGATCCCGATATGAAGAGCGTTGAGGACGTTCGCGCCCTTGTTCAGGAACCGGTAGCGGAGGAACACGGTGCGGTCCGCGGGGCCAGCGCCCGAGAACGCGAACGCGAGCAGTTGCACCTCGACGCCGAGCGACAGCGCGCTGCTGGCATTGTTGTGCGACGCGTTCTTGCCCAGGTCGTTGAACACGCTCCACAGCATCTGGTCGCCGAGGATGTCGAGTGTCCCATCGGGCTGGACGGTCACGACCGGCGCACCGTGCGGTACGGCGCCCGTGTTGTAGTCGGCGAGCGCGGCGTCGCGTTCAGCGGTCGTCGGGTACGAACGCAGGAGCTTGTAGACCTTGTACTCGGCCTTGGAGGGATCATCGGGTGTGGCTGCGCCGCCCGTACCGATGATCGCACCGGGCCTCCAGTCATCGCTGTACTCGGCAACGGATACGCGCACGGCGCCATTCACCATCGCGCCCATCCACAGGCCGGCGGCAAACAAGGGCGACCTGCCGCTGCCCTTCGGATACTCCAGTCCCGGCCCACCCACCTGCGTGTCGTACGCGAACGACCCGGTGTTCTTGACGACCATCGAGATACTGTTGATGTCGACACGCTGCGAGGCGTCGTCGACCTGCGGGGCGGACGGGCGCGGGGCAGGGCCGGGATCGGGCCGCGATGTAGGTCGCGCGGCCGCGGAAGCGAGTGGCGCCAGCGCCAGCAGGCAGGCGAGCGCCCCCGCGACATGGAACGATCCGGCGATGACTGGGCGGCGCACGGTGCCTCCGGAGACGGTCGCAACGACGGAGGGACTGTCCCGCCCGAGCGCGGGCTCGTCAACGGAATGTTGGCGCGAGCGCGACCGGTGGATCCTTGGGGGAACTCACTTCGTGGCGGGCGCGGTGGCCACTTCCTTCGCCTCGGGGACCCCGTACTCCGGGGCCGGTTTCCCCTGCAGCCAGTGGTCGAACCAGCGGCGGATGTGCTCCTGGTTCTGCACCCGCCGGGACGGCATCCCCGAGCGCGACAGCTCGTGGTTCTCGCCCGGGAAGCGGACCATGACCGTGGGCTTCTTGCGGTAGAGCAGGCCGCGGAACATCGCCTCGCCCTGGCCGATCGGCGTGCGCCAGTCCTCCTCCGAGTGGATCACCATGAGCGGCGTCTCCACGTTCGCCAGGTGCGTCACCGGCGAGCGCTCGGCGAAGTCCTTCGGATCCTCCCACGGCGCGCCGCGGAACCAGAACGGCTGGAACAGCGAGAAGTCGCACGTCGACCACATCGCCGACCAGTCGGCGACGCAGCGCTGCGTGATCGCGGCGGCGAAGCGGTTCGACTTGCACACGATCCAGTTCGTGAGCAGCCCGCCGCCGCTGCCGCCGGTCACGCCCAACCGCGAGTCGTCGACGAAGCCCTTCGCCACGACGTGGTCGACGCCGGCCATCAGGTCTTTGTAGTCGTCGCCCGGGAAGCGGTACTGGATGCAGTCGGCGAACGACTGGCCGTAGCTCGTGCTGCCGCGCGGGTTCGTGTAGAGCACGAGGTAGCCCGCGGCCGCGAGCACGCGGAACTCGTGGAAGAAGCCCACGCCGTAGGCGGTGTGCGGGCCGCCGTGGATCTCGAGCACGAGCGGATATTTTTTCCTGGGATCGAAGTCGGCCGGCTTCACGAGCCAGGCCTGGACCTTCGTGCCGTCGAACGACGCGTAGTCGAAGCTCTCGACCTCGCCGAGCGCCACGCCCGCGAGCAGCTCGTCGTTCGCGCCCCAGACCCGCGTGAGCGTGCGGCGCTCGAGGTCGTAGACGTGGAGGTCGCCGGGTGTGCGGAGCGAGCCCAGCGTCAGCGCGACGCGCCGGCCATCGGCGGAAACGCTGCCGGCGATGACCTCGTGGTCGGCGCCGGTCAGGTCCTCGACGCGCCCGCTCGCCGCGTCGCAGAGCGCCAGGTGCGCCGCCCCGCGCCGGGCGTGCACGAACACGATCGATTTCCCGTCCCCCGTGAAGCCCAGCGGTAACTCCCCACCCCCGCGCGGAGGATGCTGATCAGAACTGATGCCCTCGCCCACGTGCAGGTCGAGCCGCTCCGTGAGCACGCGGGGCGAGCCCTGCGGCCAGGCCCCCGCGAACAGCAGCAGGTCGTTCGCCTCGTACGTGTTGGGCTTCGCCGCCCGCGCGCCCCCCACGGCCGCGATGCGGCCGTCGGCGCCCTCGACGAACTGCACGATCGGTCCGGCGATGTCGGCCACGACGCGCGTTGCCTCGCCCTCCGTGGGCGCGTCGAGGTCCGCGGCCACGGCGCGAATGTCGTTGTCCTCGGCGGGCGTGCTGAACCACGGCGCCTCGCGCCGGTCGGTGGCGAACAGCACGTTCTTCCCGTCGCGCGACCAAGCGACCGCCGACTCCTTGAAGCGCGAGCCCTTCGTCAGGCGGCGCGACTCGCCGGACGCCAGGTCCACGACCCACACGTGGTCCAGGTGCTCGAAGTCGGTGAAGCCCTCGTTGTTCCAGCGGAACTCGGGCTTCGTGACCACGCGCGCCGGCTCGTGCTTGGGCTTCTTCGCGCCTTCGACGTCGCGATCGGGATCGTGACCGGAGAGGATGGCGATGCGCTTGCCGTCGGGCGACCACGTCGGCGAGGACACGCCCTTCTCGAGCTTCGTCAGCGCGCGCGCCTCGCCACCGGCGAGCGGCAGCACGTGGAGCTGCGGCTTGGCGCCCTCGGCGCGGCGCACGAACGCGAGCGAGCCGCCGTCCGGCGACCAGCGCGGCTGCGCCGAGCGACCGTCGAATGTGAGAGCCCTCGGCGCCTCCGGCGCCGACGTCGCGGAGCCCTGCGCCGAGGTCGCAGCTCCCGGCGCCTCCGGCGCCGATGTCGCGGAGCCCGGCGCCGCACCGGGCGCCGGGATATTCGCGAGCCAGAGGTCGGTCCGGTAATCGTCCTCGTCGGGATCGATGCGCACCAGCGTGAACGCCACGCGCGTGCCGTCGGGCGAGATGCGGGGATCGGCGATCCAGCGGAACTTGAGCAGGTCGGCTTCGCGCATGGTCGTTCTCCGGAGGCAGGAAACGCACAATGAGAAACGAGAAACTAACGCGCACGGCGCGCGCGGACCAGCGGGTTCCGCACGCGTGGCCGCGCGGCGGCGTCTGCTAGTCTGCGAACATGAGAACCCTCACGCGCCGGGCGCCGGGCGCCGCGTGAGCCACGCGGCGCCGTCCGCGCGGGGGACGACCCCGTGGCTCGCGTTCGCCCTCACCTGCGCCATCTGGGGCAGCACGTTCCTGTTCATCCGCATCGGCAACGACACCACGCCGCCGCTGTGGGGCGCCGGCGTGCGCCTGGCGCTCGCCTCGCTGCTGCTCGCGGGGCTCGCGTTCGCGCTGCGCGTGCCGTGGCCGCGGGGTGCCCAACTCGAGGCCGCGCTGTGGTTCGGCATCGTGGACTTCGGCATCAGCCTGCCGCTGCTCTACTGGGGCGAGCAGCACGTCCCGAGCGGGATCGCGGCCGTGTTCTACGCCACGATCCCGCTCACGACGTCGCTGTTCGCGAGGGCGTTCGGGCTCGAGCCGCTGCGCCCGCGCATCGTGCTCGCCTCGCTCGCAGCACTCGGCGGCGTGGCGTTGATGTTCTCCTCGAACCTCGAGGGTCGCTACGAGCCGGCGCGCCTCGCCGCGGTGGCGCTCGCCGCGCTGACCGCGAGCCTCGCCGGCGTGCTGCTCAAGCGCGCTCCCGACAGCCACCCGTTCGCGGCCAACGCCTGGGCGCAGGGTGTGGGCGCCCTCATGTGCGTGGCCGCGAGCCGCGTGCTGGGTGAGCCCCAGGCGTGGCCGGGCGGTGAGGCCTGGATCGCGATCGGCTACCTCGCCGTGGTGGGCTCGGTGGTCGCGTTCGCCGCGTTCGCCTGGCTGCTCCAGCACTGGCCGGTCACGCGCACGAGCTTCATCGCCGTGGTGGTGCCCGTCGTGGCGCTCGTGCTCGGCGTGATCGCCCGCCACGAGCGGCCCGGCCGCACGGCGCTGGCAGGCTCCGCCGTGATCCTCACCGCCGTGCTCGCGGGGATCGCAGGCGAGCGACGCGCCCGGGGCTGAAGCGTCAGCCCGCGAGGCCCCAGGCGGCGAACACGTCGCGCATCGCGTCCGGCCGGCCGGCGCGACGGGCGAGGTCGCGCCACCGCGGCGCGAGCGTCTCCCCCAACTCGCGCACGCTCCACTCGCCGAGGATCGTCACCGCGTCGGCCTTGGCGCTCACCGGCAGCTCGCGCTCGAGCTCCATCACGCGGCCGCCGCCTTCCGACGCCAGGCGGGCGAGCGAGCCGGCGATCGCCGTGAACGTGGCCGGCTCGGCGTCCTCCATCCAGTCGAGCAGCCACTCGGCCTCGAGCCGGCTCGCCCACGTTCGCGGGAGCGCGAGCAGCGCCGCGGCCGCGGCGGGCGTGAGCGCCCGCCAAGCGCCATCCAGGAGCGGCCGCGCCCGGCGGTCGCCGAGCGCCAAGAGGGCGCCGACGAGGCCGGCGCGCACGCCGTCCGGCTCGGCGTGATCGAGCAGCGCGCGCAGCGCACGCGGCCCCGAGAGCGGATCGCCGCCCTCCGCGGGCAGCAGCGTCGCGAACGCCAGCGCGGCAGCGCGCGCGACGCCGGCGTCGTGCTCGCGCTGGAGCACCGGGAGGAGCGCCAGCACGGTCGTGGCGCCCCCGCGCACCGCGGCGATGACCTGCTCGACGAGCTCGAGACGCTCGCCGGGCGAGCGCTCCGCGACGAGGCGGTCGTAGACGCCGCCCAGCGCGCTCGCGGTCTCCGGGTCGCGGCGCACGCCGAAATAGAGCGCGAGCTGGAACGCGACGGCCTCGAGCTCGGTGGGCCTCACGCCGGCGAGCGTCGCCGGATCAGCCAGGGCTGTGACCAGCGGTTGCAGGTAGTCCACCGGGAGGACACGCCGACCAGAGCGCGATCGCTTCGTCATCTTTGTGCTGCGACAATTGTTGCTGGTCCCGGATCGGGTCCCAGGACGGGGTGTCCGGTTCCACGCCGCAACGACTTACGGCCGCACATAGGCCCGGCAACAATTGTCGCACCACAAGCAAAACAGAAGGCGGCGCTCGTGGCGCCGCCCTCTCGTCTCACTATGCGGACGGGACCGAACGCTCAGCCCTTCCGGACGTTGCTGGCCTGCAGGCCCTTCGGCCCCTTCACGATCTCGAACTCGACGCGCTCCCCCTCGGCGAGCGTCTTGAAGCCCTCGCCCTGGATCGCAGAGAAGTGCACGAACACGTCCTCGCCACCCTCCTGCGAGATGAAGCCGAAACCCTTTGCATCGTTGAACCACTTCACAGTACCCGTCGCCACTGCTGACTCCTTCCGGCCGCGGGGGAAGCACCCCCGTCTCTACTACGCTCGCTGAGCCACCATCGAGCGCGCGAACAGTGTCGATCCCGTGAGTGGACCGGCAACGAAAACAGCCGAGGTCGCGAAGGACCTGCGGCTGGAACGCTGCCTGAAGCGAATCCTGCACCCGGCTCCGACGCGGACCAGCATGGGCCCAAACCGGGGCGCGGGTCAATCGGATAGTGCATTCCCAGCAGGGCCTTCGCCGACGCGCGAAGTTGAGATGTGGCCTATGAATGCGGCCGCCCAGCGCGCGCGCGTGCCGGCCTGCCAGGCCAGTCGTTCGGCCGTTCCGTCCTCGAGCGCGAGCGCGGGAATGAACGTCACGTGCGCGAGCCCTGCGGCCGCGTGCACGCACCAGCCGCCGAGCGCGTCGCAGCCGGTCCACTCACGCGCTTCGCCTTCGTTGAGCAGGGATGCCGTCGCCGCGGCCCGCTCCGCGACCGGTTCGAGTCCGGCGGGCGGCACGAGCGCGGCAAGCAGCCCCGCACCGAGCCGGGGATGCGGCTGGCCCGCGCTCGCACGCCACAGCCACCGGGCGGCGTGCGGCGACGGCGCGCGGTGCCCGGGATCGGCCACGAGCTCGGCGTCCATGCCGTGAGCGGCATGCGTCGCGCGCACCCAGGGCGCGGGCGTGAGCCGGGCGAGATCCGCCATCGCGCGCTCGAGCGCCGGCGCGCGCTCGGCGGCGCCGCGCGCGTAAGCGCCCGCAGACTCCGCCTGCGCCAACGCCTCCAGAGCCTCGCCCCCCGGCGGCCTCGGCGTGAGCAGCACCGCCCCGGGCAGCTCGATCGCCAGCGCGTCGGCGGCGCGCAGGGCTTCTCCCACCTGGAGCAGCGCCGCGTGCGCGATCAGCCGCACGCCCGCCTCGCCGTCTCCGGGCCGCATGATCGCGCCCGCGCGCAGCGAGACCTCGCCGCGCTCCGCGTCCCAGCGCAGCGAGGAGAGCGCCGCCTCGCGCGCGTTCCAGCGCGCGAGCGCTGCGAACTCGGCGCCGCGTCCGCTCACGTGGCCCAGCAGCGCCGTCTCGGCCACGATGCGCACGGCGCCGTCGGCGCGCGCCGGCTCGGCGTGAACGCGGAGCACGTGCGCGTGCGGCCACCAGCTGAACCCGCGCGGTTCGCCGACCACGCGCGCCGGCTCCGCCGCCAGCGCGTCGCGCACGCGCTCGACCGCCGCGGGTCCCACGTCGTCCCGGCTCATGCTGCGCCCAAAAGCGCGGCGGCGCGGAGGGGGCTCCTCCGCGCCGTCCGTCCGCCGCGCGCCGCGCGAGCGGTCACTTCACGTCGAGCAGCTCGAGGTCGAACACCAGGTCGGCCTTCGGCGGGATCGGGGGCCGGCCCGCCTCGCCGTACGCCATCTGCCAGGGGACCAGGATCTTCCGCTTGCCGCCGATGCGCATGCCGCGCACGCCCTCGTCGAAGCCTGCGATCATCTGCCCGCTCGCGATCTGGAACTTGAGCGGCTGGCCGGAATTGAGCGAGCTGTCGAACGGGGTGCCGTCGAGCAGGTAGCCCGAGTAGTGGATGGACACGTTCGTGCCCGGCTCGGCCATCTTGCCGCTGCCGACGACGAGGTCGTCGTACTGGAGGCCGCTTGCCAGCTTGTGCATCTTGTTGCCGCTCCCGGGTGCTCCCGGCAGCGCCGGCGCGGCGGGTGCCGACGTGGACGCGATCGGGGTGGTCGTGGCCGTCGTGCTCTGCTCGCTCATCGTACCCGACTTCTCGGTGGTTTCATTGCAGCCTGCAACGCCGAGGGCGAGGCACACGCCGAGGGCGAGGAATGGCTTCGACATACGCGACTCCTTTCGGGTGGGACGGGAGCGCAAGCTCGCACATCGAATGGACGTCCGCAACCGCTCCGGCCCTGAGAATAGGGCCTCAAGCCGACGTGCGCAGCGGCCGATGACAGCAGTGCGGCCCGGGGATCCCAGCCCCCGCTTGTGGCCGTACCCGAGCACTGGAGTACGGTCGTGGAGATCAGCAATCTCGTGGTGGCACGCTACCTGGACGGGCGCGTGCTCAAGGGCGTGACGCGCGATTTTTCGCCCAACCGGGCCATGTTCCACGTCGATCCGCAGGACGGCGCCGCGACCGTGGAGCTGCGCTTCCGCCAGCTCAAGGCGCTGTTCTTCGTCGGCTCGCTCGAAGGCGATGCGTCACGGCAGGACGTGCGCGGCTTCATCCACGGTCCGGTCGAGACGCAGCAGGGCAAGAAGGTCGCGGTGCGCTTCCGCGACGGCGAGTTCATCTGCGGCTACACGCTGTCGTGGTCGCCGGATCGCGAGGGCTTCTTCATGTTCCCCGCCGACGCGGGGAGCAACAACCAGCGCATCTACGTGATCACCGCGTCGACGCTCGAGGTGAAGGCGGGCCCGGCGGCCGAGGTACTGGCGCAGCGCGTGCTGAGCGAGGCGCCGGTGCCGGGGTCTTCGGGCGTGATGCGTCGCCCGGCGAGCGGTGCGCGCTGGCAGCGGCCGGGCGCATCGCCGAGCGGTCTGCGACCCATGCCCCCGATCGGCGGCCGCAGGCCGAGCGGATTCCTGCCGCGGTCACCGCGCGGCGGCGGGCCGGAGCCGAAGACGGGCACCGACTGAGCGACGGGAATACGAACGCCCGCCCGGGCGACCGGACGGGCGTTCCTGTTTCCAGGCGGGTCGACTAGCGGCGGCGCTTCTTGGCGGCCTTGGCCTTCTCGGCCTTCTTGCGCGCGGCCTGCTTGGCGCGCTTGCGGCGCAGCCGGTGCTTGTAGGCGGTCATGACACTCCCTTGGGGCGCGCGTCTGGATGACGCACGTGCGCGGGGACACTAGCCGCAGAGCGCGAGGTACACAAGCGTGGGCCGGAACCTAGAACGCGGTGACGCCCGCCGAGTCGGGTCGCGCGGCGGGCGTGCGGAGCCAGCTCACGTACGCCCACAGCCGCTCGAGGTCGCCCGGGTCGAGGTGCTTCTCGTAGGCGGGCATGTGCAGCCGCGCGCGCTTGAGGAAGAACATCGCCGCCGGGTTGCCCTTGAAGCGATCCGAGACGCCGTGCTCCACCCATTGCCGGAACTCCGCCTCGCCGGTCACCAACTCGGGGAAGTCGGCGCCGTCCCACGACGGCACGTAGCCTTTCAGCGAGCCGGGATTGGGGAGCGCGAGCCGCCCGCCGAAGCCGTGGCAGCCGGTGCAGCCGAGCGCCTTCACGCGGTCGCGCCCGGCGAGCGCCAGCGAGTCCTCGGGCTCGGGGCTGTCGCTCACGAGCATCACGTAGGCGACCAGGTCCGAGACCTCGCGGTCGGAGAGCTTGCCGCGGAACGCGGGCATCCGCAGCGCTCCGGCCGCGCGCTGTTCCTGCCACGTCTTGCTCTCGCGCTTCTTCGCCGTGACGCCGTTCAGGATCCACTCGCGCACGTCGTGCGCGTCGTCGGCGAACATCATCAGGTCGCCCGCGAACGTGGGCACGGTCTTGTCCTTGCGACCGGGGTTCGCGGTGCCCTTCGTGCCCGCGGCGCCGTGGCAGGCGAAGCAACCCTGCTCTTCGGCGAGCCTGCGCCCGCGCTCGGCCGGCGGCAGGTGCGGGCGCCTGAGCCAGGCCACGCCGAGCGCGCCGGCGACGGCGAGCAGGACCAGCACGGTCAGGATCTTCATGCCGGGACATGCGGCGGCGCGCGGGACCGTACGCGCCGCCCGGCCGGTTCACACGGCCTGCCGGGCGTGTCGCGGTACGTCCCCGCGCGCCGCGCGCGCTGTGACTACTTCGAACCGGTCGTCGTGGTGGTCGCCGCGGCAACCGCCGTCACGTCGATGCCTTTCACCCCGCCACGCTCCGCGAGCGTGCCGGTGACCGTGGCCATGGAGCCGGCCATCTTCTTCAGCTCCTCGTAGGCATCGGGGTTGTCGTGGTTCGGCGTCAGCAGGATGGCCTTGCCATCCTTGCCGAGGAGCATCAGCGGCATGCCGGTCGACGCGCACTTGAGCGCGCACTCGGTGTGCTTGGCGCCCATCGCGCCGTGCGAGATGTAGCAGCCGGCGTCGAGGATCTCGCCGGTCCACGTCGCCGACTTCGCCGTCGTGGCGTGGCCGGACTCGCCCTTCGCATAGGCCCCGACCGCGATCACGAGGCCGAGGATGGTGACGAAGGCCAGAAGCTTCTTCATGGTGCTTCCTCCTGTGGGGATCTCGTGCGGACGATCCGGATGCGCCGCCCACCGGGCGGCTCGATAAACGGCTTCGATCACGCGACCGACGTGGCCGCGGGTGTTCCCTCGCCGCCGCGTACGGCGGCGTTCACGTCAGCTCGAGGTACTTGAGGTCCAGCGGTCCGAACAGACCGCCGCCCTGCCCCCCGAACCAGTCCTTGCCCCGGCGCAGCGCATCGCTCGGCACGTCCACGACCGGGAGACCCAGGTCCTCGACCGCGGTGACGCGCGACGTCGTGGGCAGCGCGTAGCGCTCGCTCGCGAGGTAGTCCTCGAACTCGTCGAGCGTCCACGCGAACAGCGCGTCCACCTCCCACACGAGCTGCACCTCGCGGCCCTTCAAGAGGTCGGGCGGGTCGTCGGGCGCGGCCGCCACGAGCCGGCCGACCGCGCAGCAATCGCAGCCGAACCAGAAATCCAGCTCGCCTTCGACCTTCAGGTTCTGGGCGATGCGCGCCTCGGTCGGCGCGTCCCGCCACACGTTCCCGAGCAGCTCGCTCATGGCGAACAGGTAGCGCAGCAGCGCGCGCGGGTCGTCGGAGGCCGCGCCGCGCATGCCGGTCGCCAGCACGCGCAGGTTGCGGATGGCCTCGAGGCGCACCCACGGCGAGCGGCGGTTCGTGAGCGCCGCGAGGTTGTGGAGCGAACCCTCGACGCGCTCGCGCACGACCGCGAGCAGCTCGTCGAACGTGCCGCCCCCCTTGTCGAGGAACTCGATCGTCCGCCGCATGCCCTGGTTCAGGGGCAGGTAGGCGGCGCGCAGCGTGCCCCAGTCCTCGGTCAGGCGTTGTTTGGCGATGACATCCCAATCCGCCATGCGGTCGATCCCCTGTTCGCGTGCGGTGCAGCGGGTGCGGACTCGAAAGCTCGATGCGAGTATAGCCACCCCCATCTACGAGGGTCCAACCCGCGGTGGGACATTCGGCGCGCGGCGACGCGGCGGCCGCGGCGCATGTCAGGCCCGCGTCAGGACCTGCTCGCCCGCGGGCGCGGGGCGCGCGCGATCCACCGCGACGCGGGCGCCGGCGACGCTCGAGGCGCGACACGCGTCGAGCGCGCACTGCACCGGCACGGCATCGTCGGCGAAGTTGGGCGCGAGCGGCTCGCCGTGCGCGATGGCGCGGTGCAGGCGGTCGACGAGCACGCCGAACGGCGCGACGAGCGCGGGATCGCCCTCGCGCGGCGCGAGCGCGTACGCCGGCGGGATCACCACCTCCTCCGGGGGCTTCCCGACGTCGATCCGCCACAGCCGGTAGCCCGAGTCGTCCCAGCGCAGCGAGCCCTCCTCCCCATGGATCTCGAAGCGCTCCCAGCGGTAGGGCGCCGAGGCGTAGAGGTCCACGAGCGCGGTGGCGCCGGCCGCGAACTCGTAGTGCACCGTGCTCGCGTCGTCGGCGGTGGCGGTGTCGCTGCCGCGCCGCGGCTGGTCGACGCGCACGCTCGCGAGCGCGGTGAGCGGCTCGCCGAAGAACGTGCGCAGGCAGTCGGTGTGGTGCGAGCCGAGCGCGCCCAGGATGCCGCCGCCGCGCGCGGCGTCGGCGAGCCAGTTCATCGGGCGCGAGTCGGCGCGCGCCCAGATCGGGTAGCGGCCGAGGATCTCGCCGCGGCGCGGCCGGCCGATGGCGCCCCGGCGGACCAGGTCCACGGCATGCATGCGCGCCGGGAAGAAGCGGAACTCGTGGTTGATCCCGGCCACGCGGCCGGCGGCGAGCGCCGCGTCGCGCATGGCGATCGCCTGCCAGCGATGCAACGCCGTGGGCTTCTCGCACAGCGCGTGCGCGCCGGCGGCGACGGCGCCGACGAACATCTCGTGGTGGAGGTGGACGGGCGTCGCCACGCACACCAGGCCCGGCGACTCGCGGCGCAGGAGCTCGCGCCAGTCGGCGTACGCCGCGGGGACCTTCAGCTCGGCGGCGATCCGCTGCGTCTTTTCATGGTCGCGGCCCGCGATCGCGACCAGCTCGAAGCCGGGATGGCGCTGGAAGCCCACGGCCTGGACCGTGCGGCCGAACGAGGTGCCGAGGATGGCGACACGAATGCGCGACATGGGTTCGGGTGTCCTCCTGACTTGACGTTACGTTCGCGCGGAGCATCCGTCCGCGTGTGCTAGCCTGTCCACTTCTCGAGAGCCATCTTTGCCCCCTCCCGGAGCCCCCATGCGCGATCCCCGTACCCGGAAGCTGGCCCAGCTCATCGTCCATCACTCGTGCGAGCTGCGCGCGGGCGAGGCCGTCCTGATCGAGTCGTTCGACCTCGCCGACGGCCTCGTGCTCGACCTGATCGACGAGACGCGCGCGGTGGGCGCGATCCCGGTCGTCTCGCTGCGCAGCAACGCCGTGATCCGCACCCAGCTCCTGGGCGCCACCGAGGCCCAGCTCAAGGTCCAGGCCGAGCTCGAGCTGCACCAGATGAAGCAGGTCCAGGCCTACGTCGGCATCCGCGCCTCGGCGAACGTCAGCGAGCTGGCGGACGTGCCGAGCGACAAGATGTCGCTCTACCAGCAGATCGTGGCCAAGCCGGTGCACCTCGACTACCGCGTCAACCACACGCGCTGGGTGGTGCTCCGCTACCCGAACGCGGCCATGGCGCAGCTCGCGAACATGAGCACCGCGGCATTCGAGGACTTCTACTTCCGCGTCTGCAACGTGGACTACGTGCGCATGCGCGACGCCATGCGGCCGCTCGTCGAGCGCATGAAGCGCACGGACCGCGTGCAACTCAAGGGCCCGGGCACCGACCTGCGTTTCAGCATCAAGGACATCGGCGTCATCCCCTGCTTCGGCGAGCGCAACATCCCCGACGGCGAGTGCTTCACGGCGCCGGTGCGCGACTCGGTCGAGGGCACGATCACGTACAACACGCCGTCCGTGTACCTGGGCACCACGTACGACCGGCTCGCGTTCACGTTCGAGAAGGGCCGTATCGTCAAGGCCACCGGGAACCCGCAGGACAAGCTGGAGAAGCTGCTCGACACCGACGAGGGCGCGCGCTACGTGGGCGAGTTCTCGCTCGGTTTCAATCCCCACGTGCTGCACCCGATGAAGGACACGCTGTTCGACGAGAAGATCGCCGGCTCGCTCCACTTCACGCCCGGGCAGTGCTACGAGACGACCGAGAACGGCAACCGCTCGCGCATCCACTGGGACCTGGTGCTGATCCAGCGCCCCGACTACGGCGGCGGCGAGGTGTGGTTCGACGGCGAGCTGGTGCGGAAGGACGGCGTGTTCGTGACGCCGGACCTGAAGGGCCTGAACCCGGACGTGCTCGGCGCCGGCTGAAGCCGCGCGTCTAGCGATCGAGCAGGAAGCGCGTGCCGGACACGCCGCTGGGCGTCGTGAGCCGCACGAAGTAGAGCCCGCGCGCCGCGCGCGCGCCGCCCGCGTCGCGCCCGTCCCAGGCGAGCACGTGCGAGCCCGCGGCGAAGCCGCGATCGGCGAGCGTGGCGAGCCTGCGGCCCTGGATGTCGAACACCTCCGCGCGCGCGTTCGCGGGTGCCGCGAGCTCGAACACCACCACCGGCGCACCGCCGAGCGGCGAGCCGGTGAGCACGCGCAGCTTCACCTCGGCGGGCGCCGCGATGCCGTGCGTGAGGCTGTCCTCGGGCACCGGCGCCGGGTTCGGGGACACGTCGGTCCGGGGGCCGTCCTCCTCGGGCGAGGTCGGCATCGTTCCGCCCGGCCCGCCGCCCACGGGCTGATCGACGGCGTTGGGATAGACGGTGAGCCAGCCGGTACTTGCGGTGCCGTCGGCGGTCGCGACGCGCACCTTCATCGCCTGGTCGGGAGCGAGCGTCGGCGGCCAGCGGCGGGTGAACCACTTCACCGTCGCGCTGTCGGCGGCGAGGCCGGGCCGGTCGGGGATCCCCAGCGCCGCCATCGGGGCCGGGTACTGGAGCCCGCTCGCGTCCTTCACCCACGCCACGAGCGGCGGATGGTAGGCGTACCCGTTCACGGCCTTCAGGCGCAGGCCGACGTAGCGGTTCTCGTCGACGGTCGGCCGCGTCCAGTCCATGGACAGCATGTGGAACAGGAGCGGCTCGCCGAGCGTGAAGTTGTCCCCGATCCCCCACACGATGGTGCGGATCTCGATGCGATCGGACGTCGTCACCGCGAACAGGTCGAGATCGCCGTCGTGCAGCACCTCCGATGCGTACCAGTCCGAGGTGTCGTAGCCGAGCATGTTGCGCAGCCGGCCGCGGTACGTCCACGCCGGCGGATCGCCGATCGGGTCCGAGCTCGTGTAGAACGTGAGCGGCTGCCCGGAGTTGGTGGTGATGAACAGGAACCAGCGCCCGTTGTGCTGGAACAGGTGCGGCGACTCGGTCTGCGCGTTGAACGTGTAACTGCGGTGCGTGATCCAGAGCGGCTTCTCGTCGTGCCACACCGAGGGATCGCCGGTGCTGCGTGCGACCCCGACCACCGTGGACGTGGTGTCGCTCGCCGGTGAGGCGGTGTAGTACATGAGCCACTGCCCCGGCGTCGCGGGATCCGGCATCACGAACGGGTCGCGGCACGCCATGGCGGTGTTGAGCGGTGACCACCAGGCCCACGGCACGCCCTGCGTGCTCCACACCGGCCCCTCGTGCGCGGGCGTCCAGGTCATGAGGTCGGTGGACCAGGCGACACCGGTGCGCTGCGTGTCGCGGAACTGGCCGGGGTAGTCGGAGACGCCGGTGTAGAACATCCACCACAGGCCACCCCACTGGACCACGTGCGGCGCCCAGACGTGCAGGTTGTCCCAGGTGCCGGGGGTGACCGGCAGCACCACGGGGAGCTGGGTCCAGTGGTAGAGGTCGGTGGAGACGGCGTGGCCGAAGTCCAGCTCGGTCGCCCACGGTGGCAGCAGGTCGTTGTGGCGGATGTAGAAAAGGTGATACACCCCGTCCTTCTTGACGAAGGCGAAGTCCTTGGGGCGTACGTTGCCCGTCGGGATCATGGCGGCCGCCTGAGCCGGCGCGGGCGGGGCCACGAGCCATGCGGCGAGCGCGAAGGGAGCGAGGTGTCGGAGCAGGGGGTGCACGTGCGCGGGGGGTCGCCTTTCGAGCCAGCGGGCACCCGGGGCGCGACCAATGCGGCCCGGGTCAAGGACCGGCGGGGCGATTATTCGGGCATTCGGGGTCGGCGGTCAACGCCGTTGCGTGCCGCGGACCCGGGTCGCCCATGATCCAGCTCCAGGGCGTGCGCTACGCGATCGGCGAGCGCGTGCTGTTCGACGACGTCGACTGGGTCATCGGCCCGGGGGACCGCTGCGCGCTCGTGGGCCCGAACGGTGCCGGCAAGACCACGCTCATCCGCCTGGTCCTGGGCGAGGCGACGCCCGAGGCCGGCACCTGCGTGCGCCCGCGCGGCACGCGCATCGGCTACCTGCCGCAGGAGGCGGCCGAGCGCTATGACGGGACCGTGCTCGACCGCGCCATGGAGGCGCACCGCGCCCTGCTCGACATGCGCGCCGAGCTGGATGCGCTGCACGCGGAGCTGGCCGATGTCGGCGCCGACGACCCCCGGCTCGAGGCCCTGCTCGAGCGCGTGGGCGACCTCCAGCACCACCTCGAGCACCAGGACGAGCACTCGCTCGAGCCCGAGGCGCGGCGCGTGCTCTCGGGCCTCGGGTTCTCGACCCCCGACCAGGACCGGCCACTCGCCGAGTTCTCGGGCGGCTGGCGCATGCGCGCGGCGCTCGCCGCGCTGCTGCTTTCCGATCCCACGGTGCTGTTCATGGACGAGCCCACGAACCACCTCGACCTGCCGGCGATGGAGTGGCTCGAGGACTACCTCGAGGACTTCGCCGGCGGCCTCGTCGTGGTCTCGCACGACCGCGTGTTCCTGGACCGCGTCGCGAACGAGGTGCGCGAGCTGGACCACGGCAAGCTCACGCCCTACAGCATGCGCTTCTCGCTCTACCTCGAGGAGAAGGAGCTGCGCCGCGACCAGGCCGCGGCGGCGAACGCGCAGCTCGACGCCAAGATCGCGCAGCTCCAGCGCTTCGTCGAGCGCTTCGGCGCCAAGAACACGAAGGCGTCGCAGGCGCAGAGCAAGCGCAAGCAGATCGAGCGGCTGAAGTCGCAGCACCAGGTCATCCCGCGCCGCGCGCGCGGCATCCGCTTCTCGTTCCCCGATCCGCCGCACGCGGGCCGCACGCTGGTGCGGCTGCGCGACCTGTCGTTCGGCTACGACCACGGGCCCGACGTGATCGCGCACGCGCGCGCGGAGATCGAGAACGGCGAGAAGCTCGCGATCGTGGGCGCGAACGGCGCCGGCAAGACCACGCTGCTCCGCGTCCTCGCCGGCCAGCTCGAGCCCCGGTCCGGCACGCGCGAGATGCCGGTGCTCACGAAGATGTCGTACTTCGCGCAGCACGCGGCCGAGACGCTGGACGGGCGGCTCACCGTGCTCCAGTCGCTCGAAGACGTGGCGAGCGACGAGTGGCGTCCGCGGCTCCGGAGCCTGCTCGGCACGTTCCTGTTCTCGGGTGACGACGTGTTCAAGCCGTGCCGGGTGCTCTCGGGCGGCGAGCGCCAGCGCGTGGCGCTCGCGCGCTTGCTGCTCACGCCCAGCAACCTGCTGCTCATGGACGAGCCCACGCACCACCTCGACTTGGCCGGCAAGGAAGTACTCGAGGACGCGCTCGCCCAGTACCCGGGCGGCGTGGTGGTGGTGACGCACGACCGCTCGCTCATGGCCCGCGTGGCGACGCGCGTGCTGGAAGTGAACGGCGGCCGTGTCGTGCTCTACCCCGGGGGTTACGACGACTACGAGAGCACGCGGTTGAGCCGGGTGGCCGAGGAGTCGGAGCGCGAGCGGGCGCGCTCGCGCCCGGCGGGCGGGAACTCACCGAAGGCGGGTGCCCAGGCGGCCGCGACCGGCCGGGCCGCCCCAGCACCCGCTCCCGCCCCCGGGCGCGGAGCGTCGCCGGCCGCGACCGAGGCCCGCCCCGGCCGCGCCACGCAGAACTCGGCGCGGAAGCGCGAGCGCGAGCTGGCGCGGCTCGAGGCCGAGATCGCCGAGCGCGAGACGCGCATGCGCCAGCTCGAAGAGCAGCTCGCCGACCCCGCGCTCTATCACGACGCCCCGCGCTCGCAGGGCATCGTCGTCGAGTACGAGCGCGTGCGCTCCGAGCTCGAGTCGCTGTGGGCGCGGCTCGCCGAGCTGGGGTGAGCCCGACGTGCGTTGACGGCCGCACCGGCGCTGCGTAGGGTCCGCGACCATGGCCGACGTCACGCTCCGCACGTACGTGTTCCTGGACTCGCTCCAGCCGCAGCTCGCGGCGTTCATCGGCACCACGGCGCGCGGCTTCCTGCCGGTGGCCGGCGACGCCTCGATGTTCATCGAGACCGCGCCCGGGCTGGTGATCAACCGCATCACCGACGTGGCGTTGAAAGCCACGGCCTCGACGCCGGCGATCATGGTCGTTGAGCGCGCGTTCGGGCTGCTGGAGTTCCACCACAAGGACCAGGGCCAGGTGCTGAACGCCGGCAAGGCCGTGCTCGACTACCTCGACCTCGGGGAGAAGGATCGCCTCCAGCCCCGCGTGGTGAGCGACCAGGTGATCCGCGCCGTGGAGGCCTACCACGCGCAGGTCATCAACAAGATGCGCTACGGCGACCAGTTGATCGCCGGCGAGTCGCTGTTCATCCTCGAGAGCGAGCCCGCGGGCTACATCGCGTTCGCGGCGAACGAGGCATTGAAGGCCGCGCGCGTGAAGCTGATCGACGCGTCGCTGTTCGGCGCGTTCGGCCGCATGTACCTGAGCGGTTCCGAGGCCGAGATCGACGCCGCCCGCGAGGCCGGGATCCGTGCGCTGTCGACGTTGAAGGGCAAGGCCGACAGCGGAGCCGGCGCGCGAAGCTAGGCGGTTCCGGCGTTACCGGGCTCCACGCGCGCCACATTCCACGCCAGGATCCAAGCCGTCGCCATGAGCACGCCGCCGAGGAAGAACGGCGCGCCCGGCGCGTAGAGCCCACGGTGCGGCTGCAGGAAGAACGCGAACACCTGCGTGAACAGCACCGGGCCGATGA
>Ga0070688_100000051_pt1 | contig 55511 bp, 41 predicted proteins | sample KBSS13HmetaG_FD_64679 | JGI IMG/M metagenome (GOLD analysis project Ga0070688, IMG submission 64679) | Switchgrass rhizosphere microbial communities from Kellogg Biological Station, Michigan, USA - KBS S1-3H metaG | ecosystem: Host-associated > Plants > Roots > Rhizosphere ...
CCTGTCGCAGCAGACGTTCTCGGTCGACCTCGGCACGCTCTACGACGTGGGCGCGGCGGGCATGAAGATCGGCATGGCGATCTCGAACATCGGCTCGCAGGAGAAGTTCATCGAGCGCGAGGCGCGCATCCCGTCGATCTTCCGTGTCGGCACGTCGGCGACGCTGTTCTCGAGCGGCAGCCAGAAGCTCGTGGGCTCGTTCGAGTTCTCGCACCCGCCGGACAACTCCGAGCGCGTGAACGTCGGCGGCGAGTACTCGTTCAAGAAGTACATGTTCCTGCGCGGCGGCTATGGCTTCAACTACGACGCCGAAGGCCTGGGTGCGGGCGTGGGCTTCCACTTCCCGGTCTCGGTCGCGGGCATGGCCGACTTCGACTACGCGTACACCGACATGCTGGACCTGGGCGCGTCGCACCGGTTCTCGCTGCGGTTCGAGTTCTAGGATATCGGCCAAGGAACCCCTGGCCCCTTCATGATCCTGACCACGGTCGTTGTCGACCGACGCACGGCGCGCTCCCCTCGGGGAGCGCGCCGTGCCGGTTCGTGGGCGGGGAGGGCGCTCGCGGCGGGCCTGCTCGCGCTCGGCGCGCTCCCGGCTGCCGCGGCCGAGAAGCAGGTGGGCCCGCCGCCGTGGCGCTCGGGAGGCCGCCTGGGGTTCACGTGCGACGCCGCGGCGTTCCCGGATTCGGTCGGCTACCACCTGGAGGTCTACCTGCGCCTGCCGCCCGCGACGCTGCGGCAGCTCGCCCGCGATGCCGCGGGCGAAGCCCGGGTGCGTGCGACGCTGCGGGTGCGCAACCGTGTTTCCCCGCGCGAGCTGGAGTCGTCGCAGGACTTCACGATCGCCGTCGAGGACACGGCGCTCGGCCAGGGCAAGGTGGTGTTGATGCGCTTCCCCGTGGCCCCCGGGAACTGCAAGCTGAGCGCGCGGCTCGAGGACCCGAACCCGCACAAGGGCGGGCTCCGGACCGTGACGCTCAAAGCGGAGCTCCAGGGCGAGCTCGAGGTGCCGAAGCCGCAGGCGTCGCGCGACCTCTCCGATATCGAGTTCGCATGGCCCTCCGAGACCGGGCACGGGAGCCTGGCGTTCGTGCGCGGCGGCCAGGTGCACATCCCGAACGCGGACCGGCTCTACGGCCTGTACGCCTCGACCATGGAGGTGGCGTTCACGGCGCGCTCGCGACCCGGCGATGAACGACCGTGGAAGTGGGTGATGCGCGTGCTCGACGTGAAGGGGCAGGCCGTGGCGCAGCAGGAGAGCACGTCGGCGGCGGGCGTTCTGGCGCAGGGCTCGGCGCGCTTCGACATCTCGCGGGAGCCGGCCGGGGTCTACTTCGTGGAAATGAAGGCGTGGCAGGAGGGTGACAACGGCGCGCTCCAACGCCGGGCGAGGTTCAGCATCGGCTGGAAGTCGGACACCTGGAACCGCAGCGGTGCCGACATCGCGGACGACGTCCACTTCCTGCTCGAGGCACGCGACGAGGACGAGTTCCTGGGGCTCCAGCCCGGGCAACAGGAGAAGATGCTCGCCGAGTTCTGGCGCCGGCGCGACCCGACGCCCGAGACCGCGTTCAACGAGGCCGAGCAGACGTTCCACGACCGCGTGCAGCAGGCGAACGCCGAGTTCTCGCGATTCGGGATCGGCAAGGGCATGTTCTCTGACCAGGGCCGCGTGTTCATCCGCTACGGCACGCCGGACGAGATCCTGCACCAGGTCATGCCGGCGGGCGACGAGACGCTGACAAAGGCGCTGCTGGAGATCATCGCCACCGAGGAACGCCCCATGGGCTCGGTGAACCAGAAGGGCCCGGGCGGGGACCAGCGGCCCTACGAGGTGTGGATCTACGAGGGCGACATCCCGCTGCCCTTCGATGCCGACCCCGACGCGCAGGTGGTGCGTGTGAACAAGCGCCACCTGCTGTTCCTGTTCGTGGACGAGCAGGGACTGGGAACCTTCACGCTGAGGTATTCGACGGAATGACGGAAGCCGCGCCCGCCGGGCGCGGAGAAGCTCGACTCACCAGGAAATCGGACCGCACCGGGAGAGACGGAGTCATGCGTGCATCCGCGTTCGCTGTCGCGTGGGGTCGTGCTGTGCTTCGGGCTGGCCGTTGCGGCGAGCGGGCTCGCCTCCGCAGCGACCCGGCCGTACGACGACGTCGAGTACCAGGGCTTCCGGGCGTACGAGCAGGAGATCCAGGCCCGCGTTCAGCGTGACGGCGGCGCCCGGCGCGGCGCCCGACCGCTCGCCATCCCCGACATCTTCGGAGCCGGCTCGGTCCTGAACGTCGGGAACGTGGTCATGAAGGTCACGAACAACGGCATCCTCGGCAACCCGTTCATCACGTCGAGCGATCCGTCGATGCAGTGGCCGGGCACCTCCGCGATCGAGTACCTGGCGTTCCTCGGGCTGGCGATGGGCGCCGTGAACCCGTTCTCCACCGACCCGAACGCGGTCCGCCGCGTGAGCTTCGTCCAGGAGTGGCGGCCGCCGTCGTCGGCTCCCGAGGACCGCGAGTACCGCTCGTACGACGGCATCGTGAACGGCGTCCGGTTCGTGAACGACGACGGCGACCTCGACCCGCTCACCGGCGACGGCCGCTACGACGAGGACTTCCTCGACGGCCGCGACAACGACGGAGATGGCCGGATCGACGAGGACTTCGCCGCGCTCGGCCAGCAGATGTTCACGTGCGTCATGCGCGACGACACGCCCGAGGCCGTGGCCGCCGCGGCCGCGGAACGCCACGTGCCGCTCGGTGGCGCCGTCGGCAGCGGCGTCGAGTGCCGGCAGTCCGTGTGGGCCTACTCGATCCCCGGCTTCACCGACTTCAACGTCGTCAACTGGCACTTCCTCAACCGCACCGGCCACGAGCTGGACTCGGTCGTGATCGGGTTCCGTGTGAACCTCGATGCCGGCCCCGCGGACAAGTCGAACTTCTTCAGCGACGACTTCGACGCGAACATGTACCCGTTCGGACACTTCCTCGTGCAGACCAAGGGCAACGACGGGCGCCGGCAGGTGAAGGGGACGCACCCGCCGGTGCCGGACGTGGATCCGGATTCGGCGCTGTGCCCTCGCATGCTGATCACCGTGCAGGGTTTCACGGTGGCCGACAACGACGGCGACGAGCAGAAGACGCTCGGCGTGCCGTCGTTCATGCTCATCGACCACACCATCGACCCGCTGGGCGAGACCGGGCCGAGCGCGGTGGGCTTCCGCTCATTCCGCTCGTTCCCGGTCGGCCAGCCGTACGTGCAGGGCGGCAATCCCACGATCGACCAGCAGCGCTTCGAATTCATGACCGGCCACGACAACATCGGCGCCGACGTGGGCGACGCGGCGATGCTCGGCTTCATCACGCAGCCGCCCGGCGACCAGGCGGCCGACTACAACGCCTGGGCCTCGATCGGGCCGTGGCTCCGCTGGCCCGCCGACGGCGAGCTGGACGCCACGTTCGCACTCGGCGTGCGTGCGGGGAACCTGAAGCTCGCGCAGGGCTACGCGGCCGACTACCGGGCGCACGCCACGACACAGCTCAAGCTCGACCAACGCACGCAGCTCCCGGTGATGGGCGTCACGGACGGCTCCGACCTGCTCGCCAAGTACCCGTCGCTCGACAACGCGCTCGCCGCGCAGATGGCGTTCGAGGGCATCTACGAGCCACGCGCCTGGCCGCTGCTCACCGACTTCCCCGGCCGCGAGACGCCGATCAAGGCGCCGCCCGGGCAGATCATCTCGCCGCCGCCCAGCTGTCGCGACCTCGTCGCGCGGTTCGTCGACGACAAGAAGTACGAGTGGTTCGACTACGACTGCGACTACTGCACGGGGGCCTACTCCTCGGTGATCGAGCGGGGACTCTTCCACCACACGTGGCTGGCCGAGTCGCCGCCCCCGAGCCCGAACTCGAACCTCGGCGTGTCCTACAACTACTCGGACAACCCGGACCGTCGCTTCCCGCCCGCGGGTGACGGCCAGGTCACGCTGGCATGGGACAACCTGTCCGAGGTCTCGCCCGATCCCGTCAGCGGCTGGTTCGACTTCCGCGGCTACAAGATCTGGAAGGTCTCGGACTGGACACGCCCGGTGGGCGCTTCCGGCCCGGCCGAGGACGACTGGACGCTGCTCGCCGAGTACCGGCTGTTCGACGGCGCGCCGGACAACAAGCGGCTCGTGGATGGCGTACCGGTGTGCCCGAGGGTCTACGTCCCGCAGAAGCGCGACTCGATGGAGATCTGCCTCACGCGCGGCGACCTCTGGGACTTCCAGAGCGGGGACATCATCCACCCGGACGCGAGCCTGCCGTGCGTGGGCTTCCCGAACTGCGTCGTGGACTCGGCGCTCCAGCTGGGCTCGACGTCGAAACGCGTGGGCCGGACGCGCTACCCTGTGGGTCGCTACCGCTATGTCGACCACCAGGTGAAGAACGGCTTCCTCTACTTCTACTCGATCACGGCGCTGGACTCGACGGGCGAGAAGCAGGGCAAGGTGGAGTTGAACGGCCGGCGCACCGCGGTCGAGGCGGAGGCCATCACGCCGCAGGCGGCGACGAACGCTCGCAACCGCGTCTGGGTGGTCCCGAACCCCTACCGTGGGGTGCGGAAGATCGAGGAGCGACCGTCCGCGTGGGACCTGACGCCGAACGCGTCGGACCCGACGGGAACGCACATCGACTTCCTCGGGCTGCCCGATGGCCAGTGGTCGATCAAGATCTACACGCTGTCCGGGGACCTTGTGCAGACGCTGAACGCGAACGACGCGGTGGATGCCTCGGTGCGAAACGCGACCGTGATCGACAGCCGCGGCCAGGCGCACCCGAACGTGACCCGCCAGCAGGACACGGCGGCGGATGGACAAGCACGATGGAACCTCATTTCGCGCAACGGGCAGGACGTGGTGAGCGGGATCTACCTGTTCACGGTGTCGTCCAAGCGTGGCCTGGAGCGCGGCAAGTTCGTCATCATTCGCTAGCGTCGCCGCGGGCCTTGACCCCCGCGGCGACCGTGTGGCATGGTCCCGGGCTCTACCTGTAAGGCATTGGTAGCGCCGCAGTTGCGCGCGCTCATCACACCGGGACGGTCACGCGGGAGAGAGGTCGGTCATGGCGCTCAAGGTCGCGATCAATGGATTCGGGCGCATCGGGCGCTTGGTGGTGCGGGCAGCCAAGGTGCGAAAGCTGCCGATGGACTTCGTGGCGGTGAACGATCTCACCGACGCTGCCACGCTCGCGCACCTCTTGAAGTACGACAGCGTGCACCGCGTCTGGGCGGAGGCCTCGGGCCACGCCGTGGACGGCAAGCTCGTCATTGGCGGCGACAAGATCGACGTGCTGGCGGAGAAGGACCCGGCGAAGCTGCCGTGGAAATCGCTTGGGGTCGACATCGTGCTCGAGGCGACCGGTCGCTTCACCGAGCGCGACAAGGCCGCGGCACACCTCGCGGCCGGCGCCAAGGCCGTGCTCGTGTCGGCGCCGGCGAAGGGCGCCGACCTGACGTTCGTCTTCGGCGTCAACGACCAGCTCTTCGACCGCACGAAGCACATCGTGTTCAGCATCGGCTCGTGCACCACGAACTGCCTGGCCCCGGTCGCCAAGGTGCTGGATGACCGATTCGGCATCGACCACGGGCTCATGACCACGATCCACGCCTACACGAACGACCAGAACATCCTCGACCTGCCGCACAAGGACCTGCGCCGGGCCCGCGCCGCGGCGGTGTCGCTGATCCCGACCTCGACCGGCGCCGCCAAGGCGATCGGCGAGGTGCTGCCGGGCCTGAAGGGCAGGCTCGACGGCATCTCCGTGCGCGCCCCCGTCATGGACGGCTCGCTCGTGGACCTGGTCTGCCGCGTGAAGCGCACGGTGACCCGGGACGAGGTGAACGCCGCGATGAAGGCGGCCGCCGACGGACCGATGAAGGGCATCCTCGAGTACTGCACCGACCCGATCGTCTCCACCGACATCATCGGGAATCCCGCGAGCAGCGTGGTCGATTCGCTGTCCACGAGCGTCATGCAGGGCGACATGGTGAAGGTGCTGTCCTGGTACGACAACGAGTGGGGCTTCTCGAACCGCGTCGTCGACGCGCTGATGAAGCTCAACTGAGCGCCGTGAGCTTCGCCAAGCGCACGGTGGTGGACCTGGACTGCGCCGGGAAGCGCGTGCTCATGCGCGTGGACTTCAACGTGCCCGTGAGCGGCGGCGCCGTCACCGACGACACGCGCATCGTGGCGGCGGTGCCGACGATGCGTTATCTGCTCGGCAAGCGCGCGCGGCTGGTGCTGTGCTCGCACCTCGGCCGCCCGAAGGGCGGGCCCGACCCGAAATACAGCCTCAAGCCCGTGCGCGAGCGGCTCGCGCGGCTGCTGCGCCAGGACGTGGCGTGGGCGGATGACTGCGTGGGCCCCGAGGCCGAGCGCGCCGCCCTGGCGCTCGCCGACGGCGGCGTGCTGCTGGTCGAGAACCTCCGCTTTCACCCGGAGGAAGAGAAGAACGATGCCGGCTTCTCGCAGGCCCTTGCCCGGCTGGGCGAGTGCTACGTCAACGACGCCTTCGGCACCGCGCACCGCGCGCACGCGTCCACCGAGGGCGTCACGCACTATTTGAAGCCGGCCGTGGCCGGGCTGCTGATGAAGACCGAGCTCGACTACCTGGGCACGGCGCTCGAGAACCCCAAGCGCCCGTTTGTCGCGGTGCTGGGCGGCGCCAAGATCAGCGGCAAGATCGATGTGCTCACGGCATTGCTCGGGAAGGTGGACCGGCTGCTCATCGGCGGCGCGATGATGTTCACGTTCCTGAAAGCGCAGGGGAAGCCCGTGGGCCGCTCGCTCGTCGAGGACGACCGGCTGGAGCTGGCGCGCGAACTGCTCGCGACCTCCAGGTCCCGCGGTGTCGACCTCGTGCTGCCCACCGACTGCATCGCCTCCACCGCGCCCGACGGCACCGCGCCATCGGCCCCGAAGCGCATCGAGCAGCTCGCGGCGGACGAGATGGGCGTGGACATCGGTCCCGAGACGCTGGTCACGTTCGCGGCCAAGCTTCGCGACGCGAAGACGGTCGTCTGGAACGGCCCCATGGGCATTTTCGAGGTCCCCGCGTTCGCAGACGGCACGATGGGCGTGGCCCAGGTGCTCGCGCCGCTCAAGGCGCAGGGCGCGGTGACCGTGGTAGGCGGCGGCGATTCGGTGGCGGCCGTCCAGCAGAGCGGGCTCGCCGAGCGCTTCTCCCACCTTTCCACCGGCGGCGGCGCCTCGCTCGAGTTCCTGGAAGGCAAGGTGCTGCCCGGCGTGGCGGCGCTGGACGGCGCGCGCACGTGAGTGGCTCCTCGCCGGTCGCGCGTCGCCCGCGCATCGTGGCGGGCAACTGGAAGATGCACCGCACCTCGCCCGAGGGCGCGGCGCTCGCGCGCGAGCTGGCGGCGCTGAACGCGGCGGATCCCGCTTCGGCCACCGCCCCGGTCGTCGTGCTCTGCCCGGCGGCACCCGCGCTCGAGTCGGTGGCACGCGCGCTCGCCGGGAGCGGCATGGCGCTCGGCGCGCAGAACCTTCACAGCGAGCCCGCCGGCGCGTTCACCGGCGAGGTCTCGGGAGCGATGCTGCGCGCCGCGGGCTGCACGTGGGTGATCGTCGGCCACTCGGAGCGCCGGCACGGGATGGGGGAGACCGACGCCCAGGTGGCCGCCAAGCTGCGCGCGGCGCAGCGCGACGGGCTCACGCCCATCGTCTGCGTCGGCGAGACGCTGGCCGAGCGCGAGGCCGGCCAGACGGAGGCGGTGCTCGTGCGACAGACCACGACCGCGTATCACGGGCTCAAGACGGCCGCGGCGCGCGCCACCGCGATCGCGTACGAGCCCGTGTGGGCGATTGGCACCGGCAGGGTGGCGACGCCCGACCAGGCGCGCGACGCCCACCGCGTCGTGCGCGCCACGCTCGACCGCGTGCTCGGCGCGGGCACGGGCCAGGCGATGGCGATCCTCTACGGCGGCAGCGTCAACGCCGGCAACGCGACGTCGCTGTTCGCCGAGGCCGACGTGGACGGCGCGCTCGTGGGCGGCGCCTCGCTCGAGGCCGCCTCGTTCTGGAAGATCGTGAGCGCGGCGAGTGCCGCCGGCTGAGTGCGCGCGCGTTTTGACGACCCTGTGAGCCGCTGCTAAAGTTCTCGCCCGTTTGTCGCATCGAGCTGGGCGCGGAAGGCCGCGCGTCGGCCCGCGCAACCTGTTCGTGGAGGCGTTGGATGTACGCGTTCCTGCTGGCGTTTCACCTCATCGTCTGCCTGTGCCTCGTGGCCGTGATCCTCGTGCAATCGGGGAAGGGCGGCGGCCTGGCCGGCGGCGCGTTCGGGGGCGCCACGCAGACCGTGTTCGGCGGCCGCGGCGCGACGGACTTCATCACCCGCGCCACGGTGGTGCTGGGCGCACTGTTCTTCGTCACGTCGCTCTCGCTGGCGCTGCTCACGACGCGCGCCACCGCACCCACGCGCAGCGTCGTCTCCGAGGCCGCGAAGCGGGCCGCGACGACGGCTCCGGCCACGCTGCCGACCGCCACGCCACCCGCGGGCAGCAAGACGCCCGTCGCGCCCGCACCGGCGCCGGCCGCGCCGGCCACGCCGACACCGAACAAGAAGTAACGCGACACAGCCAACGACCCGTGCCCGGGTGGTGGAATTGGTAGACACGTACGTTTGAGGGGCGTATGGGGAAACCCGTGCGAGTTCAAATCTCGCCCCGGGCACCAAAGTGACGAGGCCACGCCGAGATGGCGTGGCCTCTGTCGTTCAACGGGTTGAGTCGAGTTACTTGAGATCGCCGCCGCGGGTCGCCGCAGGCTTTGGTGCCGTTGCGGTGCCGAAGTGAGTCGCGGCGAGCTTGGCGACTCCCTCCGCCAGGTCCGCCTCGTCCACGATCGCGTACCGGCGGAACACCGACTCGGTGAGGTGGCCTGTGAGCTTCATCGCCACGGAGCGGGGCACGCGGGCACGCTCGAGGTCGCGGACGGCCGTGCGCCGCAGGTCGTGGAATAGCCGGCCCGGGACGCCCGCCTCGCGGACTGCCCGCTTCCAGGCGGTGTCCATGTCGCGGATGGCCGCCCCGGCCCTGTGGAATACCCACGGCACGATCCGGCCTTCGGCACGCTCTACTGCTGTCGTCGCTTCGCGCTGCTCCTGGAGGAGCGCAGCCAGTTCTGGGTGCTTGCTCACGGGGTAGGTGCGTCCCTGCCCGTTCTTCGTCGTCCCCGGGGCTAGATGGACGAGACCCCGAGGAAGGTCCACGTCCTTCCATTGGAGGTTGAGGATCTCGGCCTTCCGCCAGCCAGTGAGGGCGCCGAACCTCGTGACCGCCGCCAGCTCCGATGGGAGGTGGGCGAGGACTGCTCGCAGCTCGGCCGGTTCGAAGAAGCCCTGCCGGACGTTCCGAATTTCGAGCCGCGGCATTTCGGGGGCTGGCAGCTTCCCGACTCGGAACATCCGGCCGAGGAATCCCAGCTCGAGCTTGATCGTTGCCGGCTGGGCCCCCTGTTTGCGTCGGTGGACCACGTAGGCGTCCACGTTGTCGGCGATTTCGCGCGCGAGGGTGCCCTGGAAGTACTCCAAGTGCGCGACCGACTGCCGGAAGCGCGCCAGCAGGCGGGGACGGGCGCCTTGAGCCTCATAGTGGTTGCGCAGCCGCTCGGCCAGGTGCTCGAAGCGAATACGCTCAACGTCGGGCCATCGGCCCTCTCGAACTTCTGCCCGGCGCTTGTCGAGTGCATCCCACGCCTCGCTCTCGTTCTTCGCCGTTTCGACCGACTCGCGGTAACGCTTGCCATTCCTCGAGAAATCGATCCACCAGCGGTTGCGGTGGAAGAACACGCGGCCACGGCGGCGCGACGGGCGTGATGCCGGAGTCCGCGCAACGGACCGCGTCGGTGCTACCAGCACCTCTTGGCTGTCCTCGGCCAAGCGAGCCCGCTCGACCTCGCGGTGCTGCTCGACCCGGGCGGCGATGGCATCGGTAGTCCTTTCGATCGCCGCCACAATCGTCTCGCCGTAGAGTCGCATCTCCGGTGTCTGCTTTACTCGACCCTTGCTCATGGCCTGCCTCCTCGCTCCACGCGACCGCGGTACGCCAGCAAGAGATCGCCGACGATCTGGCCCATGTCCCGGCGCTCATCGATCGCCCGGTGGGCGAGCCAGCGCTTGAGTTCCCCTGGGATGCGGACAACGAGCCGCTCCGGGGAGTCCGCGCGCGCAGGGCGCCCGCCAAGGTTTTTTGGTGCCGCCTTTGGCTTGACCATTCCCGTGGCCCTCCATGGTATGGCACATGATACCATAGACCAACGAAACACTGAAAGGCCTAGAGTTGGCGGTGGCGCTCGAGCCAGCGGCGGAATCCCGACTCTTCAATCCGCAGCACCTTGCGAGAGAACCGGCGGCAGAATGGGCGCCAGTCCAGGCGACGACTCCAGCCGTAGATCGTGCGCCGAGGAACGGACGCTAGCCTCGCTGCTTCGTCGGGGGTCAGGAGGCGACCCTCCGAGCCGACATCGCCCCGGCCGACGCGGTCCAGCCCAGTCGAACGCGACGCCGCGACCCGAAGCAAGGCGGCCAGTCCTTCCACTTTGGCAAGCAACGGAGCGGCGACGGCAGGGGGCAGGTCGAGAGCCCGCTCTGGCGTGGCCAGGAGCTCGGCCGGGGAGGGGATATCCGGCGAGCTGCTAAGCACGGGGTGCTCGAACAACTCGAGACGCACCGCGGGCTTCCCGAAAGCCGCCTCCTGGCAACGGTGCCTCTGCTTGGGCTGCGAAGGGCTCCCCGGTCGCACCGCGCTCCAAGGGCCTCGCTCGGCTCAAGGCTGCACCTCGGCAGCCGTCGCACTATTCGCACTATTCGGGCTAGTGACGAGCGGCGTTCGCTCGAGTGGATTCTGAGGATTGTGCGAATACCCGGGCAGTGCGTGCGGGTTGACCTCGAACACGGGACTTGGCGGTCGCCCTGGGCCCGGCTCACGAACGGGGGGCGCCGCCGCGCGAATCCAATTGTGCGCTGCCAGCACGGCAATGGGGTCGTCTAGGGCTTGCGCTCGGCGGAACCATCCCTTGAGACCCTCGAACGCATCGCGCTTCGTAAAGCAGGTGATGCCCTTTGCGAGTATCCATCGCTGCACCCGGCGGGCGGCGGCCATTCGTGGATCGGCGTCCATCGCCATGAAGGCCGCCTTGGCATGCTCTGAAAGGTATTCGCCAATCTCGATCGCCCGCTCCAGCATCGCGACCCCAATGGGGACGCGAACTGCGACTTCGAGTCGTCCGTGCTCAGAGATGTGGAGCAGGGCCGCCAGCCTCGCAATGCATCCGGGCAGCTTCGCCCCCCACTCGGTCATCCACCCAAGGTCACCCTCCTCTGCCAGCCTAGGTTCGAAATTGTCACGGAACACCAAGTATCTCGCCGCGGCTGCCGCTTCGAGACGAAGTGTCTCCAAGGGGTGGCCGTCCTTCACCAGCTCAGATCCCAAGAGCAAAATGCGAATCGCCGACCTGTACCGGATCGAGACCGCCTCGGGGACACGAGGTGCATCTGCTTTGCGCCTGCCGAGATTGTCAGGAGGTAGTGAGTAGAGGAACCGACCGCGGAGGCCACGTTCCCGTTGGCTGGCGTGAGCGGCGAGACGTTCGAGCGTGCCGGGCTGCGTGGCCAGACCGAGGCTCAATACGGCGCGGGGAACATCTTCGGCTCTTCCTCGCCTGTCCACCCGCAGGGGTTCTCCGACGTGTCCCTTGAGAAACACCTCAAGATTCGGAAGGCCGCTCGGCGAATACCGGCCCGCCATGATCTCGAACACCCCACCGCCCTCCGGGCTCAGCACCCCAAGCGCTCCGCCCTGCTGACACAGAAGAGTCGTCAGTTGCTCCGGTGTGGCGTCCTCCGCGTACAACCGGAAGGGCCCTGGATCGCGCGCGCCTGCCAGTTCGCTTCTGAGATCCCGCAAGCGGTTGGCATTCTCTGGAGGAAGAGGACTCGTGGCGCCCTTCGCAGCCCTGGATTCGAGATCCTCCAGTTCCTTTCGCAGTATTCGCAGAATCGACCGTTGTTCCTCGAGCCTCGGTGCTTCGCGGTTGCGCACCTCGGACTCGAATTCGATTACCGGGGATAGGATCGCAGTGAATACTGCCGACTTACGCGTACCAGGCCGCATGGCCGTAACCGTGTACAGGCTCAAGCATTCGAGGTGACCGACATCCACCTGGGCCCGACCCGCGACCGCCAGCGAGACTACGGAAAGCACAAGCATCGCGCCCAGGTCTGGAGGGGTCTGCGTGTGCTCAGCAACGGCGGCCACGAAATCGCGCAGTGAGTCCGGGAGAGTCTCGACCGGGAACTCTGGAAGCGCGATCTCCCCGAGGGGGACCGGCGAGGCCCAGTCACTCGTTGGGTTTGGCTGCATCCGGCCGACCCTCCGGAGCGACTTGACGCAGCTGTTGCCGCAGCGCTGCTAGACGAGCTCGAAGCCAAGGCCGGTGAGATGACGGATAGGGCTCGAGCGCGACCCGAAGCTTCACGAGCCTCAGCTCCTCAACAACTCGAGAGCGAGCCAGCGATCCGATGTCCGTGTGCCAGAACCGAGCGAACTCCTCGTCCGAGCGCTCCGGGACGGGGATCCTGTAGATTGCTTCCGGCAGACAGGGACGCAACGATTCAGTGGTGAGCGGCGAATCGGGCGTGCGCGCTCGGAGGCCTGCGTGGTAGGGTCGCATCGTTCAATCCAAGAGGTGGACGGAAGTTCTCGAGCTCCCGGCGTCGCTAGCGTCGGGAGTTCGCGTTTCTGACCGAGTCCTTGCTTGGGACTGCAACGCGGCTTGGGTTGTCGTCCTATCGCGGGTCGGGTTCTGTCGGTGCCTCCTCAGACGCCTTCCGGTAACGTTCCAGGACCTCGGCGTCAATGAGGAGGGTGCCGGTGTAGCCACCGCCGCGAGCGTCAGCACGTGTACGCGACGACCTCGAACCCATGCTGGGCGCGGCGCTCCCGCGGTCTCGTTGCGTCGCTGCAGACGGGGCGCAGCCTCTGGCGAAGTCGGAGGTGCTGATCGACACAAGTCGTTTGCCGCGGTAGCCACGGTGACCGACCGAGATGCGCACCCCGCCTTGCTCGAGATGGACGACGAGCCTTCGAAGGACAATGGCAAGGGCTCTCGCGTCCCCCGGCCAGCTCGACCAGCGGCTCGCACCTTCCGGGCGATATTCCCGAAGCTGCTCGAGTAGCTCCGTGGCGGAGCCGCGCCAGCCAAGGCCGTGGCCCCTAGCCAGTTCCCGCACGGCCGCCGAGACTGCCCTCTCCGTGTCGGTCGCGGGCTCGGGCCGCGACCTCTCGCGCACCACTGCTGCCTGCTTGGCACTCCGGTTCGCCTCCGCGGCGCAACGCGCAAGCCATTCTTCGAAGGCGGGCCTGGGCACACGCAGGGCTCGGCCAAACCGCTTTGCCGGAACTAGGCCGTCGGCGATCATTTGATAGATTCGTCCAGTCGTAACTCCAAGCAGTGGCACGAGTTCTGACACTTTCATGAGTTTCGTCTCGTCCATCTCCGAATCCTCCGCGCTTGATAGCCCTGTCCAGCGAGACTCAGCCAAGCTACCGTTATCACTTTATCGGACACTCTAGAGGACAAGCATGGTCACCACGAAAGAACTTAGGAAGAAGCTGGCCAAGGAGCTTTCCCTTCCCACAATTCCCGACGCGCTCTGGGCCGCCATTGAACAGGGTGGCTACGACGAGGCGGTTCTTGCCACCGAGGCTGAAGACGAGTGGCGAGACATGGTGAAAGAGGCGAGAAGGCTGCTTGCCTTCCATCGAGCGATGGGCCTGCCGGCCGTTCCGCCACAGGGAACCGGCGGACACGAGACGCCCGCTTCCGAGGGAACTTGGGCAGCACGAATCGCGACAGTTCAGAACTACGTGGCGATGGTCGTCGCCGAGCTACCTTCAGTTCGTCGATTCCGCCGTCGCGTTCTGGGCGGGAGGCTGCTCAGCGCCGACGCTGCCGGGGAATTCCTCAACTCGCCGGCGATCCGCCTGCTTCCACACAGTCGCTTCGCGGAGCTGGGGGTCGACATTGCCACCCACGAGTCGCAGGTAGTGGGGAGGAACGCCAAGTCGCGACGCGAGCTCAGCTGGCCGGAGGGCTACTCGCTGCACATCTCTTCGAGCCACGGTACGCGCAGGGTCCTGCTGGGTTCGTTCCTTCCTGAGAGTATCAAGCAAGTCCTACGAGAGGAACGAGCCGAGCGGATTCCCATCGTCATGAAGCACTCTGTCTTCGCGGAGCTACAGGCTGTTTCTGCCGAGCTGGAGGCTCGGTATGCGCTGGGCTGGGGAGGAGGTTTGTTCCCCGTCCTGACGGGAAAGTGCTACATCAAGCCAATCGATGGATGGTCCTTAGCGACCCGCAACGAAGACATGGAACAGTGCACCATCACCCTCAAGGTCCAGCCTTGGGTTCCGGCTGATGTAGTGGCCAAGGTGTACCGCATTCATCAACAGGGTCTGCTCAGGGGAAAGAATCGCCCCATCTCGCCAGACTTGCTTCCCCTGTTAATGCATGTCGCCTCAATGAAGCGCCAGCGGAAGACTTGGACCGAGATCATCAGCGCCTGGAACCGGGTCAACCCCGGCCGTCCGTATGGCGACGTGCGGAACATGAGTCGCGACTTCCAGCGCCTCCGGAGGCTGATCTTGTTTCCAGCCTATGCCCGCTACGCCCCAACCAAATTGCCTTGGTCCTGAAGCCCAACGGGACTGGCGCTCTATGCTCGTCTACTAGAGCTTCTGCAAGACCGACAGCTTCCCGCTGACCTTCACCTCGAACGCCGCTCCTGCTTCAACGTTCACAGCGGTCGATTCGATGATTGGCCAAGCGTGCACGAGCTTCGCAGCTTTCGCCCAGTGGGTAAGGGACGACCAACCCGGGGCAAGGAAGAACGTGGTCAGCTTCGACTCACGCCACGCGGCCCTCTCTCCTGGGGTCTTGAGAAACCTGTCCCCCGAGACGACACACCACCCGCCTTCCTTCCCGAGTTGGCGAATCCAAGTCTCATCGGACGTGTCAGCGGGGAACCTATCCCGAAGGGCAACTACCTCATGACCACCCTCGCTCAATGCTGCCAGCGCTCTCGCGAGCTTGGGCGAGAGATTGTTGTCCAACAGAAACTTCATGCCGCGAGGCTGCGCTCAAATGCAATGGCAGCGCTCACGCTCGCCTTCGAGACCTCGAATATGGCCGCAACTCGATCAGTCGTGCCCTCGGCCCGAAAGGCTTCAAACAAGACACGGGTAGGAACGGCTTCGATTGCTACGATGGGCTTCCCGAACGCCCGCGTTGGGTCGATGACCACTCGCTTTTGACCGGACTCATGCCACCATCTGGCGACCTCGTCCTTCGGGCCAAATTCGAACCCACTGTGAAGGTGTGGATCGAGAACCTTCTTGAACGCGAGCTGGTTTCTCACCATGTCCAGCAGTTCCGGTGCGTCCGAGTCACGGGCTATCTCTGTCAGGATAGAGCGCCCGTCTGTCTTGAACGATCGAGAGGAAAACGGGTGGTCCCTGTGAAGCAGTTCGCTAGCGCGTTCGGCCGCCACCCGGATGGTTGCCCAGCTAACACCGCTGCTCCTGAATGCGTGGATAAACCGGACTTCGACCAAGTCAGCGAAGCTCAGCCACAAGGTCTGATCGGCTGGCTCTGCGTCGCGACGTACGACCGGACCTGAGTGGCGCACGCTTCCCGCGTGCTTGAAGTCGTACCCCTGCACCCATCGGCGGACGCGACGAGAGGGAACACCGGTCAGTCGTGCGGCGTCGCTGAACGAGTAGACGCCCTGACCAACGATTGAGAACGGGTGAGAAGGCACGGACGGACCCTCCGGCGCAGGGAGTTGCCACCTTGGCGAGCCTCTTGTGGAGCTGGATCGGCACGACCGACCGCCGACTGCATCGCGCGCGGCACGCCCACTTGACCCAAGGTAACCCATCCGGACGGGTCAGGCTGAAAGCTCGGCGCCCCGCTTAGAAGCTGGCGTCATGTACCTAGCGTGGTAGTGTGACGCCCTTGGAGGCCGACGAACCAAAGCGCTTGTGCTGCTTGCCGTTGCCCTCAGACCGGGTCGCTCTGGAGCGGCTCGACCTCGATCCTTCCTGCATGCGCCGCGATGTTGGCAGGAGCCGCAGCATCTTGAGCAAACTCGAAGAGCTTCAGCCGCAAGCGGCCCTCCGCGGCATTCTCCCCGACTGCTTCGTCACCGTGGTCGGTGTGCAGTGGTTCGGCTCCGAGGCCCTCGAGCTCCCTACATTTACCCAGCCGGCAAGGTCACCAACTCGACCAGTCGCGCCTCGAGGGCATGGAGCTTCGACGGCGGCAGCGCTCGCTTTCGCTCGGTTCCGAGGCGCATCGCATTCGGCTATTCGCGCGGCTTGTGCACGCGATTCCATCTTCGCCATTTGCTTGTTGGTTGAGAGGGTGGGATTCCCGTGAGTTTTGAAATCGCTATGGCGGAAAGCTTCCCTTTGGAGCTCGGAAGAGCTCCTAAGAAGGTTCGCCACGCCTACACGAACCTCGTCATGCCGATGCTTCGCGAGAAACCGCAACACGATGGCGCCCCTCACACCAAACGTCTCGAGGGCTATCGCGGGCTGTGGCGATTTCGAGTCAGCGATGACTATCGTTTGGTCTACCGAGTCGAGCCCTCCACGAGACTGGTAACGCTGCTGATGCTGGGCCCGCGGGGCAGCATCTACGATCGTCTCGGTGCGACTGACGGCATGGCCCCAGGCCCCCGCATTGTCTCGCAGGCCGAGCACCTTCTCGAGCGCGAGCCCAACGCAGCTGAAATCGGGGAGGCGGAAGTTGCTTTGGGGAACGAGGCGCCAGAACCAAGTCTCGACCTCGACCGCCCGCTTCCTCTGCTGCTGACGACAGAGACTCTCGCTGCGATGGGTGTCAAGGAGGAACACTTTGGAGCGCTCGTCACGGCCAAGACTGAAGGTGAACTGATTGCGCTCTGTGGCGCTTTACCTGAGGACGTACTACGGCGAGTACTGGATGGCCTTTGGCCGAGGCCAATCGAGCAGATTGTCGAGCAGCCAGTTAGGCTCGCGGTAGAGCCCGGGGATATCGAGGTGGCTGCGGATGGTGCGAAATCTCTCGACAGCTTCCTGCTGAACTTGGATACCGAACAACAAGCATTCTTGGACCGCTTCAGGCGACCGGATGCGCAGGGCCCCTGGCTCGTGAAAGGCGGGCCGGGTTCCGGAAAGTCCACGCTGGCGGTCTACTGTATTCGAGCTCTTCTTGAGCGGCACGCAGAACCACACCTTCTCCCGGCGCCCCCCCTGCGTGTGTTGCTAACGACCTATACCAACGCCCTTGTCAACGCCTCTCGTCATATTGCTGAGCAGCTACTCGCCCATCTGGAATCTAGCAGCGTGGTTATCAAGACCGTTGACGCGATTGCTCGGCAGCACCTGCCTGAGTCATGGGGTCTGCGTGAGGCGGTTCACGGCAGGGAATTGGATCAGTTTGGAGCGCGCGCGCTCCGTGAGTGTCGAGAGAAGTCGCGAGAGTTCAGCTTTGACCCGAGGGATCTTGATTTCCTGCTCGAGGAAGTACGGCTGGTGCTGGTTGGTAGAGGGCTGCGGCCGGCCGAGGAGTACCTGGCGGAAGATCGTTCAGGCCGCGGCAGGGGGCTCTCGGCTCAGCAGCGTCGAGACGTCTACGAGTTTGCGGAGAGGCTCACCGGAACCCTGAAGTCACAGGAGAAATGCCTCTTTGAAGAGAGGGTTGCTGCCGCGGCCTCTGCAGCCAAGCCCGCCTATGACTACGTCTTCATTGACGAGGCACAGGACCTGACGCCGGTGGCCCTAAGGCTTTGCGTCGGCCTCGGCAAGTCGCCCTCGCGCGTATTCATCGCTGCGGACACGAATCAGAGCATTTACGGCAACGGGCTATCCTGGGCCAGAGTCGGGGCAGATCTCCACTTCGCCGGCAAAGCTCGGATACTTCGGCGGAACTACCGCACTACGACCGAGATCTGGAGAGGTACTCGTCAAATAGCGACGGGCGAGCCACTGGACCAAGAGACGCTGGACATCGAAACGGTCTACCGGGGCCCGTGGCCGATTCTCTCACGCTGTAGTTCCAAGCGGGTCATGGGCGATCGTCTGAATAGGTTCCTGTTCGACGCGCTACGAGATGAGCGGCTTGCTCCAAGCTGCGCTGCAGTCCTCTGCCGCACGAAGCGGGACATCGAAGACGTACTAGCTGTTGTGGACCCCAGACTCAAGCCTTACTACGCGGAGGGCAGAACGCTAGATTTGGGACGCCCCGGCGTCCGGGTCATGACAATGCACGCCGCTAAGGGCCTTCAGTTTCCGGTAGTGGCGGTTGCGAAAGTTGAGGACGGATTGGTTCCGCACCCAGCCGGTGGCGGGATCGATGAGTCCGAGCACCGAGCCAAAGAACTAAGGCTGTTCTTGGTGGCATGTACCAGGGCGATGCGCCACCTGCTGGTACTCACTACCGCCAGGAGCCCATCACCGTTCCTGGCCGGAATCACCGATGACCTATGGTTGATTGAGGATCTGTGACTGACGGGAGCGGAGCGAAGCTCATGGCTATCGAGCCTGCTCCTTCGGGGAATTGGCCCGCTGCCATTGCGACGCGGCTTTCGGACGTGACGGGTGAAACAATTCCGAACAGGGCCTCGCTACTGGTCATCCCGGAGCGGCGGCGACGCGACGAGCTGGAGTACGCGGACGCTTGTGAAGCTCATAGTCTTTGGCTCGGACCGCACAGACGTGCTATCGGCCTGAGAGCGAGGCGGGTCTACTTCGTAAGGCTGGGCGGGGAGATCGATCGACGACCAGAGCGAATGATAGTAGGGGCACGCCGGCCTGAACCTCTGAGCCCAGCCAAGCAGGTCTATACCCAGCATGCCATCGCACGAGAGCTTTCTGGTGCGCTCGACCACGCTCGCTTCGAGCTTACTTCAGTGGTCTCGGTTGGTTGCAACTTGGCGGCAGGCCACACGCTGCGCATCGGGGCGATGAATCATTCGCTGGTCGGAACGACACTCGATCAAATCTATCGCGAGCACGGCTTTGATGAGGTGCCAACGAGCGCAACGTGTTCCGTGTGTCCATTGGATGGGGCCGAGCAGGAGCATGCCGTTGCATTCGCGAAGCGGCTGGCGCGCGTGGCCAAGGCACGCGGCTTGGAACTTCGGCTCCATGTTCGAGGGCCGGAGGCGGCTGAGAAGCGCCTGATAGAACTGGAGGGGACCGGCGAGGCCCCTCGCCCCGGGATGATGTTGGTCATCCTGCTTCCATTCAGAGCCAAGCCTTGCTCTAGCGCGGCGGCGCGCCTCCTGCACCGGCTAGATCGAGCCGGCGTTCCCTATCGCCGTGCCTACGTGGATGATCCGCAGGAGTTCTCGATTCCAGATCAGGTGCCTTCGATTCTTGCCGCAGTAGGGGGGCGCGCCCACCGGCCAGCCGCTGTGGTTCGAGATGGAGTGTGGCTAGTTGGAGTTGACCTTTCTCACCCTGCTTCTCGACGACACTCGACGCTCGCAGTAACTCTTGTAGACTCGAAGGGAGGATTGCGAGGTGCTTGGACCAGGCGCCAGAGACTTGATGAGACGCCCCGGCCCGAATCGCTGCGCCAATTGCTCTTGGCGTGCCGGGAGGGGCTGAGCCGACTGGAAGTGAACGCCGAGGTGCTTGTCGTGCGCGACGGCCGACTCTTCGAAAACGAAGACGCCAACCTGTACCAGTCAGTCCTTGGTGCACGCACGACACTGGTCGAGCTGCGCAAGAATGGCAACCCGTTGATTGTGAATGGGCATGACGTGGAGGGACCACCACTTGCCCCGGCCGTCGTCGCCGTCGAGAACTGCAACACCCTTTTCTTGGCCGCGCGGTCCCCGGTGAGCCCAATGCAGCTGCCTACGACCGCAAAGCTCCACTGGGATGAGAAGTTCAACGGACTGGGGCTTTCGAAGGTCGAACTCGGAGACCTAGTCTTGGCCTCCACTGGAGCCCCCACGCTCGGAAATCGGCCGTCACTCTTGCCCTCGCCGATCTACTGGGCCGACGGCATAGCCGGTGCAAGTGATGACGACCTCCGTTTCAGAGGACAAGGCGCTATCGACCTAACGCCGGCCGCTGGCTGCGACTAGCCCGGAGAGTTCGCCCATGTACAAATGCCAGATCGAGCCCGGTAAGGAGTACGCCCTCCGAGAGAAGAGACGTCCGGGGGAGCCGTTCCAGCGCGTAAAGGCCATCGCGCACGTCCGCGGTAACAAGTGGAAGGCCGAGTGGATCGATCCCAACCCTGGGCTGATCGACTACGTTGAGTCTGGTCAGCTCGTCGCGCTGTGGAAGGACGCGCGGCACTTGCTCAAGGAGGAAGAGAACGCCGAACGTCTCCGCCGCCACAACCTGGAACACGGCTACTCGAAGGGATCGCCACTGGAGGGGGCCATTCAAACCGTCCTCGAGAGCGCAGGAGAGCAACTATACGTTCATTCTGGCGTCCTGCTTGGCGATCCGGAGGCCGTCGATCGTGTTCGAAGCCGAGCCGGACTCCCCCCAGGCGTGGTCTCGCCCGCTTCTTACGTTGACCGCACGGGCCAGATACACGTGGCTTACGACGAGGCCCTCGAGCTCGCAAGGGCGTTCTGCGCCAAGGAACCATCGACCGTGCTCGTGGGAGTTGAAGCGACCGAACAAGAGTGGTCGCAGGATGCGGCACGACCTGGTGAGTCTTACCTGGTCGGGCTGCTCAACGATTACCGAGCGGCATGGGCTCTTGTTCGCCAGTGGGCCGGACATGATGTCGCCGTTGCCGCGAGGGAGGAACGGATCAAACGGATTGAGCGTCTAGTGTGGGACGCAGTGTATGCGTTGCAGAAGGCCGGGTTGGACAAAGAGGCGGCGCGGCTTCGGAAGGCGCTTAGTGGGTCCTGATGGGCAGATCGAGGCTAGAGGCAGACCGACGGGTCGAGCCAAGGAGCCAATGATGAAGCCGCTCCGAGCATTGAGCATCAAGCAGCCGTTCGTGGAACAGATCATGCGCGGGACCAAGCGGTTCGAGTATCGGTCTCGCCCAACCGCTGTCCGCGGTCGTGTGTACGTTTACGCGAGCCTGAAGCCTCGCCCACGAGCCGATTGGAAGGGCCTGCGATTCGGGCTAGCGGACGTGCCACATGGGCTAGTTGTCGGCACGGTCGAGATCATGGGCAGCCGGCGGCTGAGGAGCGGTGGCTACGCATGGAAGCTAGAGCGTCCGAGACGGCTCCGTACGTTCGTCAAGCCGAAGGCCCATCCACAGCCTGTCTGGTTCTTCCCGTTCGGTAGGTAGGCCATCGACGAGTCTGGGCCTTCTGAGACAGCAACCTCGACACCATCGAGCACTTGGCGGGCGGAATCCGTTCGAGACAGCAGCCGCAGATTCCTAGCCCACGTCAACTTGGGCGCCGGCGGAAGCGTCCGGAAGCGGCTCGCCAGGCGAAGAATTCTGCGCTGGCGCATCGTGCGGAGCGTGCCTTAGCTTTGGCGTTTCCGCCTGCCTTGGCGAAGCTCTTGAGCCACGCCGTCAAGCCGATGGCGCTGCACGCCGCTGTCTTGGCATGCGTCAAGAGACCGTACGAAGGGCCGCCGATTGAGCAAGCTCGAAGAACTGAAGCCGAATGCCGCCATCCGCGGCATCCTTCCCGACTGCCTTGTCACCGTGGTCGGGGTGCAGTGGTTCGGTTCGGAAGCCCTCGAGCTTACGTACAAGGACCCAGCGGGCAAGGTCGCCAACACGCTCCTTTATAGGCACGACGAGCCCCGCCTCGAAGTGGTCCAGCAAGGCCGACCCTGGAGCTTCGATGGCGATGGGGCCCGCTTTCGACTCGTCTCCGAGGCTCATCGCATCCGGCTTGCGCACCTCTTCGACCCGGTACTTGCCGTACACACCTCGCTGCTCGACCCGCTCCCACATCAGATCACCGCCGTCTACGACGCCATGCTCCCGCGCCAGCCCCTGCGATTCCTCCTGGCCGACGACCCGGGCGCTGGCAAGACCATCATGGCCGGGCTCCTCATCAAAGAGTTGATCGCCCGCGGCGACCTGCAGCGCTGCCTCGTGGTCTGCCCCGGCAGCTTGGCCGAGCAGTGGCAGGACGAGCTCTACCGCCGCTTCAACCTGCCGTTTGAGATCCTCACCAACGACAAGCTCGAAGCTGCCCGTACCGGGAACTGGTTCCTCGAGACGAATCTGATCATTGCGCGGCTCGACAAGCTCTCCCGGAACGAAGATGTCCAAGCGAAGCTCGGTGCGCCCGACTGCCGCTGGGACCTCGTCGTTTGCGACGAGGCGCACAAGATGTCCGCCACGTTCTTCGGCGGTGAGGTCAAGTACACAAAGCGCTACAAGCTCGGCCAGCTCCTTTCCACGCTGACCCGGCACTTCCTCCTCATGACGGCCACGCCCCACAACGGAAAGGAGGAGGATTTTCAACTGTTCATGGCGCTACTGGACGGTGACCGGTTTGAGGGCCGCTTCCGCGACGGTGTCCACGTCGCTGACGTCTCGGACTTAATGCGGCGAATGGTCAAGGAGAGCCTGCTCAAGTTCGATGCGACCCCGCTCTTCCCCGAGCGCATCGCGCACACGGTCCCCTACAAGCTCTCCGACGCCGAGGCGCAGCTCTACAAGGCGGTCACCGACTACGTACGCGAGGAGTTCAACCGGGCCGAGGCGCTGCAGAACGACAAGCGCGCGGGGACGGTGGGGTTCGCGCTCACCATCCTCCAGCGGCGGCTCGCGTCCTCCCCCGAGGCGATCTACCAGTCCCTGCGACGCCGGCGCGAGCGCCTTGAAAGCCGACTCCGGGAGCTCGAGCTGCTCCAACGTGCTGGCAGCGTGGCCCAAGCCCTGACTACCGAGGCGCCAACGCTCGACCCAGAGGATGTCGAAGACCTCGAGGACGCCCCGGACGACGAGGTCGAGGCTGCCGAGGAGGAAATCCTCGACCAGGCCACAGCGGCCCGGACCATTGCCGAGCTCAAGGCTGAGATAGAGACCCTGAAGGGGCTGGAGTCCCTGGCTCTCTCAGTGCGTCGTGGGGGCGAGGACAAGAAGTGGCGTGAGCTCGCAAGTCTCTTGGGCGTGATCTTCACACGCGCCGCGATTGCGAATGAGGTGGCCGACGGCAGACCTGCGCCCTTCGGCTCAGACCCCGTTCCGGTCCCCGCACCTTCGCCGCGGCAGAAGCTTGTCATCTTCACTGAGCATCGCGACACGCTGAATTACCTCCAGGGTCGTATCACGACACTGCTCGGTCGTTCGCAGGCCGTGGTCATCATCCACGGGGGGATGGGCCGCGAAGAGCGGATGAAGGCGCAGGAGTCGTTCCGGCACGATCCTGACGTTCAGGTGCTGCTCGCCACCGACGCGGCCGGTGAGGGCATCAACCTGCAGCGCGCGCACCTGATGGTTAACTACGACCTGCCGTGGAACCCGAACCGGATCGAGCAACGGTTCGGGCGCATCCATCGCATCGGCCAAACCGAGGTTTGTCACCTGTGGAACCTCGTGGCGGAAGAGACTCGCGAAGGCGACGTCTACCGCACGCTGCTTGAGAAGCTAGAAGAGGCCCGCAAGGCCCTCGGTGGCCAGGTCTTCGACGTGCTCGGCAAGCTCCACTTCGAGGGGCACGCGCTGCGAGAACTGTTGATCGAGGCGATCCGTTATGGCGAGCAGCCCGAGGTCCGCGCCCGGCTCACGCGCGTGGTCGCCAACGCCTTTGACCGAGGCCGACTCCAAGACCTGCTCGAGGAGCGCGCCCTTGCCCGCGACTCCATGGACGCGAGCCGTGTTCACAGGATCCGCGAGGAGATGGAGCGGGCCGAAGCTCGCCGACTCCAGCCGCATTACATCGAGTCGTTCTTCTTGGAGGCGTTTCAGCAGCTGGGTGGGACAGCCAAGCAACGCGAGCCCCGGCGTTATGAAGTGACGCACGTCCCGGCGCCGGTGCGCAACCGCGACCGTCTCGTCGGGATCGGAGAGCCGGTGCTACCACGTTACGAGCGAATCGCGTTCGAGAAACTGCTGATCGCTCCTCAAGGCCTGACGCCAGCTGCCTTCGTGTGCCCAGGACACCCTCTACTCGATGCAGCCATTGACCTCACGCTGGAACGCGATCGTGACCTCTTGCGTCGCGGAGCCATGCTGGTGAACGAGCGCGATTCCGGGACGGACCCCCGCATGATCTTCTTCCTTGAGCACGCGATCCAGGACGCAAGCATCACGCGCTCTGGCGAGCGGCGAGTGGTATCCAAGCGCATGCTTTACGTGGAGTTGGATGCAACCGGCGGTGCACGTCACCTTCAATACGCGCCGTATCTCGACTATCGGCCCCTCACCCTTGACGAGCCCGACGTCGAGGCGATCCTCGCCCGTCCCGAGTGCGCTTGGATCAATCGGGAATTGGAGCAGAAGGCTCAAGTTCATGCGGTTGCCAGCGTCGTTCGCGGGCACCTGGCCGAGGTCGAAGGACGGAAGCTCGAGCTGATTGACAAGACCGAAGCTGCGGTCAAAGAGCGCCTCACCAAGGAGATTAGCTATTGGGATCACCGCGCCTCGCAGCTCGCGGATCAGGAGCGGGCGGGCAAGCCCAATGCGCGGCTTAACTCGGACGAGGCCCGTAAACGCGCTGACGCGCTGCAGGCGCGCCTTGTGAAACGGATGGAAGAACTGAGGCTTGAACGACAGCTATCTCCGATGCCGCCCGTAGTCCTTGGGGGTTTTTTGGTAGTTCCCGCAGGACTCATCGCCAAGCTGACCGGCTGGCCGGCACCGGCAGCCGCGGAATCCCCGGACACGCAGGCCTCCGCCCAGCGTGCCCGCGAGATCGTCATGGCGATTGAGCAGGACCTCGGCTTCGAACCGCGCGACCGAGAGACTGAAAAGCTGGGGTACGACATCGAGAGCCGCGTCCCCGGGACCGGAAGACTGCGCTTCATCGAGGTCAAGGGGCGCGTCGCCGGCGCGGAAACTATCACCGTCACCAAGAACGAGATCCTCTACTCGCTCAACAAGCCCGAGGATTTTATCCTCGCCATCGTCGAGTTTCTGGACGGCGGCGCCCACCGTGTCCACTACCTACGCTGTCCGTTCCAGCGGGAGCCGGACTTCGGCGTCACGAGCGTGAACTACGACCTCGCAGGACTAATCGCGCGAGCGGAGGTCCCTAGGTGAGCTACAGGAAGAAACTCATCGAGGTGGCTTTGCCGCTCGAGGCCATCAATGAAGAGGCTTCACGGCGCAAGCGCAAGGCGCCAGCTGGCTACCCGACCACTCTGCACAAGTGGTGGGCACAGCGGCCTCTTGCAGCCGCGAGGGCCGTGATCTTCGCACAGATGGTGGACGACCCATCGAGTTGTCCCGACCTTTTCCCCACAGTGAAGCAACAGGAGAGGGAACGGCGGCGCCTCTTCAACATCATTGAGCAGCTGGTGAAGTGGGAGAACACGGCGAAGGAGGACGTTCTGCAGGCTGCTCGCGATGAGATCTGGCAGAGCTGGCGGCGCGCCTGCGCCGAGAACGCCGGTCATCCGCAGGCAAAGGAGTTGTTCGACCGCAAGAAGCTACCCACGTACTGCGACCCTTTCGCTGGAAGTGGTGCGTTGCCGCTCGAGGCGCAGAGGTTGGGGCTCACGGCATACGCGAGCGACCTGAATCCGGTGGCGGTCCTGATCTGCAAGGCAATGATCGAGATCCCGCCCAAGTTTGCGGGTACCCCCCCCGTGAACCCCAAGGTCAGAGCCGACAAGGGTCTTTTCAAGCGCGAGTGGCGCGGGCCGCAGGGGCTCGCCGAGGACGTGCGCCACTACGGCCAGTGGATGCGCGACGAGGCGGAGAGGCGGATCGGGCACCTATACCCGAAAGTTGAGGTCACCGCCGAGATGGCCAAGGCGCAGCCCGACCTGAAGCCTTACATGGGACGGAAGCTCACCGTGATTGCTTGGCTTTGGGCCCGCACGGTGAAGAGCCCGAACCCGGCCTTTGCGCAGGTGGACGTGCCACTCGCTTCGACGTTCATGCTCTCCACGAAGGCGGGCAAGGAGGTCTATGTAAAGCCCGTGATCGAGGGAGGCGGGTACCGTTTCACCGTAAAGGTAGGGAAGCCGAAGGAAGCGGAAGCAGTGAAGAACGGCACGAAACTTTCGGGCGCAAACTTTCGCTGTCTCATGTCCGGCGCGCCCATTTCTGGCGACTACATCAAGACCGAGGGCATGGCAGGGCGCATGGGCTCGCGGCTCATGGCAATCGTTGCCGACGGCAATAGAGGGCGGATCTATCTCGGCCCGACGCCGAAGCAAGAAACAACTGCACGCCGGGCGAAGCCGGATTGGCGACCTGAGGGCGATATCGCCACACGAATGACGGGCGGGAACTGCACGCCGTACGGACTCAGGACATGGGGCGACCTCTTCACCGCCCGCCAGCTTGAGGCGCTGACGACGTTCTCGGACCTCGTGCAGGAAGCCCGCGAGCGCGTGCAGCGTGATGCAGTTGCTGCCGGCTTGCTTGATGATCAGCGGGGCCTTGGCCCAGGCGGCTCGGGAGCGGCCGCGTACGCGGACGCGGTTGGGGTTTATCTGGCCTTTGCTGTGAGCAGAGCCGCCGACTACGGGTCGTCCATCGCAACATGGCGTCCCAAGGACAACGCCATGCGTTCGACTTTGGCCAAGCAAGCAATCCCGATGACGTGGGACTATGCCGAAGGATCTCCGTTTGCCGGATCGAGTTCTGGCTTTCTTGAGTGCGTTGAGGTGATTGCTGGAGTAATTGAGGCTTCCCTTGGAGGGGGCTCCCCGGGCCATGCCGATCAGGCCGATGCGGCGCGTTTTGGCGGAGATTCTCAGCGCGCGCTGGTCAGTACAGACCCGCCCTACTACGACAACGTCGGCTATGCGGACTTGTCCGACTTCTTCTACGTCTGGTTGCGGCGGTCGCTGAAGCCCGTCTTCCCTGACCTATTCGCTACACTTGCCGTGCCCAAGGCCGAGGAGCTGGTGGCCGCGTCCTACCGGCACGGCAGTAAGGAGAAGGCCGAGTCATTCTTCCTCGCCGGAATGACCGAGGCAATGCATCGCCTCACGGAGCGAGCGCATCCGGCCTTCCCCATCACGGTCTACTACGCGTTCAAGCAGGCTGAAAGCGATGGCGTTGACGGCAGCGCCAGCACCGGCTGGGAAACCTTCCTCGACGCGGTGATTCGAGCCGGGTTCGCAATCAGCGGGACATGGCCAATGCGGACGGAAGGTGACAACCGCCAAGCAGGAATCGGCGCTAACGCCCTTGCGTCAAGCATAGTCCTTGTCTGTCGCCCGCGAGCCGCCGACGCTCCCTCTGTCACGCGCCGGGAGTTTGTAAGTGCACTCAAGGCCGAACTGCCTGCCGCGCTCACCCACCTCCAACGGGGCAACATCATGCCCGTGGATCTTCAGCAGGCTGCTATCGGCCCTGGCATGGCGGTCTACACCCGATACGTCAAGGTGCTTGACGCCGAGGGCAATCCATTCAGCGTGCGCGGGGCCCTCTCGCTCATCAACCAAACGCTCGATGAGGCCCTGGCCGAGCAGGAGGGCGACCTCGACGCCGACAGCCGCTGGGCGGTGGCTTGGTTCGAGCAATTCGGCTTCGGCGTCGGGGACTACGGCATCGCCGAGACGCTCTCTAAGGCAAAGAACACAAGCGTTAAAGGCATGAAGGACGCCGGGATCCTCGACAAGAAGTCGCCAGCGGGGAAAGTCCGACTGCTCAGACCCGTTGAGCTGGCTGCGGATTGGGACCCAGCCACTGATCTACGCCTCACAGCTTGGGAGGCAGTGCACCACTTGATTCGCGTGCTCGAAGCAGGGGGGGAGAGCAAAGCAGCGAACCTAATGAGCAAACTCGGCAGCAAGGCCGAACCGGCGCGTGAGCTTGCATATCGCCTCTATGCGATATGCGAGCGCAAGAAACGCGCCGCCGAAGCGCTCTCATACAATGCGCTAGTTCTAAGCTTGCCAGAGATCATTCGTCTGGCTCGAAATGAGCCCCAACCCTCGGCCCCGCAGCCTACGCTATTCGAGCGGACCGAATGAAGGCCGACTCCCCATGGAGTGCCGCCATAGCGGACGACGACCAGCACGCAGCCTTGGGCGCGTATCAGGAGAGCCTCCCCGTCGTCCTCATCGCGACCCCCAGGTCACGGTTCAGGACGTGCGGAATGGATGATCATCTCTCGGAGGTCCTGGAAACCTACGAGCACGAGAAGTTCGACCACCTGCCCGTGATTGCCGCCGACGGCTCAATCGTCGGAATCCTCGCTCTGGCCGGCCACGAAGGTCGGATGCCCGTTCGCGACTGCATGGAGCCATTGAGCGACGTGCACCTGATTGGCGCGGACTCGAGCATCCTGGGATTCATCCGGAAGGCCGACGGGAACCCGTTCAGGCTCGTCGTTTCCGCCGACGGCATCTCAGGGCTCGTCAGTCTCTCGGACCTGCAACAACTGCCTGTGAGAGCCGCGCTGTTTGCCATGGTGACGCATCTCGAGATGCTGATGGCGGAGAACATCCGCTTGAGGTTTCGAGGTCCAGAAGAGTGGCTCGCACTGCTGAAGAGCGGTCGGAGGAACAAACTCCTCGTCGAGATTGAAAAGGGAAAGCGCGACGACTCCTTCGTCGATTCCGTGCTCTTCACTCAGTTCTGCGACAAGCGAGAGATCCTCGCAACACTCGACCCTTGGAACCGGCCAGAGTCGCAGTGGACTCCAGCGATGGTGCGCATCGAAGCACTTCGCAATGCGCTAGCTCACGCCAATGAGTACGCCGCCGACCGAAACGCTGCTCGACGAGTCTGCGAGGATGTTCGCACGATGGACCTGTGGATCGGTCAGCTTGCGCACCGCGTGAGCGCGGAAGGCGCCGGCTCCGAGGTCACTGAAACGCGAGGCGCGTGAATGGCCACGACGAATCAAGAGCGACTCGGCAAGGCGCTAGAACTTCTGAAGGACGGCTTGGCTCCCTTCGTCGAACGAGAGCTGCGCGCTCAGGACGCGCAAGGGTGGCTTGGCTTCGTGCGGCAGTCCGTCGGGGAAGCGCAGACGAAGCTCTTCAAGGACAACCAGCCGCCCCCTTGGGATGCAGCGTCCCTACTCGCCGTAGTCTGGATGCAGTGGAACACTATCTTCCGAAAGACGTTGGGGCAGAGTGAACGTACGCTCGTTTCGGAGCTGCGTGACATCCGTAACCGGTGGGCACATCAGAACCCGATCTCGAGCGACGACGCCGACCGAGCGCTCGATTCTATCGCACGGCTGCTCACCGCTGTGTCTGCCCCGCAGGCTGATGAGGTCGGACGCATGAAGCTCGAGCTTCGTCGTCTCGTCTACGAGGAGCAGGTCCGCGGCGAGAAGCGCAAGGCCGGCGGGTCCCTCATCGAGGGCTCGGGAACCGGTGCGCTCAAACCATGGCGCGAAGTCGTCACGCCACACGCCGACGTCGCTAGTGGCCGCTACCAGCAGGCCGAGTTCGCCGCCGATCTCTGGCAGGTCCACCTTGGCGAGGGGACAGAGGAGTACCGGAAGCCGGGCGAGTTCTTCAATCGCACATTCCTCACCGAGAGTCTCAAGCGCCTCCTGGTCGGCGCCGTTGAACGCGTGTCCGCCAAAGGCGGCGATCCAGTTGTGCAGCTCCAGACCAACTTTGGCGGCGGCAAGACACACTCGATGCTAGCGCTCTACCACCTCTTTTCGGGCGCACGCCCCAGCGACCTCGCCGGCGTGGATGCCGTGATGGCTGCCGCGGGCGTGACGAAGCTGCCGCCGACGAAGCGTGTCGTCCTCGTGGGCAACAAGATCTCGCCAGGCAATCCGGTCACCAAGCCCGACGGAACGGTGGTTCGGACGCTCTGGGGAGAACTCGCATACCAGCTTGGTGGCAAGAAGGCATTCACCCGCGTGGCGAAGGATGACGAGAACGCGACCAGCCCGGGGGACGTGCTACGCGAGCTCTTAAAGGAGTACGGACCCTGCCTCGTTCTGATCGACGAATGGGTGGCCTACGCGCGTCAGCTCCACGACCAGAGCGACCTCTCCGGGGGCAGCTTTGAAACCCAGTTCACGTTTGCCCAGGCCCTTACGGAGTCCGCAAAGAACGCGGGCAATTGTCTACTCGTGGTCTCGCTCCCCGCCTCCGACACGCAAGGCTCACCCCACACGCAGGCGGATGACGTCGAGGTGGGCGGCATCCGCGGCCGCGAAGCGCTGGACCGCCTGCGCAACGTGGTTGGGCGTGTGGAGTCGTCGTGGCGTCCGGCGACTGCAGAGGAAGGGTTCGAGATCGTGCGGCGCCGGCTGTTCGAACCGCTCGCCGGACCAGAAGCGATCAAGCAGAGGGCAGTGACGGCGCAGGCGTTCGGCGACCAGTACCGCTCGCAGAAGGCTGAGTTCCCGACCGAGTGCGGGAGCGCCGACTACCAGAGGCGCATCGAGGCCGCGTACCCGATCCACCCCGAGATCTTCGACCGTCTGTACGAGGACTGGTCCACGCTGGTCAAGTTCCAGCGTACGCGCGGTGTGCTGAGGCTGATGGCAGCCGTCATCCACTGCCTTTGGGAGAAGGGTGACCGAAACCCGCTCATCCTGCCCTCGACGATTCCAATCGACGACGCGCGCGTGCAGTTCGAGCTGACGCGGTACCTCTCCGACATCTGGGTTCCCATCATCGAGAAGGACGTCGATGGTCCAAGTTCGTTGCCGCTCAGGCTCGACCGCGAAGTGCCGAACTTGGGCAAACTACACGCAACTCGACGCGTCGCGCGCACGATCTATCTGGGTTCTGCACCCACCGCCGCGGCGGCACACCGTGGTCTCGAGGACCGCCAGGTGAAACTTGGCTGTGTGATGCCCGGCGAGTCACCCGCAGTGTTTGGCGACGCGCTTCGCCGCCTTGCCGCGACTGCTACCTACCTGTATCAGGATGGCCCGCGCGCCTGGTATGCGACACAGCCCACGGTCACGAAGCTCGCCGAAGACCGTGCCGAGCAGTACAAGCGCGATACGGACAAGGTTGTGCTGGAGCTCCACCGGCGCCTTCGCGCCGATCTTCAAAGGACAGGCGACTTCGGCCGAGTCCATCCGTTGCCTCAGTCAGGCCAAGACGTTCCCGACGATCTCGACGCGCGACTCGTCGTGCTCGGAACCGACCACCCGTACAGCAAGGATTCAGGGAACCCGGCCGAGACAGCCGCAAAGGCGATTCTTGAGTCGCGCGGCAATACGCCGAGACTGTACCGGAACACACTCGTCTTTCTGGCCGTGGACAAGGCCCGTCTACAGGACCTCGATGAGGCCGTCAGGCGATACCTCGCGTGGGAATCGATTCTGGCCGACAAGGACACACTAAACCTCGACCCGCACCAGGTCCGCCAGGCTGAGACACAGCGGACCGCAGCCGACATTGCCGTCGCGGCTCGAATCCCCGAGGCGTACCAGTGGCTGCTGGTGCCGACGCAGAAGACAGCTCAGTTACCCATAGATTGGCAGACTTCGCGCCTCGCGGGACAGGAAGCCCTCGCCGTGCGCGCCAGCAAGAAACTGCGGTCCGACGAACTTCTCATCCCCGGGTTCGCGGCGACGCGGCTCAGGATGGATCTCGACCGCGTGCCGCTTTGGAGGGGCGATCACGTGGCGATCCGTCAGCTCGTGGATGACTTCGCCCGCTACCCCTACCTGCCGCGACTAACTCGGCCCGAGGTGCTGCTAACGGCCATTCGAGAGGGGCTCGCCCTCCTCACCTGGGCCAACGACTCGTTCGCCTACGCCGACAGTTATGACGAGGCCGCGAAGCGGTACCGGGGCCTGCGTGGCGGACAGCAGGTCTTCATCGCAGACGATGACACGCCTGGCCTGCTGGTAAACCCAGGAGTCGCCCGCCGGCAGATGGATGCCGAGGTCGCGACAGAACCAGCTCCTGTACCAGGTCCATCCCCTCGTCCGGGAACGCCCGCGGCGGCGCCTGCGGGGGCTCGCACGATTGAAGCTGGCCCGAAGCGATTCCACGGTACTGTGACGCTCGACGCCACTCGCGTTGGTCGTGACGCCAGCCGCATCGCGGACGAGGTCATCTCGCACCTATCCGGGCTGGTGGGATCCAGGGTGGAGGTGACGCTCGAGATCAACGCGGAACTTCCGACTGGGGCTCCTGAGCAGGTGGTCCGGACAGTCACGGAGAACGGTCGGACCCTCAAGTTCTCAAGCCAAGGGTTTGAACGGGAGTGACTCGCATGGGCGCGATCTGGCCCCTCGCATTGGTCGAGCTCTAGGGCACAACGTAGCCCAGGGGGCACAACCAAACCGCCCGGACGGCCGCCACCATGGCGACCTCAGCCGACATCGTCAGAGGTTCAAAGTCTCGTTGGCTTGGCAAGAGCCAATGGAGCGAGTGGCCGATCCCCTCCCCCAACTTCATTCGAAGGCGGCGATCGTCCAATAGAAAGGCCCGAGGACGACCGGCTTCGGAGACTGCCGTTCGCGCGGGCTCTTGTGCGAGCCCAATGCGGGAGCAATCAACAGTCGAGCCTAGTTGTCGGAGTCTTCGGCGAGTGGGGATCCGAAAAGAGTTCTGTCAAGAACCTAGCCCTGCGCGAGCTAGAGACACTCAAGAACGAGCCGGATGGCATGCCTTTGGTTCTCGAGTTCCGTCCGTGGTCGTTCTCACAACACCGCGCGGTGTAGAAGAGTTCAGGCGGGCAATGCGGAGACGAAAGAAGGGGCTAGCGGACAGGATTCGCCGTCCTGGTGACGATGTCGAGGAGTCAGCGCACGCGCGTTAGTATGGCCTGGTCGGGCGGTGACGCGTCTACGTGTGAGGTTGTGACAACGGGCGCGAGGGTGCCTGGTTTCGAGGCACCGATGGTCGAGGATCGTGGATTTCGATCCGGAGTGAACAGAGCGTCAACGTGAACGAGATTCGGACGGAAGAAGAGTTTTCGGCAAGTCTGCGCGCTGGAACCACAATAGCGATCACGGATACTGCTAATGGGAGCAGAATCCACGTGCTGCCATGCAGCCACGTGAAGATCGCCAACTTTCTGAGGAAGGTGGTCTTTGGTCGCAACAAGAACGGGCGATATTACGCGTGCGACTCGATCCAAGAGGCCGAGAATCGGCTTGGAGCGCGCCGATGCTCGTGTGTCGATGCCGTCCGGCCGGCTCAGCGCGATTCCGGGAGAACGCGACCGGCGCAAAGTGCCGATGCGCCGCGCGACGGGAACCTGGGCTCTAGGGTCGTTGCCATATCTGATCCAGTCTCGCGTGTCGCGGCCAGTTCCTGGGAACGATTGAACCTTGAGCCAAGCCCCGACGACCCGCGCTACGTGATGCGCCGTAAGCTCGTGAGGGCACTTCGAGAGACGCAGCACGTGCAGGGCATGATCCTGTCCGCAGTCTACGAGTCTGCGGTCGAGGGGGCCTTCGATTCTGAGAACATCTTGTACTGCAACGTCGATCCGACCTCAGGTGCGTTTGCGCATCTCGCAGCGGAAGGCCTCAGGTTCGAGCGTTCGTACGCGGACCCGCGTAGCGAGGCGCATCCTTTCGCGCATCGAATGATCTACGAGCTCCTTGAGCCACGCTCGCCCTCGCGCCATTGGAGCCGCGGCGACACATTCGCTGCGTGGTGTACGATTCAATGCCCAGACCCGTCGGCGGTCTCGCGCGCCGCGCCATTCTGGTGGTTGTTCCGCACGGTTCCGCCCAGTGTCCTAGGGGAAAGGTCGGTAACGGGCAAGTTCGGCATCCGACTCGTTCTCGACGTTCCGGCGCAGAGGACTTGCAAGCCCGCCGCGCTCCTCAAGCCCGCGATCGACGGTGCGACCTCGGCCTTGGCCTGTGACGACGGGAGCTCGCCGGCGGCAGGAATCGCATTGCTTGCGGGCCACTTGGGCCAGGTATCGGCGGAGGTCACGACACGGCTCCACACCGGGCCGGAGCTGTTGGGCCGCGTGCGGTTGCTGGACAAAGCGGGGAGAATGCAGGCACCGGATAGCCGGTGTGTCTTCGGAGAGTTGCTAGCAAGACCGACGTCATCAACCAACTGGCGAATATCGGCGTCGTTGTTCGAAGTCGCGCCCGCGCAGCAAGTGGTGGCGTGAGCTCTGAGGGACTGGCTCGTAACTCCGTAGCCGCAGAGGTCTGGAGTAGCCGCACCGATTGCGGGAGGGTCGCGGCGACCGGGCAACCCGCCCGACCGTTGCGAGTTCCAGAGCCGTAAGCTATTGATACAATGTCAATTCGCAACGCTAAGGCTTGGTCTTCTAGGCCGGAACCCCGCAATTTCTTGGACGCCGTAGCGGGGATCGTGCTGTTACTCTATCCCTCGGCGTCTTGGGCATTTGCTGCACGCTTGTCTCAATGATGATGAGGCTCCGCGAAGTGACGGTGCGAGTCCCTGAGCCGCGCGGAGCCGATGCGCGCGGCCTCCCGGGGCGGGTCGGTTCCGATCAGGCCGGGTCGGGCCCGTGCAGCGTGTGAGATCGTCCTAATAGACCGGGATCGGCGCAACTCGCTGAGCCCTGCGAGACACCAATGCCAAGTTTGGAGAGCCGCTTCCGAACTCAGCTTGATGCGTGGCGCAAAGATCTCATCAATCTGACGCGCAACAATCGGCTCCTATACTTGAAGCTTGGGTCGGTGCTTGAGGCGATAGAGCCTGGGCCTGTTGAGATCTACAGGCAACTAGACGCCGGGCTCCGGGTCGCCCGACCTCCCCAGCCCAACTTGTTCCAGAACAAGCCCACCTCAACGAAGCCGAACGAAGTTCGATTCGCGGCGCCCGCGAGATCGACCGTGGAGGCCAAGCTCCGGAACCTAGAGCGAACGTGCACGCAGACGTTCATGGATCGCGGTCTGTGGGTCCTCTACCTAGGATTCGGGCTGCTCGAGTGGGACGAAGCGCCGCCGACGAGTGCCGCGCCGGAGAGGGTTCTCTCGCCGCTCCTCCTTGTGCCCGTGAAGCTGGAGCGTTCCTCCTCTAAGGACACGTTTCAGCTCAAGTGGGCGGATGAGGACCAGCGCCTGAATCCGGCTCTCCTTGCAAAGCTCGAGGAGGACTTCGGCTTGGAACTTAGGTTGCCTGCCGACGAGGACGAGATTGAACCAGGAGATCTCCTAGCGTCGGTCGCCAAGCAGGTCGCGAGTCGGAAGTGGAGAGTATACCCGCGCACAGTGCTCTCGACGTTTTCGTTCCACAAAGAGCCGATCTTGCGAGACCTGGTCAAGAACGAGCAACAGGTGGTGGCGAACGACGCCGTTCGCGCGTTGGCTCTTGGGGCCGAGTCGGGTGTATCTCGGGAGTTCGACCCGATTCACGAGTCTGAGCTCGATGCAAAGGCTCCGCCCGAGAAGACAGTCACCATCCTTGATGCTGATTCGAGTCAACGCAAAGCAATCGCCGCTGCGGCCGCAGGGCATAGCTTTGTGATGGATGGTCCCCCGGGGACCGGCAAGAGCCAAACAATCGCCAACACAATCGCCGACCAGCTAGCTAAGGGCAGGACAGTACTCTTCGTCAGCGAGAAGGCAGCAGCTTTGGAGATCGTATTTGACCGACTCAAGGAAGCTGGCTTGGAGGAGTTTGTTCTTGAGCTTCACAGTCATAAGGCGAGGCGAAAGGAAGTCGCAAAGGCACTCGGGAAGTCGCTCCAGACACGTGTACGCGCCGACGATCCGATGGCGGACGCCGAGCGTGAGCAGCTTCGTCGACGTCGGGAAGAGCTATCGTCGTACGTAGAGGCGTTGAATGCACCCCGGGACCCGCTTGGTAGGACGCTGCATTGGGTACTCGGCCGAATCGCGCAGTTGCAAGAGCTCCTGCAGGCTCCGCCACCGAAAGTCCGAGCGACGGAGCTGAACCAAACGAGGTTGGCTCGGCTAACGGAGCTTGGACAATCACTGGGGCGTGCATGGGGACCTGTCACCCGTGGCGAGGACTTCGTTTGGCGCGATCTGGCGCCGGGAGATTGGGACGCCGCCCGCCGGGTTGACCTATCGCTTGTTCTCGAAGCCGCGCACGCGCGCTTGTGCACGGTGCGTGATGCCGCCGAAGCATCTGCGTCCGAAATGCGATTGCCTGTGCCGACGGACACAGAGGGCGCTGAGAGAGTTCATCGAGTCGAGCTTCACTTGGCGCTGCGCTCTTACGCACACGCGCCGTGGTTGGCCGCAAGCTCCCTTCAGACCGCGACCGTGCGACTTAGCGAGGCGACGCGTGACGCTGCACGAGTTGAATCCTTGGCGCAAAGGTTGGAGCGCGAACTCGGGCCTCGCTGGCCAACTCTGAGCGGGGACGGTCCTGAGCCCCTACAGGCCCTCGTGGATGCCGTCATCAGCACCTGTGGAAAGATTGGCATTGACGATTCGACGTCCTCTCCAGCACTGCAGCAGCGAAACGCAAGCGTGAAGGACGGTCACTCGATTCTCACCGAGTCAATGCGAGTTGCCGAAACGCTAGCTGATGCGTTTCAAGTCGATCTCCGCCAGGTCTCGCTGAAACGCACTTGGGAGTTGGCCCAGCTCGCTTATCTCTCGAGGGAGGACGACCTGCCGGAGGCACAATGGCTTGCACCAGGCGGCCTCGTCAGGGCAAGGGCGGCGGTCGTACGCCTTCGTCCATTGCTTGCGGCGACCCGTTCTCTTGAAGCCGAGGTGCGGCCTGCCTTCAAGCGTACAGTCGTTGGGCTCGATCTTGAGGCCCTCTGTGTGCGCTTCAAGGGCGCATACCGAAGCCCCTTCCGCTGGTTCAACTCGGAGTTTCGTCGCGATCGGCGTGCGCTTAGGGAAGTAACGCAAAGCGGGCGCCTGGGCCGCTCCGAACTGGAGCTTCTTGGGCTCGCATTGAAGTGGAAGGAGGCAATTCAGGCATTCGAGTCAGCGGTTGAAGCCGCCAGCCAGGTGTTGGGCTCCTACCTTCGCGGGGAGTCCACGGACTTCGAGCGCATCGACGGAGCGTTTGCGCTGGCAGAGAAGATACTTGAGCTCGCGGGGACCGAGATTAGTTCCGGGTCGTTAGCGCGGCAGTTGTCTGTGGGATCCGAAGTATCGTCTGCGTTGCAGACTGCCGCAGAGCGCATTGCTGCACTTGCGCGGCCTTGGGAGGCGTTGCGTCTCAGCTGGGCGGACCTTGAGGATCGGCCCCTTCCAGATGCACTGGCCCGAGCACAACGCATCGTGGACGTGACTTCGGCCGCAGCAGAGGGGCTCGTCCGCATTGACAGCGTCGGTGAGCGGCCCGTCCAGTTGGGCGATGCTCTGCGTTGGCTACGACTACGGCGCGAGCATGAGACAACAACGCGTCGCTTCGCAGACCAAGCCGCAGCCGACCTCGCGCTCTTCGGGCCTGTCTGGTTGGGCCGGAACACCGACTGGGGGAGGCTTGGCGCCGGGCTCGACTGGGCGGCTGCACTCAGAACCATCCTGGCCAGAGCGGTTCCGGACGATTGTGCCGAGCGGCTAGTGAACATGCCGGCCCCACCCACGGTCTTGGCCGCGCCCCTAGGAGATTGGACGGCGAGCACTGAAGCCATTGTGAGCAACTTCGCTGGGGAACAATCGCGGGCGGTGCATGCTGTGCTACGCGGTGAGTTCGATACCGCGCTTCGCCTGATCGAGGACCTGACGGCAACCCTGGACGATATCGGGGAGTGGTACAGCTACGTCAACGCACTCGAGCAACTTGACGAAGAGGGATTGGGAAGAGCCTCGCGATTCTGTTTGGAACGTGAGGTCGCGGCACTCCAAGTGGGCCCGATACTAGAGAGAGCGGTGCTCGAAGCGTGGGCCGACGACGTACTAAAGACCGACCAACGACTGCGCACGATACGTGCGGATGACCGGGACGCGCTGACCGCGGAGTTCCGGCGCCTCGATCGAAGGTTGATCGCTCTGTCAGCACGTGACGCGATTGTCGCATGCAACGGGCGTCGTCCGTCGATCTTGCATGGCGACGGAGCAATCATCCACAACGAGGCGCAGAAGCAGAAGAAACACATGCCTGTGCGCGAACTGATGCGTGTGGCTCGCGAAGTCATCCAAGCGATCAAGCCCTGCTTCATGATGAGCCCAGTGTCGGTGAGCCAGTTTCTTCCCGCGGAGATTAGGTTCGATCTTGTGATCTTCGATGAGGCGTCCCAAGTCAAGCCTGCCGACGCGATTAGCAGCGTCTATCGCGGGAGGCAGTTGGTTGTCGCGGGTGACCAGAAGCAGCTGCCACCCACCTCGTTCTTTGAGCGGATGGACGCGAGCGATGATGACGAATACGACGAGGAAGATCCGGGCCAGTTCGAGTCAGTTCTGGACCTTTGCAAGGGGTCGGGAGCGTTCACATCGCTCCCACTACGCTGGCATTACCGCAGCCAGCACGAACACCTGATCGCGTATTCGAATCAGGAGTTCTACGACGGTGCGTTGGTGACGTTCCCGGGCGTCATCACCGACGCGCCCGACTTGGGCGTGGAATTGTTCTTTGGAGAGGGTGTCTATCGGCGCGCTGGTCAGCGGGACAATCCCTCAGAAGCAGCAAGAGTGGTGGAGCGAGTGCTATTCCACGCGCAGGCACACCCTAAGCTCAGCGTCGGAGTCGTTGCATTCTCCGAGGCGCAGGCGTCCGCAATCGATGCCATTGTCGAACGGATGGCTGATGAACACCAAGTGCTAAGACGGAGCGAGGATCGACTATCCGGACTGTTCATCAAGAACCTGGAAACGGTCCAAGGGGACGAACGCGACATCATCATCTTCAGCATGGGTTACGGAAGGGATGAAAGCGGCAAGTTCCTCATGAACTTTGGTCCACTGAGCCGCAATGGGGGCGAGCGGCGGCTGAATGTTGCTATCACTCGCGCACGAAGAAAGATCGAGTTTGTCACTTCAGTGAAACTCTCGGACTTTCCGGTGGAAGTTGGCGCACTCGGTGCACAGCATCTCCGTAAGTACCTTGATTTTGCCGAGCGGCGGGAGAACCGACTCGGGGTCCTCTCGATTCCGGTTGTGCCGGGGCAAGGAGACTTCGAGAGCCCATTCGAGATTGAGGTCGCCCGCGTCGTGAAGTCATGGGGGTACGACGTTGTGCCTCAGGTTGGCTGTTCTGAGTACCGGATTGACTTGGGCGTTCGTGATCGCGAGAACGCAAGCCGGTTTGTGCTTGGAATTGAATGCGACGGCGCTATGTACCACTCGTCGCGCGTCGCGCGGGACCGGGATCGGTTGAGGCAGGAGGTCTTGCATCGGCTGGGATGGCGCCTTCATCGGATCTGGGGCCCCTCGTGGTATCGACAAAGGAAGGAGCAGGAAAAGCGGTTGCGGACGGCAATCGAAGGCGCCATGGACGGCGACGGTCCAGGGCCTCGCACCTCAAGGCCGGCGGGCTCGCGGGAGGCACCTCATCTGACCACGATTTCGTGGGATTCAGCGGGCGTACCCAAATGGGTCACACCTTACAAGTCCGCCACTGTTCAGGACGTCAAGAAGGGCGTGGAAATGTCTAGTCCAGCTGCACGTGAAACGCTGATGTCGATAATGCTGTCCGTGGTCCGGGCGGAAGGCCCTGTTCACGTCGAGAGGGTGAGAAGGCTAGCGCGAGATGCGTTCCGTGCTGAGCGTACGGGGAAGCTGATGCAGGACGCCTTCGACGCAGCCCTTGCGGCGCTGAAGAGGCGAGAACGGAGCCTTCTCGAGAAGAGGGACTTCCTGTGGCTCGACGGTCAGCCTGTGAGAGTTAGATCGCCTAGGCACGGCGAGCCAGACAGCCAGCGAAGGGTCTCCGAGGTGCCACCGCAGGAGATCCAAGAGGCAGTTCGCCGAACGGTGCACGACGCAATTCGGATTGATCGTGCAGACCTTGTGACCTTTGTGTCTCGGCTCTTCGGATGGGACCGCAACGGGGCGCTCATCACCGGCGCGATTGAGAACGCCGTCCGCGCCCTTGTGAAGAGCGGAAGCATTGTCGCGGACGAGAATGCCCTAATCCCTGCTCCGGCCTCGACCGCGTAAGGTCTACCGAGCTCGATTCCGCGCCAGCTGTGTAGGATACGCTCATGCCCACCTCTGACTTCCGAGAACCAAAGCGAATCACTGACCTCGCCGAATTCGCTGCCGAGTACATTGAGTTCATGCGCTCCACGCCCAAGAACTCTGTTTGTGAAATGCTGGCCGACTACGCCTACTCTTTCTTCACCGACGTTTCTGTGACGAAGAAGCAACTTCAGGGCCTTGTGCTGATGTGCGTTGATCGCATCTATCGCTACGCGGCTGAGATTAGGGTCAAGGATGCGGCTGTAAGGCAGTACTTCGGCATGGTGACTCGTTATCTGCTCGACATTGCGGCAGCGCGAGGCGTTCGCATTTTCTACATCCTTGACAACGAGATTCCTCAGGACCGCTTCGATGTAACTTTGGAATTGATGTTCCTGTCCGGTGTCTGGGTCGTCACGCCCTACGCGACCAACGGATCTCCGTTGCAGGTAGCGGACGTTCGCGGTGCCCTGGACCAAGAGCTGCTTGCGGGACGGCACGTCGCGTACATTGAAAAGGACGCGTCCGTGGACTACCTCGCGATGGTCGTTGACTTGGCGCGGGCGACGGACCGCTACGTCATCTTTCGGAACAAGGCCCCTACAAGCCCGATGGTCGAAGTCCTCGGGAACTCACCTCGGACATGAAGGGGGCCGTGCTGCCCAACGCAGTTGGGTGTCATCGGGTTTGCGCGGGCCTTTGCGTGCGGACCTCAGGCGTCCGGTAGTTTCACCGGCCCAGAGTGAGTGCCCACGTTGACGGCGCCGTCGGGAAAGAGAACCTCGACACCGCCACCTGACTGCCCATACGCCGGCGCCACCGTTCCATACTCAACCTTCGTGCCCGGGCTTGGCTCAATCTCGTAGCGATACGAGGCAGGTTGCACGTTTGGAAGCGCGTAGCGCCCAACGGCCGCAAAACCGGACGGGGCCATGGGGATGTCTGTAGATGTCGTAGCGTAGGTGCCGCGCACAAAGTGCCCATCAGTAGGATCCACTCGCGCATCGCTTGAACTCGACGAAAAGCGATAGAACTTCTGGCCCGCGTCCGTCGTAGTTGAGGTGACCAGCGCGCTTCGAGCCGGTACGGCCCCAGTCGGCAGGCGGCCGGGGTTGGGTTGGTAGCCTGCAGCCGTGCGTTGCATCATCAGTTGGACGGCTCGCAGGTCAAGCGCGGGCACTCGCGCCGCTGCGAAGAACGGCCACCAAGGACTCAACGCGCCCCGGGCAAGAACCCAGCCCTCAAACTCGGCCTTGTTCCCGAGCCCCACCGCAATCTCGCCGGTCAGGATGAGCCACATTTCGTCCTCGCCGAGCACATTCAGCGAAGCCACCAGCTGGAAGCCCATCCCTGTCTCGGCCAACGAAACAACCATCCGTCGCGCCGGATCGGTGAGTCGTCTCAGGTCAATGGCCAAGTGTCATCCAAGGCGCCGCAGCGATAAGCGTTCACCGAGCCTCATAAGACGCTGTCGCTCACGACTCGTAGACCGGCTGAAGTCGCTCCAGGGCAGCCACGCAATCCGCCCACGTGCTCTGCGCACGCATGCCGAGCGAAGCGTCGGTCCACTCAAGGCGTCCGGGGCTCCACCCGCAATGCTCAACAACGCGAAGACACGCGAGGAAGCGCCTAGGTAGGGGACGAACGGAAACCAGCCAGGTGTTCAGAGCAAAGTGAAGAAAGTCATTGCGCCAAACGTTGACTGCTTCCATGTCCGCAAATACTTCGCAGGGTGTTCCCAAGCGTCGGTACAACTCCAGGAAGGTGGCCATGTACGGTGGCGGCGGTGGCCCGGTCCCGCCCTGTACGTGCCACCAGTCAGAAAACTCCCGATTGTACCTCGTGCTGAACAACTGCTCCCGTCCAGGCGAATCCAACGCAGCGACCATGAAGTTCTGAACTGCGTTATGCCCAGCGATGATGGCCCACTTCCAAGCGTAGATGTCACGATCGACAATGCCCAGTTCCTGACGGAAGCGCTCCAGGGCTAACACGGCCTCGGATTCCGGCGTGGCGGTAAACCGCAAGCTCGGCTGCCCGTCAGCCATGGAGTGTCTTGACGAGCGGGGCGAAGACCTTGTGAAAGACCTCCAGCTTCTCTCTCAGCCACTCATGGTACGCGGGCCATTGGGGACGGTCCTCGATGTTGGCCACGCGCCGTACGTAGATGCGACACATTCGCTTGTCGGTTGGGTTGTGCCAGGTCAGGGGAACGCCAATTGCGCTCTCGATGCTGCTTTTCTGTGACTCAATCTGCGCGAACTGCGCCTTCGCGTCCTCACCGGACAGAACCAACTCCATCCGTAGCTCGCCCCCGAAGCGGCCAGCCTCCGAATCATAGGTCGATGCCACAGCGCTAAGGTGGCATTGGCTTCGTCCTATCGACATGCTCATCCAATTCTGCGGGGCCGGCCTATGGCAGCGGAGTTTGCTGTTCTCTTTGAGATGCTTCTCGAACGCTAACCAGAACTCCAGCTGCAGGGCCTTCGCCTCGGTTAGCTCACCCCTTGCGGCTGAGGCGCGAACCGACCTTGACCAATCATTCGGCTGGCACACGACGTTGAACTTGGGAGCTGGCGCGGAATCGCCGATTCGCCAAAGCTCGATCTCAACCCCAAAGAAGTTGAAGTCTTCCAGGGTGATTTCATTGAGCCAATCCAATGCGGCGCGATGCTCGCTCGTGAATCGCTCTGCAATCCAAATGATCGTCTTGGCCTCAAGGCCGGCGGCATACGTCAGGATCTGACCGAGGTGGGTGTGGTCGGTCGGCTCGATCTGGTTCTCGATCAGCACCCAGCTGTCGCGCCCAATGTCCTTGCAGAGGATGTCAGCGAAGAAGGGCCCAACACTCTTCTCTGTGGACTCGACCTCTAGTTCAAGTGCGAGCGCGTCGCCTAGAAGTTGGACGTTTCTCGGTTCCGCGAGCCAAGGCGTGAAGTCTTTCGCTTCGTTCTTCCAATGGCTCCTGAGATCCAGCTTCTCCAGTCTGCCAAGCGCGGCCTTGTCCATGACTACTCCGAGAGGGGGCTCAAACGGGAACCCACGAAGCCGCTTCAACGAATCTCCGCGCGTTCTTGACGCGCGACTCGCTGGAGATAGGCTTGGGTAGCGTCATGCGCTGTCGCGCCATCAGGCCCGCACTAATCACGCCGACCCTCGCGCGCGATGGCGAGGCGAGGCTATCACACACTCGAGTGCCTGGAGCCATGCGCTTCCCGGCTACTCGTTGTCCGCGCGTCGTGAGCACTACCATTCTGACGAGACTAGGATTCCCATGGCGTGCTGACACATGCGAGTGGAGGACGATGACAGCACCTGCGGTGCGGAACCCCTTGGAGTCCCGTCAGGTGGGGTCGAGGCGCTCCCGATGAAGCGGGGCATGCACGGGCGAACCTGTGGCCCCGATCAATCCAAGCGTCTGCGGCGGGAACCAGCTCTGCTAGTCTGAAGCCAGCCTAGGACGGTGAGGCAGCACCGGTATTCAGACCACGACGCTCCGCACGAACGCCCAGGACACAGGAGCGTCGGCCGACTACCCCCATATCGCCCGAAGACGGCTTCCCCTCGACCCCCGGTGACGCACCATGATCGCCTACCCCGAAGCGTGAACGCCTTTCGGCAGCTCCACGAGCAGTACTTCGCACTCCTCGGGCCGCCCTTCCAGCACCTCGCAAGCGAGGTGCGCCGAACGGGGATCAGCACAGACGAACTTGTGGCGGATGTGATGTCCCGCCCTGGTCTTCAGGATGTGGTCGGGGCCGAGGCGAAGAGGCTTTCAGGCGCACTGGGGGAGTTCTGGGTCAGGGCTCGCGACCCCTACCTCAGGGCGGTTAGAGAGCTTCCCGGACTGAGGGCAACTTTCGGGGGCGATATCGGGCCGCAGCCAATCGAGAAGTTCTTCGAGCACACAGGTCTCTACTACGACACGATTGTGCTGCCGGATCCGCTGCACAGGGCTTCACGGATTCCGAGCACGCTCGAGCTTACACGTGCGGAACTCATGCTGAAGTACGCTGTCAATCAGTGCCTGGCGCAAGAGGTCTTCCTTGCACAGACCGACCCACCGATAGCGGTACTGGTGCCAGATGACGAACGGTACGGTCCCGATCTGGAACCTCAAAGGGCACTGGCTAGCTGGTTGCTGGTGCGCATCGCACGGCAGCTGTGGGACCGACATTTCAGTGATCTTGGCGACCTAGTGGCTTTCGTCTCAAGATTTGCGTCGGCTGAAGAAGCTGTTCGGGCGATTGTCCAATCTGGCGAGATTGTGTTCCGAGCGGATTCAGGCGACGTGTCTCAGCAGTGGATTGATCTGCTGCGCCGCCGCGAATCCAAGTTCAAGGGATCGAAGGACCAATGGAACTCGCCCTCGGCAGTGCTGGCACTGATGGAGTCACAAGTATTGCTGGTACTAGGTACGCTTGAGCGCGGAGAGACATACGTCGCTCAGCCGATGGTTCCCGCGCCAGTGACCTTCCGTTGGCTTCAGAGGGTTGAAGCGGTGGTCAGGCAGGAGTCTGCCGCCGTGTTGCCTGAGCTTGGCTCCCTTGAGCTTCCGCTCACAAGCGCGCTGCTCCAGGAGAACCTTCGGTGGTTGGGTTGTGTGAACGTTGAGCAATTGGTCACATTGCGACGACGTGGAGAACTGGCAGACATGCGAGCGCTCTTCGCGGGGCAGGGCGAGAGGCTCAGGGGCATCCGGCTGGGAGAAGTGAATCGCATCGCGCGTGAGGTTGATCACGACTTACGACAGGGGCTGGCGAGACACAAGGCGGAGCTCGATGACTTGGCTGGACGCTGTGCGTTGGAGTTTGGGCTTGAGTCAGCGGCATTCTTGGTATCCATAGCTTCAATGATTGCCCCGGTGACTAGCGGGTGGATCGTGGGCGCGGCATCGCTCTTGGGCGGGGCAAGTGCGATCAAGCTCCTAAGCACCGTCCAGAAGCTCGCGCTAGAGACGAAGAGGCTCCAACGAACCGCCCTGGGAATCCTCTGGAGCGCCTCGCAGCGAGAATCATGACCGAGGGCAGCTTCGGAAACCCCGGGGGCTGGGAAGGTCCGCCACTGACCCCCATGTGGAGCGCGGCCGGTGACGAGAATGAGGTGTCACTCGAGCCCGGTTACTACGCCATCTTCGTGGATGAGCCCTCATCCCTCCCGGACCACTTTCGAGAGCGACTTAGAGCAAGTAAGACTAAGCTGATCTACGTCGGGATCGCTGAGCGCACGCTAAGGGAGCGCATGGTCCACGAGGATATGCGCGGCGAGGGACCGTCGAGCTTCTTCCGGAGCCTGGGGCTGGTGCTTGGCTTCCGTCCGACCCCCGGGAGCCTCTGGGGAAAGCGCAATCAGGTGAACTTTCGCTTTAGTACCGGGGATACCAAGCGATTGGTCTCATGGGCGAAGGAGCATCTCTCCGCGAGCTGGAGGGTCGATGCCCAAGCCGACGAGGGCGAGGAATCGCGCTTCATTCGAGAGTTGAAGCCAGCGTTTAATTTGAAGGGGAACCCTGAGCCGGATCCTGTGCTCCGGGAACTCCGTCGTGAGGCCTTGAGGCTCGCAAGAGGCCAAGGGGACTTCGAAAAGACGAACCCGAACTCCGTGACAGGCGCAAGGGTGATTGACGAGGCAGGCTACCCGGTCCTAGCCGACCCCTTTGGCAACAATGTGGCCTTTCGCTGTCTGGGCTGCGGGGCGCCCGTGCTGGCCACTCTCCGTGAGAATCAGCGGGGCAGCGAGCCTGCTAGGCCATCGAAGTGCCCAGCCTGCAGAGCTGGCTACTGGCTCGAAGCGAACGTGGACTCGTCGATTCTGACCGTGCGCAGAGTGAGCCCGCCGGGGTGAGCGGCCGGCGGACCGCGCTGGCGGGGGGGGGATGAAGCGAGCAGGCAGCTTGTCGGTGCCAATGAGATCTGGTGCCAAAGTGGTGCCGGAACTGCTCGCAGGACGTGCGTCACTCGCCGGTAGACTCGGGTTTCGCTGATGCAATCATTCGCGTTGCGACGGATTGCGCAGGTAGTCACAACAGGCAGAACCATTCAAATCTCGCCCCGGGCACCAAAGTGACGAGGCCACGCGCGGTCGGCGTGGCCTCGGTCGTTAATTGCCGCTGGGCTGCAAACGTTGCTCGCGGCGAGCTAACGCGCCGACAGGGATCCGACCTGCAAACACTGCGTTGCGCTGAAGGAGTCTTGCCTCCGAACGAGACCCTGCAGTCTCTCGGGCGTGCGCTGGGGACAAATTCTGATAAGAGCCGAGGCCACAAGAAATGTGTTGACCGTGTGAGCTCGTGGGCGTAGTGCTTCCCCCGCTGCCCCTCCCGTTCCCCCGGCGGGAAGTCGACTTTACGGGAGGCCGCGAGTGAGACTACGACTCGCCACATCGGTTGTTGCGCTCTTGGCTAGCAGCGCAATCCTGCCCGTTGCCGCTGCCCCATTGTTTGAGTTGGGGCCTTCTTCGCACCGGCGATCGGGCGGCGCCCACGCCCGCGCGTTAGCTCTGGCTCCACACCAGTTATCACGCGCCCTCTCTAACTCGTTCGAAGTGACTGCGAGAGTGGGATGGGCGGTGCCCTATGTGGACGCATCAGAATCCCTACCAGCAACGGTTGCTCTCTTCGCGTCTCCAAATCCACTCTCGGAAGCGACCGTTATTTCATTCGACCTGCCTTCCGCGTCCAATGTGTCCCTTTGTGTATTCGATGTGCTTGGACGCCGAGTCGCGACGCTGGCTGAAGGACCACTATCGCCAGGACATCACACACTCGATTGGTCGCTCTCGCAACATGCTGGCCATGACCTCAGGGATGGAATCTACCTCGCTCGGCTTAGGATCGGCGAGAGTGGTACCACGCGGACTCTGCGACTGTGCATTGTCCACTAGCCATCTAACTGCACCACTAGGCTCATAGCACGGGAGGGCCTTGCAATGTTGAGGGGTTTCGCTTGCCTATTCGTGGCCGCAGCCTGCTTCGCTGTTCCCGCTCTCGCCAGCCGAATAACCGTTCCCTATTCCGGAACGCTCAAGAGGGCCGGGCTGGCATATACGGGCAAGGCCGAGATGAAGTTCGCGATAATCGATGAGGCGTCTGTGCTTTGGTCGAACGCCGTCCTTGACGCGCAGGGGCTACCGCGCCAGAGCACAACCATTCAGGTGACCCAAGGAAACTTCTCGGTTTCGCTGGGCATGCCACCGATGAATCAACTCGACGCCTACGCCCTAGATGGGCATCCGGGGGCGATTCTTCGGGTTTGGGTGAGCACGGGTGGTGCCTTCGAGCAACTATCCGATCAACCATTCGCGTCTCAACAGGAAGGGCCCCCATCGGACCAACCGGCCGATCGGGTCCACTCGTCTCAGTCGGCACCGACCACATCCTCAGGATCGGCATCCAGCGCGGCAGGTGTTCCGTCTGCGGTTTGGTCGCTCAAGGGAAACCGTGGGTCGAACGGGGCGATCGACTTCATAGGGACCACCGATGACGAGCCCGTGGTGATCAAGACAAATTCAACACCCGCGGTTACCATCGGGAGTTCGGGTCCAATCGAGGTTCACAAGGCGCTGATAGTGAACGGTGATGAAACTGTGCGCGGCGACCAGAACGTGAATGGGAGCGTCCACATAGCAGGCGGGCTCATGGCCGATGGGGCGTCGCACTTGGGCGGCCTAACGCTTGAGGGCGGCAACCTTCAGGTGGCGGGCGAGGCCACAGCAAAGTGCATTACTATTCTCGGCGGATGCGACTTGTCCGAACCCTTCTCGATTAGTACCGAAGGCGCTGACGGTCTCGAGCCAGGCATGGTAGTCAGTATCGATCCCAACCATCCGGGGGAGCTTAGGCTTGTATCTGAACCCTACGACCGCAAGGTAGCGGGGGTGATTTCGGGCGCAAACGGCCTCGCCCCCGGGCTCGTAATGAAGTCGATAGGGAACGCGCTCGCGGATGGAACCCATGTTGTGGCGCTGTCGGGACGCGTGTGGTGCTGGGTTGACGCAAGTTTCGGGGCGGTCCACCCCGGAGACATGCTGACGACTTCGTCGACGCCGGGAATGGCGATGGCCGCAAGGGATTCACGTCGGCGACAGGGTGCGATCCTGGGTAAAGCTATGTCTTCCCTTGAGTACGGCAGAGGCCTCGTCCTAATGCTCGTGAGTCTTCAGTGAGCGTTAACTCCGGTTTAGACCCGACCCCTCCCCGCAACGCCTGTAGGCCAATTCATTCATGGGTTGTTTCCGCGATTCTGTGTCTCATCATGGCGCCGCTACCCGTCGATGCGCAGCCGAACATCAATGGGTATTTCCTTTACTTGGGCGACTGGCCCCATCGTGGGACTCCCAGTTGGGGGGACGACGATGGCGCAACAAACGGCGTGGGCCACGATGATCACAATTGGTATTTTTCCAAGGTGGGAGTTGGCGATCATCTCTTCCGCACATGGAGAATATGGCGCATCCCCGTCTCTGAGGATATCAATCAGGACTTGTCCTCAAACCCTGGCGTCACTGTGCTTGAGATGGAGGACCCATCGGTCTCAGAGCTTGCGAGCATGCACTACGATCATGTTGGCGACCTCGACGTCATTTGTTGGAAAGGTGTCAACTACTTGCTCGCACCGATGACGGGCGACCCCCCTTCCCCGATCATCGCGTTCTTCGAACCTGAGCATTTGCAGCTTGTGAACTATGCGTGGCTGGTTGGCCAAGAAAACGTCGGGTGGTGTGCGACTGGTCGCGATGGGCGGATTTATTCTTCAAAGGACGATGCCGACTCAGTCTTTGGCTACGACATTGATTGGAGTAAGGTCCTAAGCGGATCAAGTCATACTGGTCTGGCGCGTTCAGACTCGGCATCACATGCTCTTCCATATCGGCTGTACTCAATGCAGGGTGGAGAGTTCTCTCCAGATGGGGAGTTGTTGTATCTGACCTGCGGCATTATCAAGTGTTTGGGATTTGGCGAGATACATCCCGAAGATGGCATGCATGTAATCCGAACAAGCGACTGGGAGGAAGTGCGGCGCGCAAGCAACACGAGACGTGGCGACGCTCCGAGTGCATTTGAGTATAACTTTGACAACGATGGCTGCGGCGGGGACGAGCCAGAGGGACTTACAATCTGGGATTTGGATGATGGGCGAGCTCCAAACGTAAGAGGGCAATTGCACGTTGTGTTGATGGATCACGCAAAAGTTCTCACTGAGCGAGTATCCATGAAGCACTACGGGTACAAGGTCCATGTGGATGCCCTTACGGGCATTAGCCCCATATGGGAAAGCCCGCTAACGTCGCCGCTCCCCGGAACTCCTGGAGGGGCGGAGATTCGTGGGCCCGAAGGAGAGCTCCAAAGCGGAAGACCGTTCAGGGCGTTTTCAGATGCCGTGAATTGGTATCCGATATGGGACGGTGCCGAGATTGTCGTTTCGGGGGGGGGCTATCCCGGCTCGGTGGTCCTCAACAAGAGGTGCAGGGTGGTTGCGACGGGCGGAGCCGCGAGAATCGGCTCGCACGGGCGATCGTCGGATCTTGGCGAAGACGTTCTTCAACGCGCGGTCAAGAAATGAATGGTTCGACAAACGAAGTCTTGGGCTGGCTCAGGCATCGCAGCTGCGGAATGGTCGGCGGTGCCTCACGCCATGGCCCTGACGGCCAGTTCGCAAGTCGCGCTCAACCACTCTTGACTGCTGTCCTGCCGGTTCCGACCCGGCTGCGGTAGCTTAGCTCCGAGTGCGTCGCACTGGTTGTAGTCGACGATCCGGCCCACGAAGGCTCGATCCTTGAGCATCAAGTCTCGCCCGGGGCAGACAAGGCCACGCGCCGTCGGCGTGGCCTTTGTCGTTGAATGATCTGTACTCGCTCCACACCGACTCGCGGCGCGCCGTCAATCCCACCGGCGCGAGCGCAGGAACCACCACGTCGCGAGCGCCGTGGCCACCAAGAGGCCGAGCGCGTACCACTCGCTGAACGACCACTCGTACTCGGGCAGCTTGAAGTTCATGCCGTAGTAGCTCGTGACCACCGTGAGCGGCAGGCCGATCGTGGCGATCACGGTGAGCCGGCGGATGACCTCGTTCGTGCGGTTCGCGACCGCGGACAGGTAGAGCTCCAGCACGGACGCGCTCTCGTCCCGGAACGAGTCCAGCATGTCCGCGACGCGCGCGAGACGGTCGTAGACGTCGCGCAGGTAGGGCCGCAGCTCGGCGGGGATGGGCTTGAGCTCGTCGCGCGTGAGCGCCAGAACCGTGTCGCGCTGGGGCCCGATGATGCGCCGCAGTGCGCCGATGCCGCGCTTGATGCGCAGGATGCGCGCGTGCATGTCGTGCGACGAATCTTCGAGCACCTGCTCCTCGAGTGCGTCCACGTCCTCGGCGATGCGGTCCACGAGCGGCAGGTAGTGGTCCACGAGCACGTCCAGCATGAAGTGCATGAGCACCGCCGGACTCTTTGCGAGCAGCGCCGGGCGCTTGGGCAGGACCTCCGCGGCCGCGGCCACGGAGCGGGTCTCCCCGTCGTGGTAGGTCACGAGCCAGTGGCTGCCCACCACGACGTCCACCTCGCGCAGGCTCGGGCGGTCCTGGCTCGATTCCCAGCGCGCCGAGTGCACCACGACGTACACGTAGTCGCCGTAATCGTCGAGCTTGGGGCGGTTGACGTGCAGGACGAGGTCTTCCACCACGAGCGGGTGCACGCCAAGCGGCTCGAGCGACTCGCGAACGACGGCCTCGTCCTCGCCATCGAAGTCGATCCACGTGTAGCCGGTCCGCTCGCGCACGACCTGGTGCGCATCGGCGAGCGTGGCCGTGCGCGCGCCGGCCTCGTCCGCGGTCCACACACGGATCACGAGCGCGCTCCCCTTCGCCGAGCAGCGCGGCGCTGTTGGAGGTGCGGCGTGGGCTTCACCCGCCGACCGTACCGTAATTCCGAACCGACCCACCAACCGCGGCCCCGCACACCGGCATCATCGGATCAGCACGATCGTCGAGCTGACGCGGGCGATCGGGGTGGTGAGCGTGAGCACGTAGATCCCGTTCGTGGCTCGCCCGTGCGACCCGGCGCCGTCCCAACGCAGTGTGTGCAGCCCGGCGTCGTCGCTGCCGTCGAGCAGCGTCACGATCCTGCGGCCGAGGACATCGTGGATCTCGGCCTTCACGTGCGTTGCGCTGGGCAGCGAGTAGTTCCACGTCACCTGCTGGGCTGCGGGCAGCGGACGTGACCTGCTCAGCCACACGGCGCTGATCACCGGCGGCGGGGGCACCGAGCCGCCGGGTGCGGCGCGGGCGACCGCCGCAGGCCCCGAGTGCAGGCTGCCTCCGATCAAGGCGAACTCGCCACCGACCCAGATCGTCGTGTCGACGGGCAGGATCGCGAGCGTCGGGCGATCGGGATGCGGATCCCAGCCCAGGCCCTCGCCGGTCGCGCGATCCAGCGCTGCGAGCCCGGCGCGAGGCCGCCGGTCGCGTCGAACTCACCGCCAACGAACGCCGGCTGGATCGAGCCGCGACACGCTTCCGATCGCATCGCCCGCGCGCGTGAACCTGCCCCCGGCGTGGAGGACGCTGCCACCGGCCGCCAGCGCTCCGCAGGGACCTCGCGGTGCGGGCTCGGGAGGCCGCCAAGGTTGGGCGACGCCAGCTTCGCAACGCCGCCGCCGCTAGATCCGCCCCGACGCAGCTACGATCATCCGGGTACGGACGTAGCGAGCTGCCGACCACGGCCGTGATCTATCGATACATCGCCTTGAGCCGACCGAAGGTCGTGCGCGTGGCGGCGGTCGCCACGAAGATCTGAAACCTCGAGACCCGGTGGGCGTACTGCTCGGTGATGTACATGGCGCCCGTGGGACCGATGGCGATTCGCCATGCGAGATCCAGTCCCGCGGGCGAATCGAACTTGAGCTGGAACGTGCCGTTGGGCGAGTACTGGTACACGCTGCTGACATAGTCGACGACGTAACCGACGACGTAGATGTTCCCGTCGGGACCCACGGCCACGTCGCTGGGAGTCACCCCCGTCCGGAACTCCATGTCGAATGTCCCATCCGCGAGGAAACGGCTGATGCGCCCGTCGTAGTCCGCCACGTAGATCCGGCCGCTGGCGTCCAACCCGATACCTTGGGGGGCATAGAACTGGCCCGGTCCCGACCCGGCACTGCCGATGGACATCAGGAGTGCGCCACTGTTCGTGAACTTCTGGACCTGCGTGCCGCCCAGTGCCGCGACGAACACCTCGTTGGCGCCATTCAAGGCGACATCGACCGGCTGGAAGGCCGTCACGAAGGAGGAAAAGAGGAACCCCGTGCTCGTGTACTTCCGGATGCGGTTGTGGTCGGTGTCGGTCACGAAGATGACGCCTGAACCATCCACGGCGACGCCGTTGGGGTTGGCCGAAATGATGCCAGCGCTGAGCACCCACGTGTCGATGAGCGTCCCTGTAGCCGTGAAGTGGGCCATGTGCCCACTGGTGCAGTCGCTGCCCACGAAGACGTCCCCAGAAGGGGACAGCGCGACCCCGCGGGGGCTGCAGAGCGTCGGCTCGGTGAACGTGCCCTGGAAAGTGGCCGCGACGGCGACTCGGGTGAAGTCCGGAGCCATGAAAAGGGTCAGCATCAGCGCGAAGCGGCGCGTGCGGTCGATGCTCCAGCCCACAGTGCGAAGGAACTCGGGCATGGCGACCTCCTCCGGGATGGTGACGGCCGAACCCCCGCAATCCTGACTCTGCCTAGAGTAGACGGTGGTTCCGCGCGCTGGCGAGGGTAAAGGGAACGTATCCCGGCGGGCCTCTACGTTGGATAGCCCGCACCGCAAGGACCTCGCGGTGCGGGCCTTCGCAGCTACGGATTCACCTGGATGGCGCCGACGGCCGTCGCGGTCGTCCCGTTCCGCTGGGTCACGATCATCGTGAGCGGGTTGGGCCCGGCGACCGCCGTGTCGGGTACGGCCACGCCCACGAGCAACAGTTCCGTGTCACGCGCGCCCAGCGCTACGGAGCCCGACTTCGGGAACCCGGGCCAATTGCGCGTGCTCGTGAGCGTCCACGGCATCGTGAACGCCTTGTTGCTGTCGTTCGTGAGCTGCCAGCGCGTGGTCACGCTGGAATCCCCTGCCGCCGCACTGTCGGCCGAGATGAACACGACGGCCGGCGTCGACGGTGGCGGAGACGGATGCGGCGGGTGCGGGGGATGGTTCGGGCCCGAATCCGGTGGGGCCAGCGCCAGGGCCATCGGTGCCAGCGGGTTGTTCCCTCCGGAGGATCCTGTACCGCTCTTCGAGCAACCTACCGCCACCACCGTGATCGACGTGAGCATTCCCAGCGCGAGCATCACACGCATTCTCATCGATGCCTCCTCGAAACCAAGCGAACGTGGAAGGAATCGCGGCCGGGAACGAGCTTCGGGGGCCCCGAAGGGATAGAACCCCGCTCGAGGGGGGAGCGTCACAGGAATCTGGCGGTCGGGCGGGCGAGCGAAGCGGCGGCCGTGCCCCACCCCGGAACTGACGTCTTTCGGACCTCGCTGCCGGGTCGCGGTGCTAGCGTGCACCCCGTCGCTGAACCCCCACGCGTGGACGTTCAACACGGAGACACCGATGGCCGCACGCCCGAGCGCAGCGCGTTTCGTGCTCATCACCGCCACCCTGCTGTCGAGCCTGACCGAGCGGACCCACGCCCAGGTGCCCGCGGTGCCGCCGCCCGCGGCCGCCGCGCCCGCGCCGCCGCCGTCGCCGGTCTCCGGCATCCGCAACAAGATCTCGGCCGGGGACCTGCTCTCGGCGGAATCCATCCTCGAGGTGCACCGCGAGAAGAACGGCGAGGACGGCCCCTGGCTCCAGGGCGTCGCCTGGCTCGCGCGCGGCGCACTGCTGCTCGGCGACCTCGACAAGGCCGAGCGCTACGCGAAGCAGGTGCGGGACGAATGCGCGAAGCGCCTGGCGAGGGGCGACACGCTCGAGCGCAACCACGACCTGGAGACGGCACTCGGCGCCGCGATCGAGACCGACGCCCAGCGCCTCCAGCGCACGAAGGGAAAGCAGGCGGCGAGCGAGCTGGTGCGCGCGGAGATCGCCCGCTACAGCGGTCCCACGGCGTTCCTCTCGCGCCTCCACAAGCGGCTCGACATGCTCACGCTGGAAGGCACGCCCGCGCCGGAGTGGGTGACCGAGGATTTCGTGGGCGAGCGGCCGCCCACGCTCGCCTCGCTCCGGGGAAAGCCGGTGGTCCTGTTCCTGTGGGCGGAGGGCTGCGGCGATTGCAAGGCGCAGGCGGCGTCGCTCGCGCGCGTGCTCGAGCGGTGGAAGGGGAGCGATGTCCGCTGCGTGGCGATCACGCGCTACTACGACGACCCGCCGGCGCGCGCCCGGGAGAAGGCCCGGGTCGACAGCGTGTGGACGGCGGTCTACGCGGGCGTGGGCCCGATCCCGCGCGTGATCAGCACCGAGTCGATGGTCACCTACGGCGTCTCGTCCACGCCCACGTTCGTGTTCGTGGACCGCAGGGGCATCGTCCGCCGCTACACGCCGACGCGGCTCACCGAGGCCGAGCTGGAGCGCGCGATCGACGCGATCTCGCGCTAGCGCCGGCTACTCGAGGATCTCCTTGACGTAGTCCTCCATCGTCTCGCCGTCGATGTAGCCCACGACGCGGCGCACGATGTCGCCCTTGCGATTGATGAAGAACGTGGTCGGGATCGAGCGGATCGGTCCGTAGGCGTCGAGCACGTCGTCGTTCGCCATCGCGAGCGTGAACTTGACGCCGAGCTGGTTCGCGAACTTCTTCACGCCCTGCGGGCCGCTCTCGTCGACCGAGAGTCCGATCACGGTGAGGCCCTGCTTCTCGTAGCGCGTCTGCATCGCCGACAGGTGGGGCATGCTGGCGCGGCACGGGCCGCACCACGTGGCCCAGAAATCGACGATGACGGGTTTCTGCCGCAGGTCCGAGGACTTGAGCGGCTTGCCCTCGAGCGTCTTCACCGTGAACGACGGTGCCGGCCGCGCGCTGGCGGCGAACGGCGACAGCACGAGCAACGCGAGAGCCGCGGCGGCGATCGGGAGTTGTGGGGAGTGGTTCGTGAGACGCACGGGAGAGAGGTCCTCGAGTTTCGGCCTGGGACTACAGCATCGGCCCGCGGCGCATGAACTCTAACCGCAAACCCATCGGGCGTGACGGAACCGGCCGGGATTTTTCAGCCATTTGACCGCGATTGCAGTCTCGACCCGGGTGGCGGCGGGAACGTCCAGCTCGCGTGTCGTGCGCCGGTTCGGCTTGGGGCACGCGCACGCCGTGTGCTAGCGTGCATGCGCTCTCCCGTCATTGGGGTCCGCGAACCCTCGCGGTCCGGCGCGACTTCACAAGGAAGGTGAAGCCGATGGTGATCGCCTCGATGCTTGCAGC
>Ga0070688_100000055_pt1 | contig 54317 bp, 50 predicted proteins | sample KBSS13HmetaG_FD_64679 | JGI IMG/M metagenome (GOLD analysis project Ga0070688, IMG submission 64679) | Switchgrass rhizosphere microbial communities from Kellogg Biological Station, Michigan, USA - KBS S1-3H metaG | ecosystem: Host-associated > Plants > Roots > Rhizosphere ...
GAGCAGCTCGCGGTTCAGGTTGATCGGCGGCACCTCCTCGTAGCGCTCGCGCACCTCCACCGCGCCCTGCACCTGCGGCGTGCGCCGGCGCACGTACTGCACGGCCTCGCGCACCACCGGGACCACGTCCTGGAGCACGAGCTGCGGTGCCGAGCCGATGTGGCTGAAGCGCTGCGCCACCTTGTTCAGGCGGTCGATGTCGCCCTCCATGTCGGCCAGCGTCTCGGCGAGCTCGGCGCGCGCGATCGTGACCGCGCCGCCCACGGTCCCCGTCTCGGCGTGCGCGCGCAGCAGCTCCACCCAGCCCATGAGGCTCGAGAGCGGCGTGCCGAGCTGGTGCGCGGTCTCCTTCGCCATGCCCACCCAGATGACGCGCTTCTCGGCGGCGCGGATCCCCGCGAGGCCCGAGAGGCCGAGCAGCAGCAACAGGCCCGTGCCGGCCACGGCGATCAACGGCATCCAGCGCAGCTGTTCGAGCACCGGCGGGTTGCCGTAGTGAAGGTGTCCCATGACCTGCGCCCTCGGCGACTGGCGCAGCGGGATCGGCTCGTGCGCGCGGTCGAGGCCCGCGATCTGGTCCTTCACGCTCTGCACGCGTTTCGCCATCGGGGCCGCGATCTCCAGGCCCGCGGCCAGACTGTCGAGCGCGCCGGGCGGGACGTCCTCCGTGCGCACCGAGATGCGGCTCCAGGCGCGCGGCGTGCCCGTGGTGTCGGTGATGATGATCGGGAAACTGATGCCGGCGGCCAGCTCGCCCAGCACGCGTTGCACCTGGGGGTTGATCGTCGAGGGGATCGTGGCCTGCGCGGCGACCTTCGCCAGCAGCTCCGACGTGGCCGAGACCTCGCGCGTGAGACGGCCCACCGCGGACTGCGTGAGCAGGAACACGGCCACCACGAGCAGGCTGCCGCCCACGAACAGCATGGTCTTGAGCAGTTGCTTGCGCCGCGATGAACCGCTGCCGATGGGTCGGACCATGTCAGGCTCCGTTTGAGAACACACCAGGGCCGCGTGGCGGGCGCCGGCGGGCCAATCGCAAGGAACGACGACGAGGCAGTGTATAGACACACGCCGAGGAGGAGCGACGCGGCGAGTGGCCCGCCGCCGCCCGCCACCCGGAGGGCTGCGCCGGAAGCGGGCACCGTGCGGCGTCACTCGTCGTCGACAGCCGAGACAAGGCTTGTCTCCTCCTCATTCCTTGCGCGGTGCCCGCTTCCGACGCAGCGCGGCCCTGGTGTGCTCTCAAACGGAGCCTGAGGTTCCCTCCCGCGCGTCGTGTGCGGCCTGACCGCGTCAGGCGCCGGGCTTCAGCGCCTCGATGCCGCCAAGATACGGGCGCAGCGCCTTCGGCAGCACCACCGAGCCGTCCGCCTGCTGGTGGGTCTCGAGCAGCGTGGCGTACGTGCGCGGCAGCGCCACGCCGGAGGCGTTGAGCGTGTGCGGGTGCTCCACCTTGGCGCCGGCCTCGCGGCGGAAGCGCATGCCCATGCGCCGCGCCTGGAAGTCCTCGAAGTTCGAGCACGAGCTGCACTCGAGCCAGGCCTGCGTGCCGGGCGACCACACCTCGAAGTCGTAGCACTTGGCGGCCGCGAAGCTCAGGTCGCCGCTGCACAGGAGCAGCACGCGGTACGGCAGCTCCAGCGCCTCGAAGATGTCGGACACCTCGCGGGCCAGCTTCTCGTGCTCGTCGTAGCTCGTCTCGGGCGGCACGATCTTCACCAACTCGACCTTGTCGAACTGGTGCACGCGCACCATGCCGCGCGTGTCGCGCCCCGCGGCGCCGGCCTCGCGCCGGTACGAGGCGCAGTAGGCGGTGAGGTAGCGCGGCAGCGCGCCGGGCTCGAGGATCTCGTCGCGGTGGATGTTCGTGACCGGCACCTCGGCGGTGGGGTTCAGGAACAGGTCGTCCTCACCGATGTGGTACATGTCGCCTTCGAGCTTCGGCAGCTGCCCGGTGCCGAACAGCGCGGCACGCCGGATCACGTGCGGCGGCGAGACCTCGGTATAGCCGTGGTGCTGGACGTGGAAGTCGAGCATGAAGTTGATGAGCGCGCGCTCGAGCCGCGCCCCCATGCCGGTGAACAGCAGGAAGCCCGAGCCCGAGATCTTCCGCGCGCGCTCGAAGTCCAGGAGCCCGAGGTTCGTGGCCAGGTCCCAGTGGGCCTTGGGCTCGAAGTCGAACTTGCGCGCGCTGCCCCACGTGCGAACGACCTTGTTCTGCGACGGGTCCGATCCCGGCGGCACCGACGGGTGCGGCAGGTTCGGGATCCACGCCGCGAGGTTCATGGTTTCCTCTTCGAGCTGGCGCAGCTCGGCGTCCAGCTCCTTCACCCGGTCGCCCAGCTCGCGCATCTCCCTGATCGGTCCCGACGCATCGGCGCCCGACTTCTTGAGGCTCGCGATATCCTCGCTGGCCGCGTTACGGCGGGCCTTCAGCTGCTCGGTCTCGTGCAGGAGCGCCAGCCGGCGGTCCTCGAGCTGGTAGAAGCGGGCGAGGTCCAGCTCGACGCCTTTCAGCGCGATGCCGGCCTCCACCTTGTCGCGGTGCTGGCGCAGGAATTTCAGGTCGTGCATGGGTTCAAGGGGCTCGAGGTCGGGCTCCCGCACGATTCTCGTGCGGGTCGAAGGCGGCGCGGCCGCGCCGCGAAGCATCACGGCGCGGGAGTGAACGCGAATCGGCGCGGGCACGCAAGCCGGGCGCGGCGTCACGGCGAGCGACGCCAGGCCAGTGTCCAACGCCAGCGGAGATGGAATCGCAGGTCAGGCGCCGGCGCGAGCCGCGCGGCCGCGGCGCGGACCTCGGCCCGGTCCGGAAGCCGTTCGCGATCACCGTGCGCGCGCCATGCGGCGCGCACCTCCGGGCGCAAGGCCTCGCGCGACGACGTGAACGCGTCCCAGTGAGCGAGGATCCACGCCCCGGCATGGCGGAGAGCCACCGGAAGCCGCGGCGAGTCGTAGAGATCGACGACGAGCAGCATGCCGCCCGGCCGAACGCGCGACGCCGCGAGCGCCAACGACTCGTCGAGCGGCAGGTGGTGGAGCGCCGCGACCGCCGTCACCACGTCGAACGTCTCGCCGCGCGGCGGCGTGTCGCGGAAGTCGCCGAGCACATAACGCGCCGGGCAATCCGGCGGCGTCACGCTGCGCGCCGCGTCCAGCATGACCGGCGACAGGTCCACGCCGAGCGCGTCGCCGCAGCGGGTCGCGAGGAGCCGCGTCAGCGAGCCCGTGCCGCAGCCAAGGTCGAGCGCGCGCGCCGGGGGCGGCGGGAGCCGCAGCTCGATCCACGCGTGGTGGCCGAGCTGCGGCGACGAGCCCCGAGGGTCCACCCGGGCGATGCGATCGAAGTCCGCCCGCAGCTCGTCCGCGGTGAGATGGCGCTGCTCGAGGCGCATGGGCTACGGGTGCGTCGTCCTCCGGTAACGCACCTCGCGCGGCAGCGAGTCGCCGCCCTCGCCGCGCGACAGCTCGCGCGATCGCGCGTACGCGACACGCGCCTCGTCGTCGCGGCCGAGCTTGGAGAGCGCCATGCCGAGCCCGTAGAACGCGGCCGGGTCCTGCGGGTTCACGACCGCGGCGGCGGCGTAGCGTTTGGCGGCGGTGGTGTAGTCGGCGATGCGGAACGCGGAGTTGCCGGAGTCCACCAGCGCCTGCGCGCGGAGCTTGCCGCCGTCGGCCACCGGCGGCGGCGCCTGCGTGCCGCCACAGCCCGCGATCGCCGCGACGCCCAGGACCACGACGAGCCTGGCGAGCGGGGCACCGGCGCGGAGCGCGCGGCCTTTCACGGCTGCCGCACGCGCTGATTCACCGCTTCGGCATGGACGCGCGCGGCATCGGCGGGCGAGCCCGCGCTCACGCGCAGGTCGCGCAGCCGGCCGTCACGCAGCGCGTAGATCCAGCCGTGCACCGTGACCTCCTGGCCGCGCGCCCAGGCGTCGCGCATCACCGTGGTCTGGGACACGTGCAGCGCCTGCTCGATCACGTTCAGCTCGCACAGCCGGTCCCAGCGCGCCTCGCCCTCCGGCAGCGTCGCGAGCGCATCGACGTGGGCGTCGCGCACGTCCTCCACGTGCCGGAGCCAGTTGTCCACGAGGCCCAGCCGCTGCCCCTCCAGCGCCGCCTTGACGCCGCCGCAGCCGTAGTGGCCGCAGACGATCACGTGGCGGATGCCGAGCACGTCCACGGCGAACTGGATCACCGACAGGCAGTTGAGATCGGTGTGCACGACCACGTTCGCCACGTTCCGGTGCACGAACACCTCGCCCGGGCGCTGGCCGGTGATCTGGTTCGCGGGCACGCGGCTGTCGGAGCACCCGATCCACAGGATCTCCGGCCGCTGGATGGCCGTGAGGTCCTCGAAGAACGTGGGCTCCTGCGCGCGCACGCGCTCGGCCCAGCGTCGATTGTTCTCGAGGAGCTCACGCAACTCCGCCATCGCGATCCTCCCGGATGTGCGTCGGCCCGCCCGGCCCGCGCCCTCCGCACGAAGCGTGCGGAACGCGGCGGCGCGAGCGGGCCTTCAGTCGATCAGGCCTTCGCGGTGGCCGCGACCTTCGCGCGCTTCTTCGCGCGCATCGCCTTGGCGCGGGTCTTCCGCTCGGTCACCTTGCGCGGGCGCGCGCGCTTCACGGCCGCCTTCGTGGCTGCCGCCTTCTTCGCCGGCTTGCTGGGACGGGCGGCGATGATGCCGGCGCGCCGGAACAGCGACGCCGCCTGCGTGGACGGCTGGGCGCCCTGCCCGATCCAGCTCTTCACCTTCTCCTCGTCCATCTTCACGGCGAATGGCTTCGCCATCGGGTCATAGTAGCCGAGGATCTCGACGAACCGGCCGTCGCGCTGACGACGCGAGTCCGCGACCACGATCCGGTAGAAGGGCCGCTTCCTCGCGCCGGCCCGCATCATGCGAATGACCACTGCCATGCTCGAATCTCTCCTTCGTGTGTGGACGGGCCGGGGCACCCGCACGGTCGAGTGCGGGTCGGGCGGCCCAGGGTGGGGTCTACAGAGCGGGCCGCATATTAGCGCATCCGGCCGCGCAGGCCCGCAAGGCCGCGCGGCCCCTGTTTGAGCGCCTTCATCATCATCCGCGCCTGCTCGAAATCCTTGAGCAGGCGGTTCACCTCCGGCACCGACGTGCCGCTGCCCGCGGCGATGCGCCGCCGCCGGCTGCCATCGATCAGGCGCGGCAGCCGCCGCTCCTTGAGCGTCATCGACAGCAGGATCGCCTCGTAGCGCTTGACCTTGTCCTTCTGCGGCGCCAGCTGCTCCATGGCGTTCTTGGGCATGCCGGGAAGGAGCTTCACGATGTCCTCGAGCGAGCCCATCTTGCGCACGCTCCGCATCTGCTCGAGGAAGTCCTCGAGCGTGAACTCGGACTTCCGCATCCGCGCCGCGAGCCGCTCCGCGTCCGATGCCGAGACCGCGGCCTGCGCGCGCTCGACGAGCCCCACCACGTCGCCCATGCCGAGGATGCGGCCCGCGAGCCGCTCGGCGCTGAACACCTCGAGGCCGTCCAGCTTCTCGCCCACGCCCAGGAACAGGATGGGTTTCCCCGTCACCTGCCGCAGCGACAGCGCCGCGCCGCCGCGCGCATCCCCATCCATCTTGGAGAGCACCACGCCGTCGACGCCGATCCGCTCGGCGAACGTCTGGCCCACGCGCACCGATTCCTGGCCGATCATGCCGTCCACGACGAGGTAGACCTGGTGCGCGCGCACGGTGCGCTTCAGGTCCTCGAGCTCGGCCATGAGCTGATCGTCGATGTGCAGTCGTCCGGCCGTGTCGAGGACGAGGAAGTCGAACCCGCGGACGCGTGCCTGCTCGAGCGCGCCGACCGCGATGTCGTGCGGCTTCACGCCCTCGGCCGCGCGCCAGAAGCCGGCGCCCGCGCCCTCCGCCACCTTCTCCAGCTGGTCGATCGCCGCCGGCCGGTAGACGTCGGCGGAGACGAGCAGCGTGCGCTTGCTTCGGGCTTTGAGCCACAGCGCGAGCTTGCCCGCGAACGTGGTCTTGCCCGAGCCCTGGAGCCCGGCGAGCAGCACCACCGTGGGCAGGTGGGGCGAGCCGGCCAGCGTCACGCGCGACTCGCCGAGCATCTTGACCAGCTCGTCGCGCACCACGCCGATCACCTGCTGGCCGGGCGTGAGGCTCTTGAGCACGTCCTCGCCCACCGCGCGCGCCTCGATGCGGGCCACGAAGTCGCGCGCGACGTCCACCGGCACGTCGGCTTCGAGCAGCGCCCGGCGCACGTCGCGCAGCGATTCACGGATGTTGTCCGGCGTCAGCCGGCCCTGGCCGGAGAGCGTGCGGAAGATGCCCTGCAGCCGGTCGGCGAGCGATTCGAACACGTCAGGGGACCTCGAAGGGGGGTGCGAACCCGAGAAGTTAGCACACGCGACCGGCGCGACGACAGGGGTGTGCGCGACGCGGCGTGGCCCAGCCGCGGACGGTTCAGCGCCGGTTCAAGGGCAGCTCGCGCCGCAGGATTCGGTCATCGTCCCCGTGCCGAACGCGGTCAGCCAGAACGACAGATCGCCGGCGCCGATGCCGCCGCTGCAGTCGTAGTCCGAGCGACCGTAGTTGTTGCCCGAGCCGAAGTCGGTGAGCCACGCGGACAGGTCGCCCGCGCCAACGCCGTTCGACCCGTCCAGGTCGAACGCGGACACCGTGGGCGACTGGATCTGCGTGCCGTTGGCGAAGATCCTCCCGCTGCCCAGCAGCGAGCTCGCGTTGCCGGCCCCGTTGCTGTGGTCGAGAATCGTGAACGTGACGCTGCCGTCGCTCGCCGTGAGCTTGCTCACGCGGCCGGCGGCGCAGTCGACGACAGCGTTCGGATCGTGCTGATCGGAGCAGATCGCGAGATCGCCGGCGTTGGAGATGTCGATCACCACCGTGGCGCCCACGAGCGGGTTGTTCGCGAGGTCGCGAACGATGACCGTGAACTCGCCGAACGCCGCAGCGGGCGCGCCGCCGTACGAACCCACCAGCGTGATGCAGGAGGGAGTGGTGCTGTTGCAGCCGCCGCACGGCATCTGCGGCGCGCCGGGGGAAACACTGAGTGCGACCGCGAGGATCGCATCGACCGGGAACATGGCACCCCTCCTTACTGAAGCGCCGAGGCCCGATGCCTCACGGGCAGTGGCTCGCGCACGACACCGTCATCGTCCCGGACCCGAACGCGGTGAGCCAGAACGACAGGTCGCTCGCGCCGACGGTGCCGTTGCAGTCGTAGTCCGAACGGCCGTAGCTGATGCCCAAGCCAAAGTCCGTGAGCCACGCCGAGAGGTCGCCGGCGCCGACGCCGTTCGCGCCATCCAGGTCGAACGTGGACACCGTGGGCGCCTGGATCAGCGTGCCGTTCTTGAAGATCCTGCCGCCGCCGAGCAGCGTGACCGCGTTGCCGGCGCCGTTGCTGCCGCCGAGGAGCGTGAAGTGCACGGAGCCGTCCGCGGCGGTCAGCTTGCTCGCGGTCTTGTGTGCGCAATCCACCGTGACCGCGGGGTCCAACTGGTCGGCGCACAGGAACACTTCGGGGCAGCCGGAGAGGTCGATCACCACCACCGCGCCCGCCATCGGATTGTTCGCGAGGTCGCGGCAAATGACGGTGAATTCGCCGCCGGGCGCGGGCGTCGAGCCGTTGGTCCCCACCAGCGAGATGCACGACGGCGAGGTGTCGTTGGCGGGGGTCGGCGGGCTGGACAGCGCGAGCGAGGGCGCGGCCAGGGCGAGCAACATCCAGAGCGAGTGGCGTGGACGCATCGGGCACCTCATCGGGGACCGCATTAGGGTACCTCCAGGGCAAGGTCGGGTGGCGCTCACGGACCCAATCCTCGCGAATTCTACACCGCCAGGAGCGCCCGATGGCCATTCAAAACCGTGCGCGCGTCAGGTGTTCTACGGGCAGCTCCCGCCGCAGGACTCCGCCGGGGTGCGCGGCCTCACGGGCAGCCTGCGCCGCAGGACGACGTGATCGTTCCCGAGCCGAACACGCTGAGCCACAACGACAGGTCGCTTGCGCCGATGGTGCCGCTGCAGTCGTAGTCCGAGCGACCGTACGGCTGGCCCGAGCCGAAGTCTGTGAGCCACGCGGACAGGTCGCCCGCCCCCAGTCCCGAGGCGCCATCGAGATCGAGTGCGCTCACCGTCGGAAGCTTGATCAGTGCGCCTCCGACGAAGATCCGGCCCCCGTTCAAGAGGGTGCTCGCGTGGCCGGCGCCATTGCTGCCCCCGAGGATCGTGAACTGCGCGACGCCCGCCGAGTTCGACAGCTTGCGCACGGTCTTGAATCCGCAGTTCACGGTGATCGCCGGGTCCATCTGGTCGGAGCAGATCTCGAGATCGAGACAATTGGAAAAGTCGACTACAACGGAAACACCTGGGGCGGTGTTGTTCGCGAGGTCGCGCACAACGACCTCGAATGCCCCCGCCCCGGCGGCGGGCGCGAAGCCGTTGGAGCCGACGAGCGTGATGCAGTCGGGGGCGGTGCTGTTCACCCAACCGGGAATGCCTGCCCAGGCCGACGTCGGGACGAGCACCGCGAGCAGGGGCGCGGCGAGCCGCACGAGGGGCAGCAACGGGGCTCGATGCATGACAGCCTCCGGCGTGCGCACGGGGGATCAGCGCGACGCGTCGCGAATTGTGCCCCACGGGCGACGCTCACGGCCAGCGCAATTTGCCGGCGTGGGCTACCCCGCGACCGCCGCCCTCAGCGCCGACAGCGCCGCGCGGGCATCGGGCGCCCGGAACACTGCGTGTCCGGCCACGAATACGTCCGCGCCCGCGGCCCGGGCGTCGCGCCCGGTGTCCTCGGCGATGCCGCCGTCCACCTCGATCAGGAACGAGAGGTTCTTCCTGGCGCGCTCGTCGCGGGCCGCCGAGACCTTCGCCAGCATCTCGGGCATGAACGCCTGGCCGCCGAACCCCGGTTCCACGGTCATGACCAGGAGCAGGTCCAGGTCCGGCAGGTAGGGCGCGATCGCGGCGTACGGTGTCGCCGGCTTGATCGCGAGCCCGGCCTTCGCCCCGGTGGCGCGTATCTGGCGCAGCACCTCGCGCGTCTCGCGGCAGGCTTCGATGTGCACGCTGATCCGATCGGCGCCGGCCTCGCGGAACGCGTCCACCATCAGCCACGGCCGCTCCATCATGAGATGCACGTCGAGCGTGGCGCGTGTGAGCTTGCGGGCGGCGGCGACGATGATCGGCCCGAACGTGAGGTTGGGCACGAACTGGTTGTCCATGACGTCGCAGTGCACCCAGTCGCGCGCGGCGTCCACGATCGAAAGCTCGTCGGCGAGCCTTGAGAAGTCAGCCGACAGGATGCTCGCTGCGACGATCGGCGGCGTGGGGGTCATGGGGCTCTCCTCCCCTGCAGGACGTGACGTGACGGACGGCGAGGACATTAGCGGATGAGCCTCCCCGCGGCCTGCAGCGTGATGCTGCGATCGCGCGTGAGGCGCGCGCCCGGCGGCGGGTCCTGTGACGCGATCGGGCCCGTGCTCGGCCCCGACGGCGGCGAGAGCACGACGAAACCCTGCGCCTCGAGCTGCTTGCGCGTGCGTCCGATCTCGTGACCTTTGAGGTCCGGCATCACGAACACCTCCTCGGTGGCGCCGGTCGAGAGCAGCAGGGCCACCTCGCCGCCGCGCGGGAGCACGCTCTCCGGCGGTGGATCGGTGGCCGCCACGAGGCCCTCGGCGACCGCGTCGCTCGGCGCCCGCGTCACGCCGCCCACGCGCAGGCCGGCGTGCTCGAGCAGCAGCTCGGCGCCGCGCCGCGTCTCACCCAGCAGCTCGGGCACGGAGCTGAACTCCTCGCCCAGGCTCACGGTCACGCTCACCCTGCGGTGCCCGCGCACCGGGGTCCCGGCCGCGGGGTCCTGCACGATGATGCGGCCGCGCTCCACGGACGCATCGAACCGCTCGCCGGCGCGCGACAGCACGAGCCCGGAGGGGCCGAGTGCGGATTGCGCCTGCTCGACGGTGAGGTTCTCGACGTCGGGCACGCGCACCTCGCCGGCGCGGTGGACGATGCGCGGCATGAGCACGTTGTTGAAGAGCACCACGCCGACCGCGAACGCGAGCAGCGCCACGGCCGTGGTCGCCAGCGCCTGGCGGATACGGGACGCCGTCACGGCTTCCTGAACCGCGCGGCGAACGCGCCGTCGCAGCCGTGCCGGTGCGGCAGCAGGAGCATGAAGCCCTCGGGCGTCACCACGGCCTCGGGCACCGCGCCGGCGACGCTCTCCAGCGTCCAGCCCGGATGCTCGGACAGGAAGCGCGCCACCACGTGGTCGGTCTCCTCGGGCTCGAACGAGCACACGCTGTAGACGAGCACGCCGCCGGGCACCACGCGTCGCGCCGCCGAGCGCAGCAGGTCGAGCTGCACCGGCGGCATCTCGGCGAGCACCTCGGGGCCCTTTCGCCAGCGGGCATCCGCCCGCCGGGCCAGCACGCCCATGCCACTGCACGGCGCGTCGACGAGCACGCGGTCGAACGGCATCGGGAACTCGTACGTGCGCCCGTCGCCGTGCACCACGTGCACGGAGTGCGTCCCGAGCCGCGCGAGCGTGGCCTTGAGCGTCTCGACGCGGTGGGCGTCGCGTTCCATCGCCCACACCTCGCCGTCATCGCGCATCAACTCGGCCAAGTGCGTGCTCTTGCCGCCGGGGGCCGCGCACAGGTCGAGCACCCGCTCGTGCGGCCGCGGCGCCACGACCCGGCCCACGAGCGCCTCGCTCTCGTCCTGCGCCGTGCACAGACCCGAGCGGAAGCAGTGGAGCGCGCCCGGCGAGTGGTGGCCTTCCACCCACACCAGGTCGGGCGACAGCTTGGCGAGCCTGGCTTCCACCCCTTCGCTGGCCAGCATCACGATCAGCTGCTCGCGCGAGTTCTTGAGCGTGTTCGTGCGCAGCCCGGTGGGCACGGTGCGGTTGTCGGCGGAAAGCAGCGCGCGCGTCTCCTCGGCGCCGAAGCGCGCGAGCCAGCGCTCCACGATCCACAACGGGTGCGAGCCCCACGCCGCGAGCGACACGGCGTCGTCGCCCTCGGGCCAGCGGATCGCGTCGCGCTCCTCGGCAAGCCGCCGCAGCACGCTGTTCACCAGGCCCGCGGCGCCGGCGTGCGCGTACTTGTGCGCGAGCTTCACCGACTCGTCCACGGCGGCGTGCGCCGGGATGCGGTCGAGGAACAGGATCTGGTAGGCGCCGAGCCGGAGGATGTTGCGGATCCATGGCTGCGTGTTCGCGAGCCCGACGTGCACGCGCGCATCCACCGCGGCGTCGATGCGGCCGCGCCAGCGGAGCGCGCCCTTCACCAGCTCGTGCAGCAGCGCGCGGTCGCGCGGGTCGGCGCCCGGTCGCGCGTGCGCGCCGTCCAGCAGCCGATCGCTGAACGCGCTGCGCGTGTCGACGGCGTGGAGGATGCGCAGCGCCGCCTCGCGCGGGTCCGCGGGCAGCGACGGGCCATCGGTGGCGGGCGCGATCGGGGCGTGGTGAGCGGCCGCGGGGCGTGCTCCGGGTCCGCCGTTCGCGTGGTGCGGACGATCGTGCGCGCGCTCGGACCACGGGCCGGGCCGCACGCCCGTGCGCGCGGTGTCGGAGCGCTTGCCGTCGCGGCGCCAGCGCACGTTCGGGCCCTGGGAGTAGGCGGGGCGCGAACGGTTCACGGCGCCGGTCTGGTCCCCCCCCTCGTCGTGGAACGCGGGACGGTCCGCGCGCGGACGCTCGAATCGCGGACGCTCGGGACGCGGGCGCTCGGACCGGGGCCGGTCGGGCTGCGGCCGCCCGGGTCGCTGGCTTTCCGAGGGCTGCCGCTCCACGTGCGGACGCTCCGGTCGCGCGCGCTCGAAACGCGGGCGCTCCGCCTGCGGACGCCCCGGTTGCGCGCGCTCGAAGCGCGGACGCTCCCCGTGTGAACGCTCCGGTCGTGCGCGCTCGAACCGCGGACGCTCCGCCTGCGGACGCTCGGGTCGGGCGCGCTCGAAGCGCGGACGCTCCGCCTGCGGACGCCCCGGCCGTGCACGCTCGAAGCGCGGACGCTCCCCGTGTGAACGCTCCGGTCGTGCGCGCTCGAAGCGCGGACGCTCCCCTTGTGAACGCTCCGGTCGGGCGCGCTCGAAGCGCGGACGCTCCGCCTGCGGACGCCCCGGCCGTGCACGCTCGAAGCGCGTACGCTCCCCGTGTGAACGCTCCGGTCGGGCGCGCTCGAAGCGCGGACGCTCTGCCTGCGGACGCTCCGGTCGGGCGCGCTCGAAGCGCGGGCGGTCCGCGAACTTGCGCGATGGGCCGCCCCGCTCGCTGCGGGGCGCGGGGCGATCGCTCCGGTACGTACGCCCGCCGGCGCCGGACCCGGTGCGCTCACCGCGCGGGCGGAAGCCCTCGCCGCGGCCATCGCCACGCGGCCGCGAACGGAAGCCTTCGCGCGGCCCGGCCGTGCGGCCGCGTGGCGCATGACCCTCGCGGCGTGGGCGTGCCTCGCCCGTTCTCGAGCGCGTGGGCGCGCCGTCTCGCCGCGGGCGTGCGGTCGCGGTGCCGCGGCGGACGCCATCGCGGGGGCCCGCCGTGCCGCGCCGCGCATCTCCTCGTTTCGCATCGCCACGTCGCGCATCGCCGCCCCGCGCGTCGCCGCGCGCGGGCTTCCCGGTCTTTGGCCGCGGCTTGGATCGCTTGTCGTTGTTCACGTCGTCTGCTCCTTCAAGGTCTCGAAGCGTTCTCCCGGCTGCGGCCGCGCGCCATGCGCCCACTCGGCGGCGTCGAGTTCCGCGCGCCCTTCCGGCTTGAGTCTCTGTACGCGCAGCGCGCCCTCGGCGCAGGCCACGCGGATGCCATCGTCATCAACGCCGAGCAGCGACCCGGGCGCGCCGCTGCCCGCCGCGTCGGGCCGCGTGCGCGTGAGCAGCACGCGCTTGCCCCGGAACGTCGTCGTGGCCCCCGGCCATGGCGTCACCGCGCGCGCGTGCGACCACACCACCCGCGCCGGCAGCGACCAATCCACGAGGCCGTCGGCTTTCTTGAGCCGCCCGGCATAGCTTCCCCTGGAGCGGTCCTGCGGCACGCGCGGTGCGCGACCCCCGGCGGCCTGCTCCACGCTCTCGGCGAGCAGCGGCGCGCCGAGCCGGGCGAGCCGCGCCGCGAGCGAGGCCGCGTCGTCGTCGTCGCGGATCGCCTCGCGCCGGCAGCCGATCACGTCGCCCGTGTCGATGCCCTCGTCCATGAACAGCGTGCAGACGCCGGTCTCGGTGCGCCCGTCCCACAGCGCGCGCTGCACCGGCGAAGCGCCGCGATAGTCGGGCAGCAGCGAGCCGTGCAGGTTGACGCACCCGGCGCCGGGTAGCGCCAGCACCTCGGGCGACAGGATGGCGCCGAACGCCACGACGGCGAAGACGTTGGCACGCGCCTCGCGCAGCTCGTCGATCACCAGGCGTTCCTTCATGGTTGGCGGGCGCATGACGGTGAGCCCCAGCTCGCGCGCCGCGCGCGCCACGGCCGACTCGCCCACCTCGAGCCCGCGACCCCGCGGCCGGTCGGGCTGCGTCACCACGCGCACGACGTCGCAGTTCGCCGCCACGGCCTCGAGCGCGGGGACCGCGAACTCGGGGCTCCCCATGAACACGACGCGCGGCTTCATCTCCGGACCCCCCTCAACGAACGCTCCCCCCTCAAATGCCCCCCTCGCGCGAGCCCGGGTGATAGCCGGCGGGCAGCTCGCCGCGCGCCAGGGAATCCAGGTCGCGCTTCAGGAACTGCCGCTTGAGCGGCGACAGCCGGTCGGTGAACAGCACACCGTCCAGGTGATCCGTCTCGTGCTGGATCGCGCGCGCGAGGAACCCCGTCACCACGCGCTCGAGCGGCTGACCGTGCTCGTCCCACCCGCGCACGCGCAGGCTCGTGGCGCGCTGCACGTCCTCGAGGATCCCGGGCATCGAGAGGCAGCCCTCCTCGGCCTTCTCCTTGCCTCGCTTCTGGTCGAGCACCGGGTTCACCACGGCGAAGCGCTCACGCGAGCCGTCCTCGAGCGGGACGTCCACCACGAACACGCGCTGTGCGACGCCGACCTGGTTCGCGGCCAGCCCGACGCCGCTGTACGCGGCCATGGTCTCGTAGAGGTCGGCCACCAGCGCCCGCAGCGTGTCGTCGAACTCGCGCACGTCGCGCGCGCGCTCGCGCAGCACGGGATCGCCGTAGATGCGGACCGGACGAACACTCACCCCTTGGGCTCCGGCGTCAGCACCTGCGCGATCGCACTCTTGGCGAACTCCACCTTGGTCTCGTCCGAGATGCGCAGCACGGCGCGGTCCGACTCGATGCTCACGACGGTCGCGAACATGCCGCTCGTGGTCAGCACCTTGTCGCCCTTCTTCAGTGCATCGATCCGCTGCGCCAGCTTCTTGCGCTCGGCGCTCTGCGGGCGGATGACCACGAAATAGAGGATGGCGAACATCAACGCCATCATCACCGGGAAGCTCAAGCCACCACCGAAGAACCGCGCGATCGGCGAGTCGTCCATCGCGGGAGCCGCCGTCTGGGCCAGGAAATTCATCACGAACATGCCGCATCCTTTCGCTGTGAGGAACGGTGCGCCGGCGTCACGACGCCGCCGCGGCGAGCGTTTCCCGGCTCGCGAACTTCTCGAGGAACTCCGAACGGAACGCCGCAAAGCGTCCGTCCAACACCGCCGCCCGCGCGCGGCGGACGAGCGAGACCATGTGGTGCACGGCATGCACCGACGCGAGCCGCATACCGAGCAGCTCGCCGGAGATGAACAGGTGCCGCAGGTAGGCGCGCGTGTGCTTGCGGCAGGTGGCACAGTCGCAGTCGGGATCCAGCGGGCGCTCGTCGTGCGCGTACGCCGCGTTGCGCACCACGAGCCGGCCGCTGTCGATGAACACCGTGCCCCGTCGCGCGTTCCGCGTCGGCAGCACGCAGTCCATCATGTCCACGCCGCGCGCGATCGCCTCGATCACGTCCACGGGATGGCCCACGCCCATGAGGTACCGCGGCTTCTCGCGCGGGAACTCGCCACAGTCGCGCTCGACCATCTCCAGGCCGAGCGTGCGGCCCTCGCCCACCCACAGCCCGCCGAGCGCGAAGCCGTCGAACGGCAGCGCGCCGAGCCCGGCGAAGCAGCGCGCGCGCTCGGCCGCGTTGGTGCCGCCCTGGTTGATGCCGAAGAGCGCCATGCCGCCGCGCCCCGTCTCACGCAGCCGCGCGCGCTCCTCGAGGCCGCGGCGCGCCCAGCGCACCGTGCGGTCCACCGCCTCGCGCACGTCCGCGAGCGGCGCCGGCAGCCGCACCAGGTGGTCGAACGACATCGCGATGTCGGTGCCGAGGCCGTCCTGAACGCGAATCGCCTCCTCGGGCGAGAGCATGTGCCGTGAGCCGTCCAGGTGCGATCGGAACTCCACCCCTTCCTCGCGGACGCGATTGAGCTCGTTCAGGCTCATCACCTGGAACCCGCCGCTGTCGGTGAGCAGCGCGCCGTCCCAGCCCATGAACCGGTGCAGGCCGTGGAGCCGGCGCACCGTATCGACGCCGGGGCGGAGCATCAGGTGGTAGGTGTTGCAGAGCAGGATGTCGCAGCCCGCGGCCGTGAGCTCGTCCGGGCTCAGCGACTTGACCGAGCCCACGGTGCCCACGGGCATGAACGCCGGCGTGAGCACCTCGCCGTGGGGCGTGACGAAGCTCCCGGCGCGCGCGCCGGTGGCAGCGTCCTCCGCCTGGAGCTCGAACGTGAAGGCCATCGTGGGGGTGCGCTCGTGGGCGCGTGGGACCCGTCGTCCCGGGGCCGGCGGGGAACCCACGCGCAGCGTGGGCCGCCGGGTACTGCGAACGTTCGCGCAGCAGGTTACGGGCGCGCGGCGAGCGGGGTCAAGCGCGGGCGGCGGCGTTCGGCCCGGGCAGGAAACGGCGCGGCCACTCACGCTTAGAGCGGAGTGGCCGCTGGCCTGGCACATCCCCCGAGGCTCTCTCGTTCCCCGGGTGGCCGGCGCGCGTTGGCGCGGCCGACCGAGTTGCCGGAAGCGACCCTGCATCACTTCCGACGGGTCCCTCTCCCCACGATAGGGACACCCGATGAATATGGAAGAATCGGGCCAACGTCTTTTCTCGCCTCGCACCGAGTGCGATCCCGCCCGAATGGGTCCGAACGCGGGTGACGCCGCCCGGATCCGGGGCTCGCGGGCGCGGTTGCGGCTCTTCTGCAACGCGTTCGGGGCCACGCCGGCTCGCGGGCGGATGCAGGGCACGCGCAGGATGCGAGACTCGGGATTGCGGGCCGCGATGGCCCACGGCTCAAAAAAGACCGCGGCCGCTCCGTGTGACACAACGGAGCGGCCGCGTGTGACGCCCGCGTGGCGGACGTCAGTGCAGCAGGAACAACCGCTGGCTCGTGCGCGCGCCGTCGATCGTGCCGGCGCAGAAGTACGCACCGGCGCGCACCGAACGCCCGTCGTCGTCGCGGCCGTCCCAGGTGAACTCGTGCGGGCCGGCGGCGAACGTGCCGCTCACCAGGTGACGGATGCGGCGGCCGGTCACGTCCACGATCGCGAGCTCGACCTGGCTGGTTCGCGTCAGCGACCAGCGCATGCGTGAGGGACCCGAGAACGGACCGCTGCCGGTCGCGCCGCCCGCGGTGAAGCTCGAGGCGGGGCTGTCCGGTTCGCCGCCGAAGTCGTCGTCGTCGTCGGACATGCCGCTCAGCTGGCCGTAGCACGCGCCGGAGCGGGCGCCGCCGTTGATGGCCCGTGCCTCGCGGCGGATGCGCTCGAGCGTTTCGCGGTCACGGCGCGCGTGCCCGTTGCTCGCGCCGAGGCCGAGCAGCGTCTGCTCGGTCGCGGCCGCCCACGCGCCGACCGTGGTGCCGGGCGCCAGGCCGCGCATGCCGTCCACCACGTGATTGGGGTCGACGCCGATCGTCTGGCCGTTCGCATCGGTGATGCCCAGCGCGGCGGCGCTGAGGTTGGCGAGCACGGCCGCGTACTGGCGCTTCGCGGCCGACATCGCCGTGGCATGGTGCGAACGCTGGAGCAGCGTGCACAGGCCGTCGGCGCTGCCGTTGTAGTCCCACAGCGCCGAGCGCTGGTCGACGCCTGCGGCGACCTGGGCGAACGCGCCCGGCGCGATCGGCGCGTGGTGCTTCGCGCAGCCCCACGTCCACCACCGCGCATTCCGCGGGCAGACATCGGACTCGTGCGGCGGCGAGCAGTCGAGCACGCGGAGCGTGAACGAGCACGGCTCGCCCGAGGCGCCGTTCGCAACGTCGGTGAGCGCGAGCGTGTACGTGCCCGCCGCGCTCACGTCCACGCAGGCGGTGGTGGCGCCGAAACCGCCCGGACCCGACCAGGCATAGAGGTAGTTCCCGGTCGGCCCGCACCAGCGCGTGCTGCTGCCGGCGCACACGCTGTCGGCGCCCTCGATCGAGCACGCCGGCCCGGTCGGAGGGTTGCCGAAGAGCTGGCTGCACGGCTCGCTCCACGTGTTGCTGGCGGCGTCGAACACCCGCAGCGTGTACGTGCCGGGGGTGGTCACCGTCACGCACATGTCGGTGGCACTGAACCCACCGGGCCCGCTCCACTCCCACGCATCGCCGGCGCCGGCGCACAGCATGGCCGAGCCGTTCATGTCGATCATCGTGATGCTGCACTGCCCGAACGCCACTTGCGCCCGGGTGGCGATCAGCGCGCACACCGCGATCGCGATCAGGACCCGCCGCATGTCGAACCTCCACCGCTCGAGGACTCGGCCGGGCCGCGATGAGGCGCGTCGGGGCCACTGGGGGCCCCGTGCCGGACTGCACGCGAGGGCCACCCTGGCTCAGTGGAAGTTCCGCGCCACGGGTGGCCGTGGGCGAGCGCGCCCACGCGCGCGCTGCGAGCTGAACGAAGATCGCAACCCGGCTGCGGCGGAACGCCCAGCCGTGACCGGTGCGGAGCGCCGGCCGCGGGATCGCGCAACGTTCGCGTCCCCGGGTGGGGCAACGGCCGCGGCGGCGAACGTCGCAACTTCCCCGCGGGCGGGTTGCAAATGAGTCGCGGCGGCCATCTCGCGATGGCCGCCGCGTGGGCGGGGATCGACGGCTTCCCCGGATCCGCGCTCAGTCCGGGTCGTGACCCCCGTGCTCCATGTGCATCTGCATCGGGCCGGGGCCGCTCCGGAGCTTCTTCTGCTGCTCGGGCGTGAGCACGGCGCGCGCCTGCATGAACGTGTCGAAGTGCGCCTTCATGCCCTCGGCCTGGAGCCGCGAGATCTTGTCGATCTGGGCGTTGACGGCCGAGGCACTCGGCGCCTCGGCCCGCATGAGCTTGCGCAGGTCCATGCGTGCGAGCTGCACGTCGGCGCGGCGCTGGACGCCCTTCCTCGCGGCGGCCTCGTGGATGTCCCGCAGCTTGTCGCGTTGCGCGTCCGTGAGGTCGAGGGCCGCGAATCGCATGGCAAGGCCGTGCCGCATCATCGCGCCGCGCCCGCGGGGCCCGCCGATCCCCATGCGGCGCACGTGCCGCGGGCCGTCGCCGTGGCCGCCTTCGTCGTCCAATGCCAGCGCGCCGGGGCCGCCCGGAGCCTCGGGCCCGTCGAATGCCAGCTGCTCGAACCCAAGCGGCTCCTCGTCGCCGGCGAACAGGTCGCCGAGCACGCTCATCATGTCGTCCTCGCCGGCGTCGCCCGGTGCGGGAGCGACGGCCGGGGGTGCCACTGCGGGTCCTGCGTTCGGGGCCTGCGCCGACGCCGCGATCGGCGACATCAGCAGCGCGGCCATCCAGATCCACTGCATGGGCTGTCTCATCGGGAAAACTCTCCTTCCATACCGGGTTCGGCCCGGAATCGTTGCGGGTCGCGCCCGCGGGGAGCACCAGGGGAACGTTCCTTCACCATCGCGCGCCAGCGATCGCGCTGCGCGGCGGTGAGGTGTCGCTCGATCCGCGCGTGCAGGCTGTCGCGCACCTGCGCGAAGTCCGTGCGCGAAGCCTCGACCTCGTGCTGGATCGCGTCCGCCTGTTCCGGCGTGAGGTCGAGCATGCGCACGAGGTGCGGCACGATGAGCCGCGGCGAGGGCTCGCCCGGCGGGCCGCGCCGCTCGAAGCGCATGCCACGTCCGCCCGTGTGCGGGCCCCACTCCAGCGCATGGTGCGAGAACAGCACGCCGCCGGCGAAGCCGAACGCCATCCCGATGCAGAGGGCGGAGACCACGGCCACGATCACGGTGACGCGGGTCATCGCAGCACGGCCCCGCTGTCCGCGCCGGGCTCCGCCGCGGGCGCGTCGGACTCGAGGCCCAGGCCGAAGCTGCCGTCCTCGTCGAGCAGCGCGCTCACGAGCGAGGCGCCGTCGGGCCGCGCGCTCTCCGTGGTGGCGAGCCAGGTGTTCCCGGCCCACGCACACGCGATGAGCATCGCCACCGACGTCGCCAATGTGACCGGGCGCCCGAGCCAGCGCACCCACGCCGGCTCGCGTTCACGCTCCGCGAGCCGCTCGCGCACGCGCGCCAGCGTTCCGGGCGCCGGTTCGGCCCGCAGGTCGGCGGCGAGCTTCAACCACCGCGGCTCGTCGTCGTCGTTGCGCTTCATCGTTCCGCCCTCATCGGTCCCAGTCCTTCAGCTCGTGGCGCAGCGTCGTGAGCGCGCGCGCGAGCCTCGATTTCACCGTCCCCAGCGGCACACCCAACGCGGCGCACATCTCCTCGTGGGAGAGGCCCAGGCGGTGACGCATCAGCGTCACCTCGCGCTGGTCCTCCGGCAGCCGCGCGATCGCCGCATCCAGGCGCTCCGCCATCGCCCGCCGGTCCAGCCCCTCGTCCCAGCTCCCCACCGGATCGAACCGCAGCCCCGCGTCCTCGATCGGCGTCGGCCCGTCGAGCGAGCCCGCGTTGAAGCGACGGCGGCGCAGCCGATCGCGGCACAGGTTCGCGGTGATGCGCAGCACCCAGGTGCGCACGCCGCGCTCGCCCCGAAACCCCGGTCCGGCCTCGTACGCGCGCATGAGTGACTCCTCGACCACGTCCTGCGCCTCGGTCGCGTCGCGAAGCATGCTCCGCGCGAGGGTGGCCATGGCCCCGCCGAAGCGCTCGAGCAGTTGCTCCAGCGCGGCCATGTCCTTCCTGCGCAGGGCGTCGATGAGCTCGCGCTCGCCGGCGTCGGCCAGGGGTTTCTCCTTTTCTGCTTCTTCCAATGGCAGGGACGAACGAGCGGCGGCAGGGTTCCCGGAACGCGCAGTATGCCGCCCGCGAGCGACTTGCGAGGAACGGTCTTGACCGGGCACGGCCGCTCCGCTCAGATGGTGCCCACGAACCGGGCGTCGCACGTGCCGAGGGCCCACCTTGCACCCGTTCCTGGTCGCCTTGCTCGCCGCCGCCTCGTTCGACAGCACCGCCGCCGACACCGCCAGGCCGTCGGTGCGTGACACCACGCGCGAGGTGCGGCGATTCCCGCCGGTCGAGGTGTCCGCGGGTCGCGTCCACGACTTCCGCTCGAGCGCGACCGTGCACACGGTGTCGGCCGATGCTCTGCGCGACCTGCCGGTGACGAGCCTCACGCAGGCGCTGGCGCTCCAGCCCGGCGTGGTCGCCGTGGGCGAGGACCTGCACGTGCGAGGCGGGCGCGCCGGCGAGACCCAGGTGACGCTCGGCGGGCTCACGCTCAACGAGCCGATGCGCGACCGCGCCCCGGAGTTCCCGTTGCTCGCGGTGCAGCGCGCCGACCTCCTCGCCGGCGGGCTCGACGCGGAGTACACGGGTGCGCTCGCCGGCGTGCTGGACGTGCGGACGTGGAACCCCACCCCGCACCCGACCGGCGCGCTGCGCTGGCTGAGCACGGGCCGCATCGGCACCGCGTTCGACTGGCTCGGCGGCCGGGCGTCCACCCCGCTCGGCGTCGCGGGGCTTGGCCTCGCGGTCGCGGGCGAGACACGGCTCGACGATGTCTTCCTGCCGCAGCGGCCGTCTCGTGGACGGCAGGAGTTCGCCGGAGGGACGTTCGGCTGGCGGAACGACAACCACGTCCTCGGCTGGGCGAAGCTGGCGCCGATCGCCTCGCCGCAGTCGTTCTCTATCGAGGCGCTGGGCTCGCGCGTGGTGACGATGCCGTTCGATCCGATGATCACCTGGAACGACAGCCTCACCATCTACGTGCTCAACCAGCCGTGCGAGCTGTGCCCGGGGTTCCTCGACAGCATCCGCACGTTCTACCGCGCGGCCGACCACCAGCCGATGACCGACGCGCGCCGGCTGACGCTGCTCGCGCAGGCGACCCGCCTGACCGCCGGCGCGCAGCTGCACGTGGCCGTGTCATGGCAGCACGCGACCGAGCTCACGTCGCCGGGTCTCGTGCGCGATCCGCAGGACGTCAACAACGCCGACAAGGTGCGCTTCGGCGACACGATGGACCCGGTGCGTGACGCATTCCGCGCCTATGCCGGCGTCTGGCCCCATTTTAAGCGCACGCGCACCGATCGCGTCCAGGCCGCGCTCTCGGGCTCGATCGTCCAGTCCGAGAAGAGCCGCTGGGGCTTCGGCGCCGGCGCGCTGTGGGACGCCGTGGACTTCTACGAGCTGGACAGCGCGCTGCCCACGAACGTGCTGGTCGACACCGCGCGCGCGTTCCACACCATCGCGCCCGGCGGCTGGGCGTACGTGCAGAACCGGTTCGAGCGCGAAGGCCTCGTGGTCAACGCCGGCCTGCGGCTCCAGGTCTTCAACGCAGGGGGCGACGCCAGCGTGCCGCTCGGCGTGCCGCCGGGCGGGTCCGCGCCGGCGACCGAGCACGCGCCCGGCGCGCACTGGACGGTCTCGCCCCGGCTGGGGCTCGCGTTCCCGATCACCGTGCGCGACGCCATGGCGTTCAGCTACGCCCGCATCCACCAGCCGCCCGGCCGCGAGTACCTGGCCGACAGTCGGCTCCTGATCTTCAGCCGCCACCCGCTCGGCAACCCCGCGCTCGAGCCGAGCGAGCTGGTCACGTACCAGGCCACGGTGAAGCACCTGTTCGACCGGCGCTGGGCAGCACAGGCGTCGGTGTTCCATCGCGACCTGTTCGGCCAGATCGGCATCGTCAACGATCCCTACTTCGGGAACACGTTCCGCCCGCGCTACGAGAACGCGGAGTACGGGCACGCCACCGGGATCGAGCTGGCGCTGCTCGCGGGCCCGCGCGCCGGGAACACCGCGCCGGCGCATGCCGGACCGCTGCGCACGTTCCTCACCGGCGAGTTCTCGCTCCGCTACACGTTCATGAGCGCGTACGGCACGATCTCCGGGCCGGACGGCTGGTACTACGGCGCGCCGTTCGGCGCCCGACCGCTGCCGATCGGCGAGCACCCGCTCGACTGGGACCGCGGCCACATGCTCGGGCTCGACGCCGTGTGGCGCGCGCCGCACGTGTTCACGTTCGCGTGGGTGACGCAGGTGGCCTCGGGGCCGCGCTGGACGCCGACGACGTCCTACACCGGGCAGACGAGCGGCCCGCTCGCCACCCCCGACCTCGCCGCCGTCAATTCGAACCAGCTGCCGTGGACCGAGCGCACCGACATCGCGCTTCGCCTCGAGGCACGCGGGCTCCGCGGCGCGCGGCTGCTGCTCGACGTGCGCAACCTGTTCGACGCGCGCGGCGATGACCTGGTGAGCGTCTTCGGCTACCCGAACCCCACCATCAACACCGAGCGCGACGACTACGCCGGCTATCGCACCGAGACCGGGAACGGCGGTGGCGCGTTCTGGGACGAGCGGCTGAACGGCGGCGCCGGCGGGTGGGTGCCGGTGAACGATCCGCGGCTCCGGCGCCAGCCGCGCGTGGTGCGGCTCGGGATCGAGATCGGCCTCTAGCCCGGCACCTTGCGGCCGGCGGAGCACGTCCCTAGATTCGCTCACTTGGGCACTTCGCCCGGCGCTCTCCGGAGGGTTTCGTGGCCGTTCGCGGCATCGGCATCGACGTCTGCAAGGTCGAGCGCATCGCCGAATCGCTCCAGCGATTCGGCGTTCGCATGGAGCGGCGATTGTTCACGCCCGACGAGCTCGCCTACTGCCGCGGCTTCAAGGACCCGCTCCCCCACCTAGCCGCGCGCTTCGCCGCCAAGGAAGCGGCCAGCAAGGCCCTCGGCACCGGGATCGCCGGCGGCATCGGCTGGACCCAGATCGAGGTGGTCCAGCCCGGCGGGCGGGTGCCGCTGCTCAAGCTCTCCGGCGCCGCCCTCGCACGCTTCAATGAAATGGGCGCCACCCGCTCGTTCCTGACGATCTCGCACGACGGCGGCCTCGGCGTGGCGTGCGTGGTACTGGAATAATGCCGCGCCTGCACCGGGTGCTGATCGCGAACCGCGGCGAGATCGCGGTGCGCATCCTGCGCACGCTGCGCGAGACCGGGCGCACGAGCATCGCCATCTTCAGCGAGCCCGACCGCACCGCCCTGCACGTGCTCATGGCCGACGAGGCCTACCCGGTGGGCCCCGGACCGTCGCGCGAGAGCTACCTGAACATGGAGCGGGTGATCGAGACCGCGCAGCGCGCGCACGCCGACGCCATCCACCCGGGCTATGGCTTCTTCGCCGAGAACGCGGCGTTCGCACGCGCGTGCGCAACGGCCGGCATCGTGTTCATCGGGCCCTCGCCGGAGACGATCGACGCGCTCGGCGACAAGCTCGCGGCGCGGAAGGCCGCCGTCGCGGCGGGCGTGCCCGTGGTGCCCGGCTCCGACGGCCCCGTCCACTCGCGCGACGAGGTGAAGCGACTCGGGCGCACGATCGGCTACCCCCTGATGCTCAAGGCCGCGGCGGGTGGCGGGGGCAAGGGCATGCGCGTGTTGAAGAGCGATGCCGAGCTGGACGCGGCCTGGGACCTGACGCGCGGCGAGGCCAGGGCCGCGTTCGGCGACGAGCGCGTCTTCGTGGAGCGCTTCATCGAGCGACCGCGGCACGTGGAGGCGCAGATCCTCGCCGATGCCACCGGTCGCGTGGCGTTCCTCGGCGAGCGCGAGTGCTCGGTGCAGCGCCGCCACCAGAAGCTGCTCGAGGAGACGCCGAGCCCCGCGTTCGATGCGAAGACGCGTGCGGCGTTCGGCGAGGCGGCGTGCCGCGTGGCGCGGCAGGTGGGCTACGTCTCGGCGGGCACGGTCGAATTCATCCTGGATGAGACACGGCAGTTCTACTTCCTCGAGGTGAACACGCGGCTCCAGGTCGAGCACCCGGTGACCGAGATGGTCACGGGCCTGGACCTCGTCGCCGAGCAGCTGCGCGTGGCCGAGGGCGACGAGCTGTCGTTCGGCGACACGCCGCCCGAGCCACGCGGCTGGTCGATGGAGGCGCGCATCATCGCCGAGGACCCGGCGCGGAACTTCCTTCCCAGCGTGGGCGTCATCGAGCGCGTGCAGTTCCCGCAGGGCCCGGGCGTGCGCAACGACTCCGGGATCTATCGCGGCTACGAGGTGCCGGTGTTCTACGACTCGCTGCTCTCGAAGCTGGTCGTCTGGGGCGCCGACCGCGAGCAGGCGCGCCGCCGGCTCGTGCGCGCGCTGGACGAGTTCGTGCTCGAGGGCCCGCACCACAACCTCGCGTTTCACGCGTGGCTCGCGCTGCACCCCGAGTTCGCCGCCGGGAACCTCTCGACTCGCTTCCTCGACGACCACTGGCGGCCGGGGGAACTCAAGCCCGGGCCCGAGGCGGCGAACGCGGCGCTGCTCGCCGCGGCGCTGCACGAGCGGGCGGAGCGCGAGCGCGTGCAGGTCGGCGGCCGCGGGGACGGCGCGGCGGTGAGCGCGTGGAAATGGGCCGGCCGCGAGCGGGGCCGCAGGTGAAGCTCTGGGTGACGCTCGAGGGGCGCGAGGCGGAGGTGACGCTGACCCTGCAGGGCGGGAAGGTCGTGGTCGAGAGCGACGGCCGGCACATCGAGGCCGACTTCGTGCGGCTGCCGGACGGCGAGGTCTACTCGCTCCTGATCGGCGGGCGATCGCACGTCGTGCGCGTCTCCCCCGCCCCGGAGGGCTCCGAGTCGAGCCTCGAGGTGGAGGTGCGCGGCATGGTGATCCCGGTCGAGGTGAAGCACCCGCTCGAGAAGATGCTGCAGGCCGCCTCCGGAGGGCGCACGGCCGCGCGCGGCGAGACCGTCATGGCGCCCATGCCCGGTGTCGTCGTGGCGATCCGGGTGAAACCCGGCGACGCGGTGAAGGCGGGCCAGGCCGTGGTCGTGGTCGAGGCGATGAAGATGCAGAACGAGCTGGCGGTGGCGCATGATGGCGTCGTGCGCGAGGTCATGGTCGCCGAGCGAGCTGCGGTGTCCGCCGGTCAGGCGTTGGTCCGAGTGGCTCCGGCTTCGTCCGAGGGTTCGGGAGGTTCGGCGTGAAGGGACGCCCATCACGCAGGGGCTCGCCGGCGCGGTCACCTGCCGCTGCCGCGGGACGGGAGGGGGGCTATCCTCGACGGGTCCCGTCGCGGGTACCCCGCTCTCGCCCGTCTGCGCCGCCCCCCTCGCGCCCCGCTGATGGCCTGGGTGGCTCGACAAGAACCACGCCCTCTGACCTGTCGATTCGTGTGACGTACACCGCGGCCGACCTGCCCCCCGACCTCGACGAACGCACGCCGCCCGCGGGCGAGCCGCCGTACACGCGCGGGATCCACTCGACGATGTACCGCTCGCGGCTGTGGACGATGCGGCAGTACGCGGGCTTCGGCTCGGCGCGGCAGACGAACGAGCGCTTCCGCTTCCTGCTCGGGCAGGGCCAGACCGGGCTCTCGGTGGCGTTCGACCTGCCCACGCAGATGGGCTTCGACAGCGACGCGGTGCAGGCGCGCGGCGAGGTGGGTCGCGTGGGGGTGGCGATCTCCTGCCTCGCCGACATGGAGGAGCTGCTCGCGGAGCTGCCGCTCGACCGCGTCACCACGTCGATGACGATCAACGCCACGGCACCCCTGTTGCTCGCGTTCTACGTGGCGGTGGCCGATGGCCGCAAGACGCCGCGCGCCGCGCTCGGCGGCACCGTGCAGAACGACGTCCTCAAGGAATACATCGCCCGCGGCACGTACATCTACCCTCCCGGCGCCTCGCTGCGGCTCATCACCGACGTGTTCGAGTTCACGGCCCGCGAGGTGCCGCAGTGGAACAGCATCTCGATCTCCGGCTACCACATGCGCGAGGCGGGCTCGACGGCGGTCCAGGAGCTGGCGTTCACGCTGGCGAACGGCCTCACCTACCTCGAGGCCGCCCGCGAACGGAAGCTGGACCTGGTGACGATCGCGCGGCGCATGTCGTTCTTCTTCAACGCGCACAACCATCTCTTCGAGGAAGCGGCGAAGTTCCGCGCCGCGCGGAAGCTGTGGGCCGAGCTGCTCGAGGAGCGCTTCGGCATCCACGACGCCGAGGCGCGCAAGCTCCGCTTCCACACCCAGACCGCGGGCTCGATGCTCACCGCCCAGCAGCCGCTCAACAACGTCGTGCGCGTGACCGTGCAGGGGCTCGCGGCCGTGCTCGGCGGCACGCAGTCGCTGCACACGAACAGCTACGACGAGGCGCTGGGGCTGCCGTCGCAGGAGTCGGCGCTGCTGGCGCTCAGGACGCAGCAGGTGCTGGCGCACGAGAGCGGCGCCACCGACACCGTCGACCCGCTGGCGGGCTCGTACTGGGTCGAGGCTTTGACCGCCGACCTCGAGCAGCGCGCTCGCGCGCTGATCGACGACATCGAGACGCGCGGCGGCATGCTCAAGGCGATCGCCGACGGCTGGGTGCAGCAGCAGATCCACGAGGCGGCCTACGGCTGGCAGCGCGACGTGGAGAGCGGTGCGCGGGTCGTCGTCGGCGTGAACAAGTTCGGCGACGACCGCCCGGTGCCGGCGCCGCCGTTCCAGCACGACCCCGAGGTGGAGCGACGGCGGGCGCGGTTCCTCGCCGAGTGGCGCGATTCTCGCAGCCGCTCGGCCTGTGAGACCGCGCTCAAGAAACTGGATGCTGCCGCGCGCGGCACGGCGAACCTCGTCCCGCCCATCCTCGCCGCGCTCACTGCGAAGGCGACATTGGGCGAGGTCTGCGACACGATGCGCCGGGTGTTCGGCGTCCACCGGCCCGGGGATCACACGTGAGCGACGGGATCACCGGTCTCTCGCACGTGGCGATCGCCACGCGGGACGCGGACGCGCTCGCGAAGTCGCTCGTCGACGGCCTCGGCGCCCGGCGTGGCGACGAGGAGCTGCTGGAGGGCGGCGCGCTGCGCGTGGTGTTCGTGCACCTGGGCCCGGTGACGCTCGAGCTGCTCGAGCCGAAGACGCAGGAGCACACGGTGGCGAAGTTCCTCGACACGCGCGGCCCCGGTCTCCACCACGTGAGCCTCGAGGTGACCGATCTCGCCGCGCACCTGGCGCGCGCGAAGGCGGCAGGCGTGCGCCTGATCGACGAGGCGCCGCGGCCCGGTGCCCACGGCACGCAGGTGGCGTTCCTGCACCCGAAGAGCCTCGGCGGCGTGCTCGTGGAGCTGTGCGAGGCGAAGCGCAGCTAGCGCGCCACCGGGCGGCGGCTCATGCCCCACAGGCGCTGCAGCACGAAGTCCACCAGCTCGATGGTCTGGCTGCGCTGGAAGTACCAGACCGGGAAACCGGAGAAGACGAACAGCGGGCTCTCGCTGCCGTGGTACACGGTCATCACCGGCCAGCCGCTCCCGGCCTCGCCGCCCCGGGTCTCGTAGAGCGTGTCGAGCGTGGAGACGGGTGTGAACCGCGCCGGGTCCGGGTCGCCGTCCTCGGTGACCACGTTCGGCTTGTCGAGGAACTCGGCGGGGAATGAGGTCAGGTAGAAGTTGGCCGTGCGCATCGGCGGCAACGGATCGGTCTCCGGCGACTTGCCGGTGAGCAGCGGCGGCAGCGCCGAGTAGTCCGGCGCGCCCGGCCAGTCGCCGACCGCGCGCTCCGAGCGAGCGGCCTGGATCGAGCGGAGCACGCGCACCTCGCTGCGCCAGTGCGCGCGGTCGTACATCGTCCGACCCGGGCCCAGCACGCCGTTGCTCGAGGAGAAGACGTTGTTCGGCGTCGTCGCCTTGTCCCACGGCCGCAGCGTGGCCATCGCCGCGCCGCCGCCCATGAGCCACAGCCTGCCGCCCTGCGTCAGCCAGGTCCCGAGCGCGCTCGGGACGTTCGGGCTGCTCCACTGGCGCAGGAGTGGCATGGGGCGGAACGAGACGTTCGGTGGATCGTTGTACGTGAACGCCGACGTCAGGTCGGTCATCCAGATGATGTTGCGATAGCGGTCGAGCCTGGTCAGGCTCGGTGCGCCGGGGAGCTGGAAGTGGGCGGCGAGCGTGTCGAAGTCGTAGCCGGCGAACACGCCGATCGGGCTGCGCGTGCCCGCGGGATAGCAGCGATACGGCTTGCCCCCAGCGGCGTAGAGGAACGTGTCCAGCTCCGCCGCCGACGGCCAGACGCCGGGCGGCGACGCCACCACGCAGCCGCCGGTCCCGGCGCGGTCGGGAGAGAACCACGTGTCGTCCACGACCAGCAGCGGCTTGTCGAACGACGGCCGGACCGCCGAGAACTGGAGCACGGCGAGGCTCCGCAGGTGCAGGTCGTCCTCGGCCTGGAGATAGAACAGGTGCGTCTCCGAGGCTCCCGGCGGGATGAACGGCGGCAGCACGATGTTCGTTCCGGTCGAGAACCGGCTCCAGTGCCGGAAGTCGGCGGCCTCGTCCGAGCGCGGCGTCTCGTCGTCGACCCGGGGGATGTCGATGGCCCAGCGGTAGCCACGAATGAACCCGCCGGGCACCGGCTTCGCCGACCACGAGAACGGCAACGGGATGTCGGCGGCGACCTCTGCCTTCGGGGTCTCGTTGGGATCGATGAAGAAGCCGCCACTCGGGTACGTGTAGGCGAACCCGGGGGTCTGGATGCTGATCTGCGGGCCCAGCGTGAGCGTGGGATCGACGTGGAACTGGAGCATGTTCACGTCGGCGCTGAAGACGGGTGAATACGCGCCGGCCTGGTCGATCGCCACGACCACGAACAGGTACTCCTGCCCCGGCACGAGGTCGTGAAGGTTCGTCGAGTGGACGTCACCACCCGCGGAGTCCCAGCCCGCGAACGCCGGCGCGTAGAACCGTCGCAGCGCGTCCGGGTCGCCCAGCGCCTGCACCGGCGTGAACTCGGAGCTGGGCCCGAACAGCCTCCAGCGATAGGCGACCGGCAGCTTGGAGTCGATGCCGTCGGGGTCGGTGCCCAGCCAGTCGACGCGCAGCACCGGCGCCACGGAGCGGGCCAGCAGCTTGTTCGGCGCCGGCACCAGGATCTGCACCAGCGGCGTGATCGTGGTGCTGGTGAACGACGCCGTGGCCAGTGCCGAGAATGCCCCGAGGTCGTCCTCGCTCTTGACGGCCACCGTGTGGAAGCCGCGCGCCCGCGTCGCGGCGCTCGAGCTGACGCTGTCCGAGCGGAAGATGAACTTCTCGCGGTTGGCCGTGGTCTTCACCCACACGGTCTCGGCATTGGCGCGGCTCGGGGGATCGACCGTGTACCAGAAGCGCACCACGCGGCCGTCCGCGTCGAACCCCGACCAGCTCACCTCGTAGGCGTAGGTGCCGTCGGTGTCCGCCGGCGCGGGCACCTGGGTGAGCTCGACGGTCGGCGGCTGGTTCGGGAGCAGTGTGCCGCCCAGCTTCATCTTGCCGCAGCCTGCCGCGGCGACGATGACGACGGTCACCAGTGCGCGGACCGCGACGGCCCGCGGCCTCCACGTGTGATTCTGGATGCGCCCCCCACGCCCGGTCGTATTCCATGGCATTCTGCCAGCTTCGACCCGGACTGTCAGCGCACGAATTCGATTGCGGGCCCCAGCCCGGCGCTCCAGAGTCGGCCGCGACTGGGGCGTGCGCCCGTGTCGGGCGGGAGGAATGGCATACACCGTCACGCATCCCATCGGCCGCTGACGCGATCCCTCGTCGTCGCGCTTGCCCTGGCGGCGCTCACGCGGCCCGTCTCGGCGGTCATGGACATCAACGACCGCGGGCCGCTGCTCGATGTCGGCCGCTTCGCGATGCGTGTCACGAACATCGGCGTCGTGGGCAACGCGTTCTTCGACAAGGGCCTCTCGTTCGATCCCTCGTTCGAGTTTCCCCGCGGCAGCGGCAACGAGCTGCTGAACCACGCCGATCTCTGGGTGGGCGCCCGCACGACCGACGGCATGCTGCGCGTCTCGGGCGGGCCGATGCTCGAGTGGCGTCCGACGCTCGACCCGGCGGATACGGTGCGCGTGGTGAACGCCGGCGATCCGGGAACGCGCTCGTACGCCGATGACGATGGCGACGGGCGCGTCGACGAGGAGCTCCTGAACGGCCGCGACGACGACGGGGACGGCCGCGTGGACGAGGACGTGCGGCTCCCCGCCCAGCAGATGCTGGCCGCCGACTACACCGACGACCAGCCGGAGGCGGTGAACTACGCCTATCCGACCGGCGAGCGCCACGTGCCGTTGAGGCTCGCCGTGCACCAGGAGGCCTACGCCTGGACACTCCCCGGCCACGACGACATCGCCGGCATAGAGTTCACGATCACGAACCGGGGCAGCGAGGAACTTCGCGACGTGCGGCTCGGCTTCTACGCGGACCTCGATGCGCGGACCCGGAACGGCTCCGCCGGGCACCTCGACGATCGTGTCTTTCGGGTGCCGTTCTCCGTCGTGATCAACTCACATCTCGACACGCTGGCGGGCCCCTACGAGAAGACGTGCGTCGTGGCCGTCGGTGGCGAGGCGGCCATGGTGCGCGACGCGAGCCTTGCGAGCCCGGCTCCCGCCGTGGCGATCCTGCCGCTCTCGCACACCACCGATCCGCTCGGTTGGTTCATCAACGACGCGTTCCCGGGGGTGCGGGAGGCACGGGCGCTGTCTCGCGCCCCGCGGCGGGACACGACGTTTCGCCTCCAATTCTTCGTCCCGGACGCGCCGCCCGGGCAGGGCGGCCCTCCACCCGTGGACGTGGATCGCTATCGCGCGCTCGCCGGCGAGTACCCGACCGCGAACACGGACGAGCCGCGGGACTACGCCGTGCTCGTCTCGTGCGGGCCGTTCGCTCGCCTGGGCCCCGGTGAATCCGTCGCCTTCTCCCTCGCCCTGTTCGCGGTCTCCGATCCCGACAGCGTCGCGCCCCAGGCGTTCGAGACCGCGATGCTCTATCGCGGCCAGCGTCTCGATCTGCAGGCGAACACGGGCCCGCGAGGCTCGTTCAACCGTGGGGAGACCGGCTGGAACGGCCACGAGATCTGCTACTCGCCGCCGCCGGGGATCGTCTTCGACTACGATCCGCACTGCCCCGAGCAGTATCGCGACGGCATCAGCACGGGTGTGCTTCGAGCCCTGAACCCCTTGGCGCTCCCGCCGGGGAGCGCCGCACAGGTCACCTACCGCAGCGGACAGCCGTGCGTCTGGACGAACCTCGACTGCGACTTCTGCACCGGCGACGATGGCGTGGACACGATCCGCCACTGGGACCTGGACGTGAGGTTGCCGCCGTCGCCCGCCGTGCGCGTCGTGCCCGGCGACCACAGCGTGCGGATCGAGTGGGACAACGCGCCCGAGCAGATGATCAATGCCGCCGTGGTTGGCAGCTCCGACTTCCGCTTTGCCGGCTACAAGGTCTACCGCCTCGACGATTGGCACCGCGAGTCCGAGCTGCCCGAGCCGGAACGCTGGCAGCGGCTCGCCGTGTACCGCGCCGATCCCACGCAGGGCGGCCTCCCGCTCGCGGACATCATCGATCCTTCGCTTCCACCCGACGGTTCGGGCCCGGGAGGCCCCCACTACCCCGTGGGCCGCTACCACGTCGAGGACGGCCGAGCGCTCAACGGGTTCGACTACCACTACGTCGTCACCACGATCCTGCGCGGGCACCCGAACGGCGCGATCGCGTTGCCCGCCGTCGAGTACGAGAGCCCGTTCCGGGCGTCGTTCGAGCAGCGCGTGGTGCCGCATACGGCGTCCCGTCCCACCTCGGGCGCGGCGTGGGTGGTGCCGAATCCCTATCGCGCGAACGCGTCGTGGGAGCGGCAGGCCGTCGCCGGCGACGCGTTCACGCGCCACATCGATTTCATGGGACTGCCGAAGGCGAAGGCCCGCATCCGCATCTACACGCTCGCCGGTGACCTGGTGCAGACGATCGACCACGACGGCTCGAACGGCGATGGGCAGGCGCCGTGGAACCTGATCTCCCGCAACGGGCAGGACGTGGAGTCGGGCGTGTATCTGTTCACCGTCGACTCGCCGCTCGGGCACCAGGTGGGAAGGTTCGTGCTGCTCCGCTAGACGATCCGCAGCCGCCTCGCCTGGTCGTTCGCGAACAGGCCCTCGGGATCCAGCCGGCGCTTGAGGTCGCGAAACCGCACCAGCCGGTCGCCGAACGCGCGCGCGAACGAGTCGGCGTCCACGACCTGGTCCTTGGCCGGGTAGTACGTCCCGCCGGCATCGAGCACGAGCTTCGTGAGGTCGGCCGCTGTGTCCCACAGCCGCTTCGCGTCGTGCGGCACCTTGAAGTCGAGCGCCAGCGACCAGCCATCGAGGCCGTGCGAGAGCAGGTAGTCGTCGACCCGATGGCGCTTGAACACGCCCAGGTACGAGACCACGCCGCGGCGCTGGCAGAGCCGGAGCGCGTCGGCGAACGCCTCGCGCGCGTTCGCGTCGGGCACGAACAGCTGGACCTGGATGAACCCGTCTTCCCCATACATCCGCCGCCAGTTCGGGACGTAGTCCAGGAGGAACGCGAACCCGGCGTGGGAATCGCGGTACGTGCCGTCGCTTTCCACGCGCTCGGGAAGCGCGTACTTCACCGCGTTGACCCACTTCGTTCCAAAGTCGTTGGCGAACGGCTGCATGAACATCCACAGCAGCGACTTCGGGACGCCCATGATCGACGGCGGCAGATCCTGCCTCGCCAGGGCGAGCGTCTCGGCGCCCTTCGGGTCCTCGGCGAGCGAGAGATGGTGCGCCTGGTGAACGAGGCCGCGACCCAGCACCGGCCCGGTCGCGAAGCAGTCCAGCCAGCCGACCAGGTAGTCCGAGTCCGGGATCCGCTCGACGAAGATCTCGAACATGTGCGCGAGCGACTTCGCCACCAGCGGCCGCACGCGCATCTGTCCCGAGTCCACGTGCTTGAGCTTCAGCTTCACCCGGGTGACCGCGCCCAGGAGGCCGAGGCCCGCGATCACGCTCCGGAACAGCTCGGCATCGCGCTCGCGACCGAGCGTGAGCCGCTCCCCCGAAGCGGTGAGCAGGTCCAACTCGAGAACATGGTCCCCAAAGGGTCCGACCTTGAAGCAGTTCTTCCCGTGGATGTTCATGCCGACGCAGCCCGCGAGCGTGGGGAACATCGTCCCCGGAACCACGGCGGGCCACCAGCCCTGGGGCAGCGTGTGCCGCCACACGTCGGCGATGCTCGCGCCGCCCTCGGCCTCGAGAACGCCCTGTTCGCGGTCGAACGACAGGATGCGCCGCATCGCGCGCGCATCCACCGCGAGCCCGCCGGTGTTGAGCGAAGCGTCGCCGTAGCTCCGGCCGGCGCCGCGGAACGAGACCTTCAGCCCCTCCGCACGCGCGGCCGCGAACACCGCGGCCATGTCATCCACCGTCGTGGGCGCGACCGAGCGCGACAGCGACCGCACCGAGCCGCCGAAGCCGTCGAGCACGCGCCACGCTGCCCGCTCCCGCAGCGGCGACGTCCCGTGCGCGCCGTCGGTGCTCATCTCAGATATCGAGGCGGCGGAAGATCCGCGACGGCATGTGGCGCAGCACCATCGCCACCAGCCACCACGTCCAGGGGATGAACACGCTCGGGCTCCCGCCCCGCCGCGCGGCCGCAAGGATCAGCGAAGCGGCCTTCTGCGCCGGGATGACCATGGGCTTCTGCTCGAGGCTCGCGGTCATCGGCGTGTCCACGAACCCGGGCTTCACCGTGACCACGTTCACGCCGTGGCGTGCGACGCGATTGCGCAGCGCCTCGAACCAGGTCGTGAGGCCCGCCTTGGACGTCGAGTAGGCCGGGAACGTGCGCCGCCCCCGCTCCCCGGCGATACTCGAGAGGCCGAGGATCGTGCCTGCGCGCCGTGCCTCGAACATGGCCGCGACCGGCGTCGTCCACGCGACCGCGCCGAGCAGGTTCACCTCGATCTCGTTCCGATCGCGCGCGAAGTCGTACTCGCTCTCGGCCGGCTTGTACATGGTGCCGGCGGAGTAGACGAGCAGGTCCAGGCCGCCCAGCTCCTTGATCAGCCGGTCGAGCAGCGCCGGCACCGTGTCGTAGGTCGTCACGTCGTGCACCGCGGTGATCGCGCTGCCGCGGCCCGCCGCGGTGATCTCCGCGCCGAGCTTGTCCAGCTCCGCCGCCCGCCGCCCCAGCAGCGCCACGGCGCAGCCGCCGGCCGCGAGCTGGCGCGCGATCTCGGCGCCGATGCCGGAGCTGGCGCCCACGACGATGGCGTGGCGAAACGCGAGGCTCATGCGGGTGTCAGAGCCTCACGCCGTCTTTCAACAGGCTCCGCGCGATCACCAGCCGCTGGATCTCCGACGTGCCCTCGTAGATCTCCATCACGCGCGCGTCGCGGTAGTAGCGCTCGACGGCGTACTCCTTCACGTAGCCGTAGCCGCCGTGCACCTGGATGGCCTGGTGCGTCACCCAGCTCGCGGCCTCGGTGGCGTAGAGCTTGGCCATGCTCGCGGCGCGGATGAAGTCCTGGCCGGTGTCCTTGAGCCACGCCGCCTTCTGGATGAGCAACCGCGCCGCCTGGACCCGCCGCTCCATCTCGGCGAGCTTGAACTGGATGCTCTGGATCTTCGCGATCGGCGCGCCCCAGGCTTTCCGCTGCTGCGCATAGCGCGCGGCGTCGTGGAACGCCGCCGTCATCACGCCGAGCGCCTGCGACGCCACGCCGATCCGGCCCGCGTCGAGGCTCTTGAGCGCGATCTTGAAACCTTCGCCCTCGGGCCCGAGGCGCTGCGATGCGGGCACGCGCGCGCCGTCGAATGCGAGCGTCACCGTGTCCGAGCCGCGCAGGCCCATCTTGTCTTCGGACCTCCCGATCGTGAGCCCGGGCTGGTCCTTCTCGATGATGAACGCGCTGATCCCCTTCGGGCCCGGCTCGCCGGTGCGCGCCATCACCAGGAACGTCCACGTGTGGTGGCCGTTCGTGACCCAGTTCTTCTCGCCGTTGATGACGTAGTGATCGCCGGACCCGTCTTCGGCCGGTACCCGCCGGGCGGTGGTGGTGAGCGCCGAGGCGTCGCTTCCCGAGTCCGGCTCGGAGAGCGAGAACGCGCCCACGGCGCCGCTGGTCAGGCGCGGCAGGTACTTCCGGCGCTGCTCGTCCGTTCCGAACGCGTAGATGGGATACGCGCCCACCGAGTTGTGGACCGAGACCATGATCGCCAGCGACGCCGAGACGCGCGCGATCTCCTCGATCACCATCGAGACCGTGCGCGAGTCGTAGCCGAGTCCGCCCCATTCCTCGGGGACGTTCATGCCCAGGAGCCCGATCTCGGCGAGCTTGGCGATCGCGGAGGGCGGGATCGCATCGTCGCGATCCCACTTCGCCGCCTGCGACGCGAATTCGCCGCGGCAGAGCTCGCGCACGGTGTCGCGGATCAGGACCTGGTCTTCGGTGAGGTCGAGGTTCATGCGGTCACGGGGTCATGCGGTCATGCGGATCGGGCGCGCGGTCAGGCCGGCTGGTGCGCGCTCGTCTCGCGGAACACGGTCAGGCAGAGGATGGCGACGGTGCCCATGACGCCCGGGCCAGGGCCGAGCAGCAGCGAGCCCAGCGCGCCCAGCATCACCAGCGGCCACGCGCGCCAGTCGCCGGCCCACAACCCCGGCACGCCGGCCAGGTAGGCGCCGCCGATCGCGGCCTTGAGCAGGTTCGGCGCCCAGATCGGGAGGCCGAGCTTGACGCACAGGTCCACGAACGCGCCCTGCTGGCTGATGAGCGCGAACTCCTGGCCGGTGACCCACGGGTAGAGCCCCTGGAACACCGACGTGAGCCCCGGGTACAGCGCGCACAGCGTCAGGACGACCAATGCCACAGGACGAACGGGACGCTTCACCGCGGACTCCTTTCTTTCCTCGAAATGTTTCCCTTGGCGATCTTTTGAATGCTCTTCGCTTCGCTCATCGGTCACTTGTCGAGACGGCCTTCGTTGCGTAGCAGCTTCTCGGCCCCGTACCGGCGCTCACCCTACGGCGTGCTCCTTCAATACCTGGCCGGCCACGACCATCTTCTGCACCTCGGTCGTGCCCTCGTAGATCTCGCAGATGCGCGCGTCGCGCCAGTAGCGCTCGACGTGGAACTCGCTCATGTAACCGTAGCCGCCGTGCACCTGGATGGCGAGGTTCGCGCACTTCGTGGCCGCCTCGGAGGCGTGCCACTTGGCGAGCGAGGCCTCCTTCACGTGCGGACGGCCGAGGTCGCGCAGCCACGCCGACTGGTAGACGAGCAGTCGGGCGGTCTCCAGCTCCACCGCGCTGTCGGCGAGCATGGCGCGGACGGCGTCGAACTCGCCGATCTTCCGGTCGAACTGCGAGCGCTCGTTCGCGTACTTGACCGACGCCTCGACCGCCGCCTGCGCGATCCCCAGCGCCTGCGCCGCGATCCCGATGCGGCCGCCGCCGAGCGTCGCCAGCGCGACCGTGTAGCCCTTGTTGAACTCGCCGAGCAGGTGATCCTTCGGGATGCGCGCGTTCTCGTAGTAGACCTCGCGCGTGTCCGAGGCGTGGATGCCGAGCTTCGCCTCCCTCCTGCCCTTGCGCACGCCGGGCGTGGTCGCGGGCACGATGAACGCGGAGATGCCCTTGGGCCCGAGGCTCTTGTCGGTGGCCGCGTAGGTGATGAACACGTCCGCCGGCCCGGCGTTGGTGATGAAGATCTTGGTGCCGTTCAACACCCAGTGGTCGCCGTCGGCGACGGCCGTGGTCTGCTGGTTCGCGGCGTTGCTCCCGGCCTGCGGCTCGGTGAGGCAGTAGGCACCGAGCAGCTCGCCCTTGGCGAGCGGCACCAGCCAGCGCTGCTTCTGCTCGTCGGTCGCGTACTGGAGCAGCGGGAAGCAGACGAGCGAGTTGTTCACCGACGCGATCACGCCGTGGCTCGCGCACACGCGCGACAACTCCTCGATCGCCACCACGTACGCCAGGCACGACATCCCCGCGCCGCCCCACTGTTCGGGCACGAACATCCCGAGCAGCCCCAGCTCCGCCATCTTCTTCGTGGTCTCGGCCGGGAACTCGTGCGTCTCGTCGATCTTCGCCGCGATCGGGCGGATCTCGGTCTCGGCGAAGTCGCGCACCATCTCGCGGACGCTCTGCACGTCCTCCGGAAGGTCGAACGAGATGCCGGCCGCGGCGGCGAGCGTCTGGGACGACGTCATCGGGTCTCGGGCCTCCGGCCCTCGAACAACGGGCAGCGATTCGTCATGCCTCAGGCCTGCCCGTACTCGTAGAAGCCGCGGCCGGTCTTCCGGCCCAGCCAGCCGGCGGCGACCATCTTCCGGAGCAGTGGGCACGGCCGGTACTTCGAGTCGCCGAGCCCGTCGTGGAGCACGTTCATGATGTTCAGGCAGGTGTCGAGACCGATCAGGTCGGCGAGCTGGAGCGGGCCCATGGGATGGTTCATGCCCAGCTTCATCACCGTGTCGATGGCCTCCTTCGTCGCCACGCCCTCCATGAGCGCGAAGCAGGCCTCGTTGATCATCGGCATGAGGATGCGGTTGGAGACGAAGCCGGGATAGTCGCTCACTTCGACGGGCGTCTTCCCCAGCCGCCGCGTCAGCTCCTCGGTGATCCGGTACGTGGCGTCACTGGTCGCCAGGCCGCGGATGATCTCCACCAGCGCCATCACCGGCACCGGGTTCATGAAGTGCATGCCGATCACCTGGGCCGGGCGTTTCGTGACCGCGGCGATCTCGGTGATCGAGATGCTGGAGGTGTTGGTCGCGAGAATGGCGTTCGCCGGGGCGGCCGCGTCCAGCGTGGTGAAGATCTGCTTCTTGACCTCGAAGCTCTCGGTCACCGCTTCGACGACGAGCGAGCACTCGCGAGCGATGTCCATGGCCGTGCCGCCGTGGATGCGCGCGAGGATGGCCTTCGTCCTGGCGTCGTCCCAGCCCTGCTTCTTCGCCACGCGGTCGAGGTTCTTCCCGATCGTGCCGAGCGCGCGCTCCACGAGTTCCGGCTTCGCGTCCACCAGCTCCACGTCGAAGCCGGAGGTGGCGAACACCTGGGCGATGCCGTTCCCCATCGTGCCGCCGCCGACGACGGCGACCTTCTTCACGTGCGCGCTCACCGTCACCGCCGCCTCGGTCGCGGGGGCGGCCATCAGGCGCGCTCCACCGCGAGCGCCACCGCGTTGCCGCCGCCCAGGCACAGCGTCGCGAGGCCGGTCTTCTTGCCGCGCGCCTCGAGCGCGTGCAGCAGCGTCACCAGCACGCGCGCGCCGCTGGCCCCGATCGGGTGGCCGAGCGCCACGGCCCCGCCGTTCACGTTGACGCGGTCCCAGTCCCAGCCCAGCGCGTCGCCGTCGGCGAGCGCCTGCGCCGCGAACGCCTCGTTCGCCTCGATCAGGTCGAAGTGGTCGATCTTCACGCCCATCTTCTTCATCAACCTCTGGACGGCGTCGATCGGCGCGAAGAACAGGTCTTTCGGCTCGCCGCCGCCCGTGGCGTACGCGACGACGCGGGCGAGCGGCCTGGCCCCCGACTCCTTCACGCGCGCGGCGCTCATCAGCACCGTGGCCGCGCCGCCGTCGTTCAGGCCCGGCGCGTTGCCGGCGGTGATCATTCCGCCCTTGTCCTTCGTCACCGGCCCGAGCTTCGCCAGGCCTTCGAACGTCGTGTCCGCGCGCACCGACTCGTCCTTCGACACCACGACGGGGTCGCCCTTCCGCTGCGGGATCGACACCGCAACGATCTCCTTCGAGAACCGGCACTCGGCCTGCGCGGCCGCCGCCTTCTGCTGGCTCTTCGCGGAGAACTCGTCCAGGCGCTGGCGCGTGAGCTTCGCCTTCTCGGCGGTGTACTGCGCCAGCTCGATCATGTGGCAGTCGTTGAACGAGCACCACAGGCCGTCCAGCACCACGCCGTCACGGAGCGTCGAGTCGCCGAGCCGCTGGCCGAGCCGGCCGCTGAATAGGTAGTGCGGCGCCGTGCTCATGCTCTCCTGCCCGCCGGCGACGATGCAGTCGGCGTCGCCCGCCTTGATCGCCTGCGCGCCCAGCATCACGGCCTTGAGGCCCGAGCCGCACACCTTGTTGATCGTGGTCGCACCCACGTGCGGATCGATGCCGGCCTTGATCAGCGACTGGCGCGCCGGGGCCTGGCCCTGGCCGCCCTGCACCACGTGGCCCATCAGCACCTCGTCCACCTGCGTGCCCGTGACGCCGGCGCGCTTCATGGCCTCGCGGATCGCGACGGCGCCGAGGTCGGAGGCCTTGAGCGTGGAGAGGCCACCCAGGAACTTGCCGATGGGCGTGCGGGCCGCGCCCACGATGAACACTTCGGGTGTGCTGGACATGGGGATGCCTCGCGGTAACGGCGCGGCGGGCGCGCGGGAAGACCGGGACGGTGGTGCCGAAACGAGCGGATACTACACGAACGCTCGCGGGCTCGCACCCGCATCGACCACGCGCACGGTGCTGCGTGGGCCGTCGCCCGCGCGTCAGCCGGCGCGGCGCAACGTCGGCTCGAGGTCGCGGCGCACGAACGGCGCGCCGGTGCGCTCGGCGAGCCAGGTGCCGAGCGTGAGCGGCGTGTTCGGGTCGTCGATCGCGCTCGCGATCGTGTGCCGCCGCCCCGCCCCGCTCACCACGAGCGACCAGCACAGGTCGCCGTCCGAGTCGCTCGCGCTCGAGAGCTGCAGCTCGAGCGGCACGAACTCGGCGGACCAGGTGCGGCCGAACCACGTTCGCCGGCGCTCGAGCTTCCCGGGTCGCATGTGCCAGCTCTCGCGTGCCGCCAGCAACCACAGGGAGCCGGCCAGGCAGGCGGCGCCGGCGATCGCGAGGAACAGCACTGCGACAACGAGTGCGACGCCGGTCTTCTGCGAGAACACCGCGACGTTCGCGGCGAAGAGCGCCAGCGCCAGCACGCCGAGCCACACGCCCGGCCCGCGGCGCCGCCCGCGCGGCCGCTCGAGCGCGATCGCGCCGGTCTCGTCGCGGAACGTGGTGAACGAAGGCACCGGGGAGCGATCCTCCGCGAGCGGCTCGGGCGGCGCGATCGTCGTGCGCCAGGCCTCAAGCATCGCGCGCAGCTCCTGCCGCTCGGCGTCCGTGCCCAACCGGGTCACGCGCACGGCCGCCTCGCGGCTGTCGGCCACGACGGCGCCGCGGAACAGCCGGAAACCGGTGATCGTCCGCGCGTCGAGCCGGTCGCGCGTGACGAACCACAGCGCCGCGTGCTCGGCCTCGAGCGCGTCACCCCCCCAGCGCACGACGTCCCGACCGAACAGCAGCCAGAGCAGCTGTTGAAACGCTCCCACGCCGCCGACCGTCCATAGCATGAGCCACAGGGCCAGAAACGCGGCGAAGACCACGACCATCGGCCCGCTCGGCAGGGTGCCGCCGAGCGGCGGGAACCAGCCGGCGAGAAAGCTCGAGCCGAGGAGCGTGCGCACGAGCGAGGCAAAGAGCCGGAGTGCGAACCACTCGCCCACCGCCCAGCCGCAGAGCCAGAACGCCATGAACGCGGCCGGCAGGAAGCGCAGGACGCCGGAAGCGCGCAGCGTCGCCTGCATGCCGGAGCCGCTGGGCTCCGTCGAGAGCATCGTGCCTCCCCCTCGCGCCCGAGATCTGCACGCGCGCGGGAACGTTATCGGCCAGGCGTCCTGGACGCTGCAGGCGCGCCGCTCACCCGCTCGGCCACCGTGACGGCGCTCGAGCCCGCGGGCGCGACGGTGTGGAGGAACGTCACGCCCGGCCCGGATCGGTCTTCACGGCCGCAACCGCTGCGAGGTAGTCGTCGCGAGCGCTGTCGAGCAGCCGGATGAGCCGCCGTCGCTCGACGCGCAGCCGCGCGACGACGCGGCGATGCGTGCGCGCGAGCCATTCCACGCGCAGGTGCTGGCGCTCGTGGCGGAACCACCTCAAGTAGCCGTCGGCGAAGAGCCCGAGGAGCGCGCAGCCGACGACCGCCACCACGACCAGCCCCCACGTCCATTGCGTCGTCCGGCGGATGAGCCAGCCGTAGAACAGCCACGTCGCGGGAAACAGCACGAGCCCCGTCATGATGCGCGCGAACGCGGTCCGCGTGGGATCGGCCGACGCGAACAGCAGTCCCGCCAAACCGCTGACGCGATACGGCACGTAGTGGAGGATCGCGCCCGCGATCGCAGGGACCGCGCCGAGGAGCGCTCCCAGCGTCGGCTCGGCCCCGGAGCGACCCGCGCCCATGCCGCGGATCGCCTCGTCGTTCACGCGCGCCATCGCCAGCTTCCGCCGGTACGTGTTCACCGACCTCCAGATCCGGAACAACCGTTCGCGATCGTGCCGGTGATAGAACTCGATGCAGTCCGAGATACTGCGGCACAGCGCCAGCTCGGGCGCCTGGGGCGATCGCAGCTGGAGATCGCCCAGGTAGAGTCGCTCCACGTCGTGCACCAGCTTCACCAGCTCGCGGGACGGGATGTTGAGGATGAGTTTCTCCAGCGCTGCTTGGATCCGGTCCGTCAACTCGCGCACCGCCTGCACGGGATCGCGCTCGTGCACCGTGCGCAGGGGCTCGAGCTCCAGCGGACGCCCGACGGAGAGCGTGACCGCGCTTCGGAACAGGTCGCGCTGGTCGAAGTGGATGCCGATCGGGAGCAGGCACAGCGGCTCGGCGCCCGCGGCGCCCGCGGCGTCGAATTCGTACGCGAACGCCATGCGGGCGGCACCGGTGCGCAGTTTCTCCACGCTCCGGTCGCCCACGCTCGTGCCCTCGGGAAAGATCAGGACCGCCTCACCCGTGCGCAGGACCGCGTTGCAGGCGCGGAACATCTCCTGGTTCTGGTGCATGTGCTCGCGGCCTTCCTGTTGCCGGTAGACGGGCACCGTGCCCGCGAGGCGGAGCAGCACGCCCAGGGGCCAGGGCTTGAAGAGTCCGCTGTACGCCACGAAGTGGAGCCGGCGCGGCAACGCCGGGCCGAGCACCAGCACATCGGTGAGCGACGCCGGGTGGTTCGCCACCACCAGCAGCGGGCCGCGCCGCGGCAGCCGCTCGGGATGCCGCACCTGGATGCGCGAGAAGTACACGCGCGCGGCGGCGCCCAGCACGACGCGGAGCGTCTGGTAGACGGCCCTTTCGGCCAGGTCCTGGGTGCGGCCCATGCCGGTCACGATACGCCCCTCGCCCGCGGACACCCCAGCGGAATCCGGCTCCGGGGGCGAGCCCTCCAGCGTCACCGTCGCGCCGGTCCGGCGACGGGACCGCGCTTCAGCGCGGGCGGACGATGACGATGCTGGCGGTGTGGCCGTGCAGGAAGTTGCGCTCGCCGACCGGGCCGACTTCCCCCGCGCAGAACATGCCCGCGCACGGGGCCGCGGCCTTGAGCGCCTGCTGCAGCGCGGTGATGTCGTGGTCGGGCTCGCCGAACAGCGCGCGCCCGCGCCCGTTGCAGGCGAACAGCAGCGCCGCGCTGGCCGCGGTGTCGAACGCCTGCGGCGAGAGCAGCATCTCGAGGTCTTCCACGGCCGCACGCGCATCGCGGACGTGCAGGCGCACCTTCTCGCGCAGGCCGACGATGTCGGCCACCGCGAGCGCGCCGCGGTCGCGATCGGCCCCGAGCAGGTTGCGGATCAGGTAGTCGCCGCGGCTGCTCGCCTCGCCGCGCGCCGGCCGGCCCAGGTAGAGCCCCTGTTTCAGCCGGTCGCGGTCGCGCTCGGGCACCGCGCGCAGGACCTGCTCGACCCGCTCCACGGCGGGCTGTCCGTCGAGCGTGAAGATGAGGTTGTCCTCGGCGTGCGTGACGTCCAGCGGCGGCCCGATCGGCTCGCAGCCCTGCGACACCACGACGTCGGCCCTAAGCGCCCCGTGGAGCGCGATCGCCAGGCCGCCCTCGTGCGCGGTCCAGTCGTTCAGCACCAGCGTGTTGCCGCCGGGCCGTGCCGCCGCGCTCGCCAGCCCGCCGACCACGCGCACGCCCGGCGCCCAGCGGTTGAAGAGCCCGAGCACGCGGTCCATGTCGAGCGAGAACGGATCGCCGAGCACGATCACCAGCTCGGCGCCGCGCGCGCCGGGCGCGCGCTGCTCGAACGCCGCCACGCCGTCCACGGACTCGGCCCACGCGTCCTGGAGCACGAGGAACGGCTTCACCTCGACCCCCGGGAGCCGGGCCGCCACCGCGCTCAGGCCCACGCCCTGCTCCACCTCGTGCTCGCGCGTCACCACGCCGCGCGCGCTGCTCGCGGCGAACGTCACCGCCGGCAGCTCGCGCCGCAGCATCTCCGCGACCGTCGACGTGCGCTCGCGACCGGGCCCGGAGACGAACGCGATCAGCAGGTCCGGTGACTCGCCGGAGAGCTGCTCGCGCAACTCGCCCGCCACCGCCGCGGCCGCCGCCGCCGGGTCGTCGAGCCGCGAGCTGGCGCTCGCCCAGCGCATGCGCGGGATGTCGGGCATCGGGCTCAACCGCCGCGCAGGATCTCGCGCGCGATCACCATGCGCTGGATCTCGCTCGTGCCCTCGCCGATCTCCATCAGCTTCACGTCGCGGTGCATCCGCTCCACGGGCACGTCACGGCAGTAGCCCATGCCGCCGTGGATCTGGATGGACTTGTCGGTCACGAAGTTGCCGACCTCGCTCGCGAACAGCTTCGCCATCGAGGCCTCCTTCGTGAACTCGCGGCCGGCATCGCGCAGCATGGCCGCGTGGTAGACGAGGTGACGCGCCGCCTCGATGCGCGTGCCCATGTCGGCGAGCATGAACTGGATACCCTGGAAGTTGGAGATCGGCTGGCCGAACTGGTGGCGCACCTTCGAGTACTCGACCGCGTGCTCGTACGAGCCCTGGGCGATGCCCAGCGCGAGCGCGCCGATCGAGATGCGGCCGCCGGTCAGCGTGCGCATGAACGTCTTGAAGCCGCCGGTCGGCTCGCCCAGGAGCTGATCCGCGGGAACCATGCAGTCCTCGAACACGACCTCGACCGTGTCCGAGCCGCGCAGGCCCATCTTCTTCTCCTTCTTGCCGACGCGGAAGCCGGGGGTGGCGGTGTCCATGATGAACGCGGAGATGCCGTTCGTGCCGCTGGCGGGATCGGTCACCGCCGTGAACGTGATGTACTTCGCATAGCTCGCGTTCGTGATGTAGATCTTGGAGCCGTTCACGCGGTAGCAGTCGCCCTGTTTCACCGCGCGCGTCTGCGTGCCGGCGGCATCCGAGCCGGCGTTGGGCTCGGTGAGGCCGAACGCCCCAAGCGCTTCGCCCTTCGCCATGGGCACCAGGAAGCGCTGCTTCTGCGCCTCGTTGCCCGCGCCGTAGACGGGCCCGCAGCCGAGCGAAACGTGCGCGGCGAGCGTGATCGCGGTGGACGCGCACACGCGCGCCACCTCCTCGACCGCGATCGCGTACGACAGCGTGTCCATGCCCGCACCGCCGTACTTCTCGGGATAGGGGAGCCCCATGAGCCCCATTTCGCCCATTTGCTTCACGGCCTCGTGCGGGAACGTCTCGGTCTCGTCCAGCTCGCGCGCGCGGGGCGCGACCACGTCCTCGGCGAAACGCCGCACCATGTCGCGGACCTGAACGTGCTCTTCCTTCAACATCAGCATGCGGGGGACTCCGGAGGGCGCGGGCACTCGGCGTAGCCGGGTCCGGGCGCCGTGACGGCGCCCGAACGCAGCGCCGAAGGGTGCGTGGGTCAGGGAAGCGGCAAAGACCTTACCGAAATCACGGCCCAACGGCGAGCCCCGGGCCACCCTCCGGCGATCATCGCCGCGCCAGTGAATCCTCCTGGGCGACGCGGCCCTGCGCCTGCCCCGACACGTCGAGCGCGCGTCCCACCGTGCTCGCGCCGGGCAGCGACGAGCGGGCGAGCGCGGTGTCGCGCTCGGCCTCGGTCAGCCGGCTCGCGGGTTTCTCGGCCGCATGCCGCGCACAACCCGTGAGCGCGAGCAGTGCGAGCAGCATCCATATCCCGATGCGCGATGTCATGGCGTGTCCTCCGTGCGCACGGCGGGCGACAGGTCCGCGCGCTCGTCATCGGCCAGCGTGTCGTTCGCGCGATGCAGCACCTCGAGCGCGGCGAGCGCGACGACGCGACCGGCCTCCTCCCAGGGATAGGCGTAGGCGCCGCCGGGGAGCTTGCGGCTCGGCACCACGACTCGTCTCGCGTCGGGGAAATAGACCGAGAACTTGAGCGGCTCGCCGGGTTCGCGCGCGGAGCCACCGGCCGGGGCGGTCGCGGCGGCGACGATCGTGAGCCCGCGCGAGGCGCGATAGTCCGTGGCTCGCGGCCTGGGCGTGGGATCGGATGACTTGAGCTTCGCCTGCGTGACCACGACCGGCGGCGGCAGCCCGATCGTGAGCTCGAGTGTCCACGCCACCTCGGGCGCGGCTGCGTCGAACAGCCGGTAACGATTGCGGCGCTCGCCCGACGAGTCCCAGCTCTCGGCCGTCCGCTTCTGCCACGACATCTCCTCGGCGTCGAACGCCTGCTCGAACGCGCCCATGAACACGAGCCGGCTCGCCGAGTCGGCCGGGGCACCCGTGAACGACTGGATCGTGACCACGATCGTCGAGGGCTCCGCGGCGCACGCGCCATGGCCGCTCGCGAGCGCCCCGAGCGCCAGCGCCGCCACGAACCCGAACCCCAGCCGCCTCATGGTGCCTCCCGCGTCTCTCCTGCCGGCGGTTCCGCCGGCGTGACCGGGGCGCTCTCGATCAGCCGCCGCCCCAGCGCACGTGCGCGCGCGATCAGCTCCGCGGGCGCCGTGCCGAGGTCGTTATCGGCATGTTGCCAGGCGATCGTTTCCTCCCATTTCGCCCCCACCCACTTGAGGAATCCCCGCACGCTGCGCTCGGCCAGGTCGTAGCGGTGGTCGGTGCTGCAGGCGGTCACGAACGCGGCCCGCCGGCTGCGCGCCCACTTGGGAACGCAATCCTGCGAACCGTCGGGCAGGGTCACGAGCGGGGTGATGCAGTTGCAGCGGTCGATGAGCAGCTTCAAGGGCCCGCTCACGGTGTCGAAGTAGATCGGCGAGCCCACGACCACCGCGTGGGCGCGCTCGAGCAGCGCGTACACCCGGTCCATGTCGTCGTGGAAGATGCAGTAGCCGGGCGTGGCATCGGGCCCGCACGCGACACAGGGCTTGATCGAGAGCGCGTAGGCGCGCACGTGCACCGCCTCGCCGCCCGCCTCAAGCGCGCCGTCGCAGGCGGCCACCAGCAGCCGGTGCACACTCGAGCCCTCGAGCGCGCTGCCGTCGAGCGCGAGCAGCAACCGCTTCACGCCGCTCAAGTCAACCGCGCTTGCGACCCACGCTCCGGGTGCCGCGCTTGGCGCCGGCGGTCCGGGCTCGCTTCGCCGCGCGCGCGCCGTTCGTGGACGAGGACTTCTTCACGGGCTTCTGCGCGCGGCGCTTTCCGGCCGGGGCGTTCGCTCGCGTGCGCGCGGTCCGGGACGTCGTCGCCCCGCGCGCGCGCGCGCGCGCCGGCTTCTTCGCCGCCGTGCGCGCCGGGGCCGCGGCGACCGCGCGCTCGCGCGCCGGCTTCGGCAGCGGCCGGTCGCCCGCGACGGTCATCGGCTCCGGGCGGACGGGGGACGGCGGGAGCGGCGGCAGCGCCGCAGCGCCGTGAATGGCCGCGTACCATTCGCGGATGTAGGCCACGATGTCCTGGGTGTTCGTGCCCGGGCCGAACAGCCGGCCCACGCCGAGCGCGCCGAGCGCCGCCATGTCGTCGTTGGGGATGATGCCGCCGCCGGTCAGGAGCCGGTCGCCGATGCCGCGCGCGCGCATCAGCTCGAGGATCTCGGGGAACAGCGTCATGTGCGCACCGGAGAGCACGCTCAGCGCGACCACGTCGACGTCCTCCTGCACCGCGGCCTCCACCACCTGCTCCGGCGTCTGGTGGAGCCCGGTGTAGATGACCTCCATGCCGGCGTCGCGCAGCGCGGCGGCCACGACCTTCGCCCCGCGATCGTGTCCATCGAGTCCGGGCTTGCCCACCAGCACGCGGATCTTGCGTTGCATGAACCCTCCGGCTCCCTCGCCCCATGGCGGGACGTCCGCAAGCCGTCCGCGCCCTCAGGGCGCGGACGAGCGGCGCAACACTAGCGCGTCTCCCGCGTATCGGCCATGCGCGACGAACAGCGTGTCCATGCCCGGACGGGTCTCGCCGCCGAACGCCAGCACGAGCGTGTCGCGCCCGGTGGCGGGACCGCCGCGCTTCCAGTCGAGCCACGTCGCCAGGTGAGAGTTCTCGGTGGGCGGCCGGACGCGGCGGTCCACGGCGTTCACCTTGACCGGGTCGCCGGTCGCGGTGGCGAAGCACACCGGCTCGGCTCTCCACGTCGAGGCCATGAGCCGCGCCGCCAGCACCTCGAGCTGCCGCGTGCGCTCGCCCTCGGCGAGCAGCGGCCGGGCGATGCGTGAGGCGACCGGCACCGGCCAGCCGGCGCGCACGGCGAGCGCCACCGCCAGCAGTGCGGCCGCCACGACGGCGGGCGCCAGACCGCGCAATGGCTCGAGCCGTTGCTCCGTCACCGTGTCGTCGAGCGCCGTCGCGCAGGTGGCGACGAAGATCGCGAAGATCGCGTACGTCGGCGAGCCGGTGGGGTTCGCGATCGGCAGCAGCGCGCACATCGCCATCAGCGCCACCAGAGTCCACCGTCCGCGGCGCGCCGCCTTCGCCGCCGCCCACGCGATCCACAGCGGCAGCACCGGCAGTCCGACCGCCGCGGCCGCGCCCGCGAGCGCGAGCGTGAGCAGCGCGGCCACGAGCCCGGCGCGTCCGGCCCACGCGCGCGACGCGGTCCATGCCGCGATCAGCGCGGCGACCGCGGACACCATCGCGTTCACCTCGGTGGTCTTGAACGAGGTGATGAGGCCCGCGAGCGGGGAGCCGGCGAGGACGTGGACCGACGACGGCACGAGCAGCAGGTAGACGGCGAGGCTGCCCGTCAGCACGACCATGAGCGCCGCCAGGCCGGCGCGTGAGCGCAGCGACGGTGTCTCGACCACCGCGCCCACGGCGAACGCCACCGCGAGCAGGAGCGCATAGGGGTGCGCGAGCGCCGTCAGCACACCGCCCACGAAGCCGCCGAGCAGCGAGCGCAGGTCGAGCGGCCTCCGCGCCGCTCTGACGAGCGACGCGAGATAGACGAGCAGCGGTCCGTAGAAGATGCCGTGGAGGTGGAACACCCAGATGTAACCGGCGAAGAACACGCCGCCGGCGACGAGCGCGAGCAGCGCCAGCGCCCGGCGCTCAGGCGCCTCGCGCACCACCCAGCCCCAGGCGAACAGCGCGAACCCCGCGTTCGCGAACTGCGTGAGCCCGACGTCGTGGCCGCCGAGTCGGTAGAGCAGCCACGCCGGCCCGGTGCCGAGCGGACGCAGGCTCAACACGCTGGGGAACTTGTCGAACAGCGCGGTCCAGAACGTGCGCTGCTCCAGCCGCACCACCCAGTCGAACGACTCGTTGTGCGGGCCCCACGGCAGCCCGATGACGAACCAGCACGCGAGGCCCGCGAGCGCGAGCGCGATGAGCGCGACCTCGTCGAGCGTGGACGCGGCGCCGGCCGGGGATGGCGCACGCCCGCGTGCGGGTCCGTCCGCGGGGTACCCGGGCGAAGCCCGGGTCGGATCGTTCAGGGCTGGCCCTCCCGGCGCCCGCTGTCCTCCTCGTCGGGCAGCTCGAGTTGGGCCGCCGTCTCGAGGTAGATCCGCCGCGCCTCGGCGAACTGCTCGGCCGAGGGCGGCATCGGACGGCCATCCTCGTCCTCGCCCAGCTCGACGACGCCGAGGTGCTCGAACAGCTCCTTCGCCGCGTTCGCCGCGTCCGCGGTCTCGAACGCGAACGTGATGTACTCGCCGTCGCGGCCGAGCGTCTCGAGCACCCACGGCCCCTCGTCGAAGTCGCCGCGCACGACGCGCGCGCCGCGCAGGTCACCCGGCGACCAGCCCGCGCCGATCGCGACCGTCTCGAGCGCGGCCCTGAGCCGGGCCCCCACCTTCCACTCCTCGCCCGACTCGGGCGCCGCCAGGACGCGCACGACGTGATGGTCGGGAACGATCGCGCGACCGTCGCTCGTGACCGCGACCACGAGCCGGTCGTTCCTGCGCCCGGGCTGGTCGTCGAAGTCCTGCAGCGGCTCGGGCTCCGGCTCGGGCTCGCGCTCCGGCTCGGGGGGCGGCGGCAGCGTGGGCGCGCTGCCGATGGCCTTCTCCCCGCCCCCCATGGCGCGCATCGCCAGCGCGACCACGACGACGGCGGCCACGGCGACGAGGCCGCCGATCAGGCTCGAGTTCACCTTAGAACTCCGCCGGCTCGGTGTAGTCGCCGAACACCTCGCGCATGGCGCCGCGGATCTCGCCCTCGGTGGCGTAGGCGCGCGCCGCGTCGAGGATGCGCGCCATGAGATTGGACTCGCCGGGGCGCGTCCTCGCAGCGGCCGTCAGCGCCTTGAGCGCCTCGGTCGTGGCGCGGTCGTGGCGCGTGCGCTTGACCTCGCCAATGCAGCGCTTCTGTTCCTCCTCCACCTCCTCGCCGATGTAGAGGATGGGGATCTCGAGCTTCTCGCCGGGCTCCACGTACTCGTTCACGCCGACGATGACGCGCTGCTTCTTCTCCATCTCCTGCTGGTACTGGTAGGCAGCGGCGCCGATCTCGCGCTGGAAGAAGCCATGCTCGATGCCGCGCACCACGCCGCCCAGCCCCTCGATCTGCCGGAAGTAGTCCTCGGCCTGCTCCTCGAGCCGGTTCGTGAGGTGCTCGACGTAGTAGGAGCCCGCCAGCGGGTCGATCGTCTCGGTGACGCCCAGCTCGTGCGCGATGACCTGCTGCGTGCGCAGCGCGATCTTCACCGCCTTGTCGCTCGGGAGCGCGATGGTCTCGTCCATCGAGTTCGTGTGCAGCGACTGCGTGCCGCCCAGCACCGCGGCCAGTCCCTCGAACGCCGTGCGCACGATGTTGTTCTCGGGCTGCTTGTCCCACAACGAGCAGCCGGCGGTCTGGGTGTGGAAGCGCATCAGCCAGCTCTCGCGGCGCTTGGCGCCATAGCGCTCGCGCATGTGCCGCGCCCAGATGCGGCGCGCGGCGCGCAGCTTGGCGATCTCCTCGAAGAAGTCGAGGTGGCTGTTCCAGAAGAACGACAGCCGGGGCGCGAACTCGTCCACGTCGAGGCCGCGCTTCATGCACTCCTCGACGTAGGTGAAGCCGTCGGCGAGCGTGAACGCCAGCTCCTGCGCCGCGGTCGAGCCGGCCTCGCGGATGTGGTAGCCGGAGACGCTGATCGTGTTCCACTGCGGCACGTGCTTCGTCGCGAACTCGATCAGGTCGACGATGATGCGCAACGACGGCTCGGGCGGGAAGCACCAGCACTTCTGGGCGATGTACTCCTTGAGGATGTCGTTCTGGAGCGTGCCGCGCAGGTTCGCGAACGACACGCCCTGCTTTTCCGCATTCGCGAGGTAGAAGCCGAACATGATGCTCGCGGGACCGTTGATGGTCATCGACGTCGAGATGTTCGCGGGGTCGATGCCCTGGAGAAGAAGCTCCATGTCGCGGAGCGAGTCGATCGCCACGCCGCACTTGCCCACTTCGCCGTGCGCCTTGGGGTGGTCGCTGTCGTAGCCCATGATCGTCGGGTTGTCGAACGCGATCGAGAGCCCCGTCTGCCCGTGCTCGAGCAGGTAGTGGTAGCGCTGGTTCGACTCGCGAGCGGTGCCGAACCCCGAGAACTGGCGCATCGTGAACATGCGGCCGCGGTACATCGTGGGATGGATCCCGCGCGTGAACGGGTACTCGCCGGGCACGGCGAGATCGCGCGCGAGGTCCATGTGCGCGAGGTCCCCGGGCCCGTAGAGCGGCTTGATCCGCTCACCCGAGATCGTGAACGGGTAGAGGTCCTTGCGCTCCCGGGCCTTGGGATAGCGCTCGTTGAACTCGCGCGTCTGGGCGGCGAACGCTCCGGAGCCGGCGGCGCCGTTGCTCGAAGCCGTGGCGCGCGCGTGCGCGGGCTGGGGACGGGACGGGTGCTGCGCGCGGCCGCGCGACGCGCTGCGGGACTTCGCGACTTTGGGCATCCGGGTCGCCATCGGGCCGCTCCTCGAGGCTACGGGACGTGGGCGTGGCGAGCGACGCTTCGAAGCCACGCGCGCTCGCTCGCGGTATCCCACCAAGCGTACGCGGCGGGTCGAACGAGGGCAAGGATACGGCGCGATCGCGCGCGTCTTTCGTGGACGCCCGCGGGGACGCCCGCGTACACTTGTCCGAAATGGCCACCCCCGAACTCCGATACGGCTTCGGCGCCAATTGGAAGGACTACGCCGAGACCTCGCTCAACGAGGCGCGTATCGCGAACGCCGTGCAATCGCTGCGGGACCTGCTGGCGCTCGAGACGCTCCGCGGCGAGACGTTCCTGGACATCGGCTGCGGCAGCGGGCTGTTCTCGCTCGCCGCGTGCCGGCTGGACGCGGCGCGCGTGATCTCGTTCGATTTCGACGCCGACTCGGTGCGCACCAGCCTGTGGCTCCGCGAGCGCGAGCGCATCCCCGAGGCGCGCTGGTCGATCCAGCAGGGCTCGGTGCTGGACGCCGGGTTCATGGCCAGCCTGCCCCAGGTCGCCGTGCTCTACTCGTGGGGCGTGCTCCACCACACGGGCCGGATGTGGGACGCCATCGATGCCGCGGCGGCCAAGGTCGCCCCCGGCGGCCGGTTCGCGATCTCCATCTACAACCGCGTCGAGCGCAAGCCCGACAGCTCCGCGATGTGGTGGAAGATCAAGCGCCTCTACAACCGCTCGCCCGGCTTCGCGCGCGGCCTCATGGAGACGGCGTACATGGCGAACCACGCCGCGACCCGGCTCATCACGCTGCGGAACCCGTTCAGCGCCCACACCGACCAGGCCGGCGCCGGCCGGCGCGGCATGGATTTCCGGCACGACGTGAAGGACTGGCTCGGCGGCTTCCCGTACGAGTACGCGAGCGCCGGCGAGCTGTTCGAGTACGTGCACAGGAAGCACGGCTTCCATCTCGAGCGCCTGCGCACGGGCGACGGGAACATCTGCAACGAGTTCCTGTTCATCCGGCCCACGGGCACCTGACGGGGTTCCGCGCGCGGGTTCGTCAGCTCGCGGCAGAGAGCCGGGCGCGGTCCGGCGCGGTCGCGGCCACCTGCGCGCCCGGATGCAGCGCCTCGATCCAGCTCACGGCGCGCGAGAACGTCTCGCGCTGGCGCGTCATCTCGAGGAAGCCGTGCACCGAGCCCGGCCACACCTCGACGTCGAAGCGCGCGCGCACGTCGGCCGGGAGCGTGGCGAACACCGTGCGCTCGGCGACGCGGAACGAGGCGTACTCCGCGTCCTCGTGCCCGTAGAGGAACAGCGCGCGCGCGCCCGAACGCACGAGCGCGCGGAAGTCGTCGACGAAGCCGGCCGAGAGCGGCAGCTCGCTCGCGGCGCCCACGCTCTTGCCGGTGACGCGGCCGAGCACGGCCGCCATGTGCTTCCAGCGCCCGGGCTGGCCCAGCGCCCGCCAGTTGTCGGGCTTGAACAGCGCGCGCCAGAGGTGCGCCCAGTCCTTGCTGTCGGCATGCACGCGCACGACCGTGTCCAGCTCCATCACCGGCGCGGCCATGAACACGAGCCCCACGATCGAGCCGCCCTCCTGCGCGAACGCCGACAACGCCGTGCGGGCGTCGAAGCAGGCGCCGCTGACGACGAACCGGCGCGCGCCGAACTGCTCGCGAGCGTGCCGGATCACCGCCACGACGTCGTCACGGTAGGGCCGATTCGGGTCGAGCTGCGCGCTGTCGCCGCCGCTGTCGCCGCAGCCGTGGTAGTCGACGCGGATCGTGGTGAAGCCCTGCGCCGCGAGCCGGCGTGCGCCCTCGACCCACATCCGGTTGCGGTGCGAGCGCGGTCGCGTGAGCAGCACCACGCACAGCTCCGCCGGCGGCGCCTCGGGCGCGGGCGGCGTGAGCACGGCGAACAGCCGTCCGGTCGGGGCGTTGACGACGAACGCCCGCTCGGCGCGCGCGCGCTCGAGCTCCGCGGGGGTCTCACGCCAGGGCATCGAGGAACCTCAAAGTCTCGCGCACGAGCGGCGCGCACTCCCACGCGGGGTTCTGCGTGAAGTGCCAGCCCGGCTCGTCGCGCACGATGGAGGACGTGACTTTCGCGCCGCGCGACTCCAGCTCGGCGACGAGCCCCGCCGTGCGCGGGCCGAGCCGCGCCCGGTTCTCGATCTGGACGATCAGCGTGGGCCCGGACCACGTGGCGAGCGAGCGCGAGAGATCCTCGTCGCGCGAGCTGTCCACGATGCGGCGATGGAGGTAGTAGCCGTGCACGTCGACCCTTCCATCGCGCTCGAGCCGCTCCACCAACTGGTCGACGGTGGCGTCGGGACGCTCGCCCTGCGCCACCTGCGAGAACAGCATGCTGCGGAGCTGGCCTCGGAAGTAGTCGGGCGGGCGGTGCGCGGGCTCCCACAGCGCGATCGCCCGGCTCGTCGGATCGGCGGGCAGCGCCCGCGCGGCCACGAGCCCGCCGAAGCGCACCCCGAGCCAGGCCGTGTGCTCGCGGCGCGCGAGCCGCCGGGCCTCGGCCGCGGCGGCCAGCGCGTCCTCGACCAGGCCGGCAAAGTCCACCGCCGAGAAGTCGCCCGCGGAGTCGCCGTGGCCGCGCGCGTGGTAGCGGAACACCGGGATCCCGGCGGCGGCGACGGCGCGGGCGTTCAGCACCTCGGCGCGGTAGAGCGCGATCTGCTCGACGCCCAGCCCGTGGCACTGGACCAGCACGGGAGCCCCCGGACGCTCGAGCGCCGGCGGGTGGTAGACGCCGTAGAGCGGCCGGCCGGCGGCCTCGAAGAACAGCGGGGTTTCGAGCTCGGCGGCGTCGGTCGAAGCGGCGGGTGCGGGGGATGAAGGCGGGGTCAGCGCGTGCTCCAGGGTCGCAGAGGAAGGGGGGGAATGAGCACGACCGAAGGGCGACAAGGTTATCGGCAGCGCGGAAGCGCTGTCAACGGTCGGCGCGCGTTCGCTGACGTCTCGCAGGGTTCGCGAGACCGCTATCGCAACACCAGCACCCTCGCGTTCAGCGCTCGCACCCCGTCGCTCGCCATGGCGAAGTAGACGCCGCCCGGCAGGTCGCGCGTGCCCGGGAGCACCACGTCGGCGCCGAGCGTGGCGTCGCTCGCGAACGAGGCCACGCGGCGGCCGGCG